>OBXF01000055.1_pt1 | contig 150288 bp, 137 predicted proteins | sample 1495371 | NCBI WGS metagenome assembly OBXF01 (sample SAMEA2580143, study PRJEB22360) | human gut metagenome | biome: human gut; feature: human-associated habitat; material: faeces | place: Denmark | collected 2008/2010 | reverse complement strand
ACTCGCGACCCTAACCTTGGCAAGGTTATGCTCTACCAACTGAGCTATTTCCGCATTTTTTCGTTTGCGGTTGCAAAGGTAGGGATTTTCCGTAATTCTGCAAACATTCTGCTTATTTTTTTCACAAGAATCTGCACACTTTGTTTCCGCAAACAAACAATTGTTTTGATTATCAACTCATTCGGTCCCGATAGTCTTCATAAGAAAATTGCTTGTATATTTCCGCTTTCCCTTCTTTTGTCCACAAAGCGATGGCGGGATGATGGATTCCGTTAAACATATTTGTCTTGACCATGGTATAGTGAATCATATCTTCGAACACAATCCGCTCTCCGATCTGCAACTCGTGATCGAAACTCCATAATCCCATATAATCACCACTCAAACAAGAATTACCTCCCAAACGATAAATAAATTCTCCTTCATTCCCCATCTCCGCACCACGAACGGCAGGCTGATAAGGCATTTCCAGACAATCGGGCATGTGACAGGTGAAACTCACATTCAGAATAGCCGTCCTGATACCGCGACTCTCAACGATATCTACCACTTCCGAAGTCAGGACTCCTGTCTGCCATGTAAAAGCAGAACCGGGTTCAAGGATGATCTGCAAATGAGGATATCGTGCTTTCAGGTCTTGCAATAATTTAATCAGATGTTCTGTATCATAATCTTTTCGGGTCATCAGATGCCCGCCTCCCAGATTCAGCCATTTAATTTGCGGGAACCAGCGGGAGAATTTCTCTTCCAGATGCTGCAAAGTACGTTCCAGCTCGAAAGAAGAAGATTCGCAGTGACAATGACAATGGAAACCTTCGATTCCTTTGGGCAAGGTATCCGGTAATAAGTCGGCGGTCATTCCGAAACGGGTACCGGGTGCGCACGGATTATAAAGTTCTGTTTCTACTTCCGAATATTCGGGATTCACACGGATACCGCAGGAGATTCCGCTTCCTTCGGCCACTGTCATCGGATAGAAACGACGGAACTGTGCCATTGAATTAAAAGTGATGTGGCTGCTGCAACGCATGATTTCCGGAAAATCCTGTTCCGTATACGCAGGAGAATAAGTATGGGCTTTACTTCCAAATTCTTCCAATGCCAGACGCGCTTCATACACAGAACTTGCTGTGGAATGCTCCACGTATTCGCGGAATATCGGAAATGAACGCCACATGGCGAATGACTTGAAGGCGAGAATAATCTCTACTCCTACCCTGTCGGCTACGCTTTTTATCAGACACAGGTTCTTTCGCAAGAGTTCTTCCTCCATAATATAGCAAGGAGAAGGAAATTGGGTGAAATCTATCATATATAAATTTATTATCTAAAATAACGCCTTACGGACGTGCCTGCAAAAATACAAATTCAAAAGCAAAGAGAGATTCTTTTATTTTTAATTAAGATATTGAGTTTCGAAAACTTTTTCTTATTTTTAGACCTTGTATATTATAGATGTAGTTGTTTCATCCTAAATACCCGATTGATTATGAATAAAGATTTAAGAAAAGTGGTGATTCTCCTGGCGCATCCCAATATGAAGGAATCACAAGCAAACAAAGCACTGATTGATGCTGTGAGTGATATTGAAGGCGTAGCAGTATTCAATCTTTACGACCAGCAAGGCGCTTCTTTTGATGTTGACGAATGGAGCAAAATCATTTCCGATGCTTCCGCCCTCATTTATCAATTTCCCTTTCATTGGATGGCTGCGCCGTCATTGCTCAAAAAATGGCAGGACGAAGTATTCACCTTCCTTTCCAAGACTCCGGCAGTAGCCGGGAAACCATTGACAGTAGTAACCACCACAGGTTCCGAATATGAGGCATACCGCAGCGGAGGCAGAAACCGCTTCACAGTGGATGAGCTTTTACGTCCTTATCAGGTTAGTGCCATTCATTCGGGGATGTCGTGGCAAACGCCTGTTGTTGTTTACGGAATGGGAACCGCAGATGCGGGAAAGAACATCGCTGAGGGAGCCAACTTGTATAAGCAACGGGTAGAAATGCTGATCGGCAGCAGCAATGCAGGAAATAACTGGTGAATTATCTCCTATACCTTATTTCGATTAGCTATTAGCAAAAACAAATTAGCTATTAGCTAATCGAAATATGCTAATAGCTAATTTATTTCTTCAAGGCTTCTTCACCATCATCTTCTTTTTATTCAAAGTCAGTACCGGCAAGAAAATAAACACGCCGATCACGGACATTACCAGTCCACCGATAGTACCTGCAGCCAAAGGAAACCAGAAACCTTCTTTCTCTGCTCCCACCATAAAGGGGATAAAGCCAAGGATGGTAGAAACAACCGTCAGAAAAATAGGGATCACTTTCGTATTCCATGCCTTCACGTAAGCACGAAGAGAAGAAAGGCAGGGAAAGCGTTTTCGAATCGCATTGTACTCATTTAAAATATAAATACTGGCATTCACTGTGATACCGCAGAGCAGAATGAACGAAGCGAAACCACCCTGGTCAAAGTTCAACTTGAACCAGTAGAACGTCAGAAACACACCGATATAAGAGATCGGAATGACAAAGATGATCGCTAACGGCTGTTTCAACGAATTGAACAGAATGCTTGTAATAAAGAAAATGATAGCAATCACAATCAGGAGCAAGCGATACTGTTTGTTGGCACCTCCACCCCATGACCAGTTATTACTTTCCGCTTCCGCCTTATATCCCATCGGGAGAAGTTCATTAAACTCTTCCAGGTCTTTTTTCAGCAGCTTATTTCCCTGTTCCGACGCACCGATATACTCATATTGCAGGCATAAGCGGTATTGTTGATTCTCCTTCGCCACTTCCTGCGGCATCTGTCCCTTCTCTACCTTAGCCAGTTCCGCCAGTTTATACTCTTTATCGCCTACACGGAAAGGATAATACTGCATGGCCCATATATCCCGCTGATCCGACTGGCGGGAAGAGAGTTTGATTTTTTCCGTTCCATCTTCGGTAACAACGGAACCGATTTCCTGATTCCGCCCATATATGGGACGAATAGCAGCAAACAGTTCTCCGGCTCCGATCCCCGCTCCGATCATCCGTTGTTTATCCAGCTCAAAATAAAACTCCTGATAATCATCCTTCCACCACGAGAAATTGGAACCGACCGTAACTTCCCTGATACGGCGATGAGACAATAAGACCTCTTTCAGTTTTGTAGCCCAGCTATAAAGTTCATCATAATTATATCCGTACATTTTCACCCGGAATGATCCCGCATTCTCGCGTACACTATTACTGAATCCCTGATCCTGTAATCCATAAATACTCCAATCTCCTCCCCCCAACTGGAGAGCTTTACTGATCATGTTAGCTTTCAGCGTATATGGGAACCCGCTTTTCTGATTTTCCTTTGTGAAACGAATGCTGATAGATGCCCTGCGGGCACTTTCTACCGATGTCTGAAACTGCTTGATCTCCTTGAACTCGCTCAGATAAGTTTCCATTCGCTTGATCAGTGCATTCATCTGTTCAAGCGTACTGCCGTTCGGTAAATTGGCGTTGGCATAAAGCACCACCTCCTCATTCCGGGTAAAGTAGCTCCCTTCATACACCTTTTGCACAAACAGCCTCAGACTTCCTCCCAACGCTTTATCCACTATCGGTTTCACCTTTTCCTTATAGGTAGGAGTCCCCAGTGTCTTATTATAAATCTCTGCCCATTTGCCATCCCCATCCATCTTTTCCGGCAACAGAAAGACCGGTAATCCGAATGCCAGCAACAGCAACAGACAAACCGCTACTCTCCAGCGGCAAAGCCTCTGTATCAGCCACCTGTAGAAATGACTGAAATAGACCGGCCCCCTTCGCATCTTCGAACGCAGCCATCCTAAGAAACGGGTATTCCCCATTTTCCATTTTCTCTTCACTCCGGTCAGAGAAGACTTCCTGCGTCGTTTCAACCCGATTTTATCAATCAAAGAAGGTACAAAGAACAGAGCAACCAATAATGAAACTCCCAGATTAATCATCACCACTGCGGCAAAATCCTGCAGATTCAGACGAATCCTCTCGTCCAGAAAGAAGATGATGACCAACGCTCCCATTGTTGTCAGTGTAGCCGCCAATACAGACATGAACGCCTTCCGGTTTTTACATCGAAGATAATGATCACTCATCACAATTGTATTATCAATCACCAGGTTCAGTGAAACCGTGATGCCCGCCAAAGAATATAACTGCATTTCCAGCCCGAAGATATAATAAAAGATGACGGCTATTGCCATATTCACGGTCAGGCTGGTGACAATCAAAAACAGATATTTGGGGCTGAAAGTAATCAGCAGTACAAACAAGAGCAAGATAGCCACCGTCACTCCCGTGCGCAAATAAATCTTGTTCAGCTCGTCATGTATAAACTCTGTAGTATCATAACTGGTATGAATCTCGTATCCTGCCGGAAGCGACAGTCTGATGTCATCCATACACGCCTGTACCTTTTTACTCAACTCCAGCTGGTTAGCCGCCTCCTCAGCGACAACAGACAGATAAATCGAATTCAATCCGTTGATCCGGTAATAGCTCTGAGGCTGCTCTTCCATACGGACGACCTTCACCAGTTCGTCCAGGCGGATGATTCTCCCATCCTTCACTTTCACCTGTATCTGCCCTGCGTCAAACTCCCGGTTATCATGTTCGGGCATCAGCACCAAACGAATCCATTCCTTGCCCGAAGCCGCCTGTTCCATATCATAAGTACCCAAAAATTCTTTCTGATAATGCAGACCGACTGCCTGACTAATTTCGTCCGTACTCACTCCCAACGCACGCAACTGCTCATAATCATACTCCAGCCGCCATTCCATCGGTGTGGCTCCGCTGACGTTTATCTTATAGATACCCGGAAGCTGCGCAAGGCGTGTCTTTATATGTTCCTCCGCATACTTCTGAATCAGACTGGGAGTGGCAGGCGCATTAATCGTGAATGCGATAAAAGGTCCCTGACTCTTCTGCTCCGGACTTGCCATCTGAATGTACGGGTAACTAACTCCCGCCGGCAATTCCGGCCATGTCTGACGAATGATGGTCGAAGCCTCAAAACGTGCGACAGCCGCATCTGCATGCTTGTCCAGACTCACATTTATACTTCCCCAGCCATTACCGGAAGTCGAAGATATACTTTGTATTCCCTTGACACGGGCAAGCATCGCCTCCAGTTTGCTGGTAGCCGTCATCTCCACGACACGCGCCGAAGTCCCTCCCATGCCGAACCATACAGAAAATCCGGGTAAGGTCCGTGACGGATTCAGCTTCACCGGCAGCAACGGAACAAGTGCCAGCCCGACCAACGCCACACTGATAAAAGCGACAATGAGCGTAAAAGCGGAAGCTTTTGATGACTTTTTAATTTCAGAACCTATATCTTGCATGATTCATTTGTCTATATCCCAAAAGAAATTACTATCTGATCAGTCTCCCTCCATTAAAGTCGAAACGATCCGAAAGAGAAAGCTTAGTAGCAAAATCGAATAAAGTCAGACGACGTATTTTATAATAATTCAGCCAGTAATTCTGCAAGGCAGAAATGTAGTTGCGCTGCGCCTCCTGCTGCCTGTTGAGAGAAAGCGTGAGACTATTAATATCCGCTTTACCGATAATAAAACGTTGCCTTGTCTCATTATAAGCCAGTATCGCCAGGTCCAGCGCTTCTTCCGCACTGGCAATCAACTGCTGCTGGATATTAAAATCACTCACTGTCATGATTACTTCCTCCTCAATACTGATCTCATCCTGACGTGCCGAAATCTTCACTACATTCAGATTATTCCGTGCCATGTTGTATTTGCCCTTACGAACACCCCAGTCCACCAGCGGAATCGATACGCTGACCGCTACCAAATCCTGCTGCATCGGTTTATGATACACATCTCCAAAGTTTTCCGCCACCTGGTTGAAACCGATACTGGCATTCACGCTGGCATTGAAACGGGATTCCTTCTTTGTTCTGTCCACACTCCGTTCCGCTTCCAGTACATTCTGCTTCAGTTCCAGCAACTGCGGATTATTACTCCTTCCCCATCTCAAAGCCTCATCCACCGGAATTTCCATCATACTTGGGCGTGAAGGAAGCTCCAGTTCGATCTGGGTATTCTTGTCCAGATTCAGAAAAGATGCCAGTGAGAACATTGCCCGTTTCAAGGCGCTTGCCCTATTCTGCAATGTATTCTGTGCATTCACTTTATCCAACTTTAAAGTCAGCAGGTCCGCCTGTGAGATAGCGGCGATCCGATGCCGTTGCTGTCCGATGCGGTACAAAGTATCCGTAGATGCGAGGTTCTCCTTTGCCAGTTTGTATTCCGCCTGCGCCATCGCCAGCGAAAAGAAATAATTCGTCGCCGTTTCCGAAACCTTTTCCACATTATAAAGAAATTCCTTTTTCACACGCTCGTATTTCAGCGGTTCGATCTTCCGGTCCCATTTGAAAGGATTATACCCGACCAGGCTCTGCGAATAACCGAGCCGTATCGGGACGCTGGTAAACTGCGTCGCACTATTATCCCCGAAATTACGCATATAGGCAAGGTTCGACTCCAGATAGAACGTACCTCCGGTCAAGTCCAGATTCTGACGGACACTTAATCCTCCATAGGCATAATATGACTGTTGCGTACGGTAGACATCCAGGTCCTGTCCCGAATCATAACGTTTCGTGATATCCCGGTTATATTGTGCCGGGGTAAGGTCCATAGTCAGACTTGGCAAACGGTTTGCCCGGTACGTCCGGTATTCCCAATAACCGGACAGATACATATTTTGTGTGCGGAATGACTCCAGCGAACTGTCGTTAGCTAAAGCGATGGTCTGGTTCAAGTCCAGTACCAGACGTTTCTGGGCATATACTGAAGAGAAACAGATCCCCGATGCTGCCATCAATACAAAAAGAACGGATGATTTCTTCATAATTCAACATGTTTTTCATTTGGTTTGTGATTCCCGCTTTTTCCCCGATAGATAAACCAGTAAAGCAGCGGTATGATAAAGAGGCTGACCGCCGTACCGATGGACATCGTGCCTATCATGGCGATAGACAACGGCTTTTGCAGTTCCGATCCCATATCCGAGGAGAACAGCAACGGCACCATGGCAAAGATGGTCGTCAGCGAAGTCATGATAATCGGACGCAGACGCCTGCGGCCTGCTTCGTGAATAGCTTCCAGCAAAGGAACGCCTGCCTTGCGCAGTTCATTGATCGCATCCAGTTTCAGGATAGAGTCATTGATTACAATACCACAGGTCACAATCAGACCGATGGCAGACATCAGATTCAGCGTATGCCCGCATATCCAAAGCAAGAGTAAGGCAAATGCCACATCAATCGGGATTTCCGCCAGTACCAGCAACGGCTGCAGAAAACTCTCGAACTGTGCGGCAAGAATGAAATACATCAGCAGCAGTGAGATCAACAGAATCACGACCAGTTCATCCAGCATCTCCTTGTTGGAGAAGATACTGCCGGAGAAGCCCGTATCCCAGTCCCCTGTTTCCTCCGCCACCTGTTTCACTTCACGCATCAGCCGGTTCGCATCCTGCACGCCGTAAAAGTCGAACGGGACATACTCGCCGTTACGTCCGGAAGTAATACTTTTCAAGTCTTCGGCGGGAGCTACGTTGATCAATTCCCGAAGCGGGATAAAATCGACATTCCCACGGTTGTCCGGTTGCGTCTGCACCAGTGTTTCCTGCAACACCTCGTTCACAGTCTTTTCATCCCCGGCAATGTTGATCGGCAAATACTGCTGATAAGAGTGCAGCATCGTCACACTGTTTTCCCGGAAAGCCGTTTTCAATACCCGATACAGTTCGTTGTAGGAAACACGGTAGAGCAAGAGTTTCTCTTTACTGATACTCAGATTCAACTGGTTTTCGAAGGCGATACCTGTCGGATTGATTCCGGTTTTTCGTCCCAGTTCCTGTTCCACGCTGCGGATTGCTTCCGCTTTGGGGGCTTCCGCTTTATTACGAGTGTAAAATTCCGCCACCACATCCGGTTCACCCGTCACAAAGAGTTTCTCAAATACCGTTTCCGGCGGAGAGAAAGAAATGACAGAGAGCGGATAACGTTCCTTCAGTTTCCGATATACCGCCTGTTCCAAAGGGGCAATAGCATCGGAAGTCTCCGTACGGAAATAAAGTTCCGCTTCGGAAGAAGACAGTTCCCGTTCCCGATTGAGGATGAAATCCTGTCTGCCGATAGAGGCTGTTTGCTCCAGTACTTCATCCTTCAGTTCCTTGAAAAGTTCATCCACCCGTCGTTTGTTTTCATCCACATGGATATTCTCATTCCATTCTATCCGGGCGATCAGTTCATTTTCCTCGATATCGGGCATCCGTTCTTTGTCTATAAAGAAAAAGAAGAATACGCAAAGCGGAATGGAAATCACACAGAACAGTACACTGAACGTTTTATGGCGGAATACCCAGTCGACACCCGCATCATAGAAGCGGTCCAGCGTGTGATCCTTGATCGGGTTATTAAATTTGAAAGAAAGCCACTTCCATTTCCGGGTGCGGACACCTGTCCGGTAAACCAGCAGATAAAGCACGGGAAGCAGCATGATACCGGTGAGATAAGACACCATTAGTCCTACAGTGACAGAAAAAGCCTGATCAAAGAAAATAGCGCCTGCAATACCACTCATAAAAATCAGCGGGGCAAAGACGGCAATAGTCGTCAGAGAAGAACTCAGCATGGGTGTGACCACTTCACTAGTTCCCGTCACACAGGCACGGCGCAAGGAGTATCCCCGTTCACGGTATTGCGATATATTCTCAGTCACAATAATCGAACTGTCAATCATCATTCCCAATGCCAGGATCAATCCGGCAAGTGAAATGATATTGAGAGACATATTGCAAAGGTAGAAAAAGACAAAACTGATCACGATGGACACCACCATACTGAGTCCGATGACCAGCGGAGACTTTACATCTCCCAGAAACAGAACCGCTACCAGACAAATAAAGAGAAAACCCAGGGAGAGATTCTGTTGCAGATTAGAGATGGTGTAGTCCAGTAGTTCCGTCTGATTACGGCTGATGCTGAAATCGATCTCCGGGTATACTAACTGAAAATAGGTCATCGTGCCTACCAGCGCCTGCTTCATCTTATCCATGTTCTCATCCGCCTGTTTGATGACGGCAAGGCTCACCGCCCGTTTGCCATTGGACAGGGATACTCCTTTTTCCTTTACAGGTACGACGCTTACTTTGCAGAAGTCTTTTAACTGTACGATGCGGTCGCCCTTACGCAGATAGATATTTTCCACATCCTCCGCTGTACGCAGCAATGTCGAGAATTTAATATTGTATTCATAATACCCGTCGCGCACTGTCATGCTGCCCGGTTCCACATTATTAGAGGATAAAGCCGATTCGATATCTCCAATGGAGAGTCCTATCATGGCGAGCTTGTCCTTGTCGGGCACTATTTGTACCTGCCGTTCCAAAATTCCGGTCACGTCCACCATGGCAACTTCTTCAAGCTGCTCTATCCGGCGCTTAATGACAGACTCGGCAAACTCACACAATTCAAGGAAGGAGTGCTGTTCCGTAGCTCCGTAAGCACTGTCATTCTTCAGTGTCAGATTCAGATAGAATACGGGAATATCCGTTGCACTCGCTTTGATTACCTTCGGACGTTCCGCTTCTTTCGGAAGATAGTTCATGGCGGCATCTATCTTCTCATTTACCTCGATAAAGGCAAGGTCGGTATTCGTTCCATATTCAAATGACAAACGGATAATGCCCGCCCCGTCTCTCGATTCACTATGAATATCCTTCAGGGTAGAGACCTGAATCAACTGCCCCCGCAAAGGTTTGACAATCGTGTTTTCCAATTCCCGGGCAGAGGTATTGGCAGACGCCACCTGTACCGTAATCTCAGGAATAGCGATATTGGGAAGCAGCGATATAGGCAGCGTAGAGTATGTCACCAGTCCGATGATGAAACAGGCGGTAAAGGCCATCAATACGGCAATAGGGCGCTGAATTAAGAATTTTATCATAGATTCATTATTTAATTCTTAATTCTTCATTTAACATAGACTTCCGCCTCATGCGCCAGATTCAGATTTCCGGTGACGATCACCGTATCTCCTTCCAGCAGACCATCCTCGATACCTTTCTGTGACTTGTCGGAGACGACACATTCTATCGCATTCTCCAGTCCCGTATTCACATAATTCCACATTGCCTTGCCGTCTTTCAGGGTAAATACCACTTGTTTGCCGGAACGCAATACAACGGCACTCTTCGGAATAACCAGCCGCTCTCCCAGCGAACGGCGGACACTTACCCTTACATTCATTCCGCTGAACAGTTTTCCTCCCGCATTTACCAATGCTTTCACTTTCACCATGCCGTTGGCATCCACCAATGGATTTATCTCTGATACACTGCCTTCAAACGCATCTCCTCCGGCATAAGGAGTAATTACCACTTTATCTCCCATCCTGATAAAAGCAAGTTCATTTTCCAGCACTGTGAAATCAGCTTCCATTCCTTTGGAATCGATAATAGTACAGAATGCTTCAGAAGTATTTGCCGGATTATAAGGCTTTGAAAATAAATTAGCTACTACACCGTCAAAAGGAGCAATCAACGTAGCATGCTCCATCTCTCTTTTCGCCAGTTCATACTGGGATTTCGACTGTTCATACCCGCTTTTTACTTTGGCGATTTTCATTGTTTCGGCAGGGACTTTACTAAAGTCGTCAGGAGAATATCCCTGCCCGATCAGTACGTCTTTCAATTCAAGTTCGGCTTTCAGTAAAGCATCTTCCGACTGGGATAATTTCTGTTCCAGACGGAATTTATCCAGATCAGCCAGTTTCTGCCCTTTCTGTACACGGTCGCCATTCTTCACATAGATATGAGCGATGACTTCACCGGTTTCAAAACGCAGATCGGCTTTGCCACGGGCACTGATTTTGCCGTTACTCACCAGTTCGTGATGAAAATCACGCTTCTTCAATATCTGAACAGCTACTTCATTCTTCGTATCTGGAAGGACTGTGGAGACGCCTTTCTCCGATTCATCTGCAGTATTCTTCTTGTCGGAACAAGAGAGCGTCATCATACATGCAAGGCACAGTAAAAACCATGTAAAATTATTTTTCATCGTATTTATTGGTTTGTTTATTCTAATTATCTCACATATAATTTCTTGTATACTGTATGTAAGTTTGTATCATGTTTGCCAAATTTAGACAAAAATATCTATTAATCAAGTTTGTACAGTCATTTTTTTCTTCACTCATTTATTTTATTGCGATTAAATGAGTCAGTAGTTATATCAATCGTAAAATATTGCTTTTTATCTCTATAAATAAATATTTGTTCTTCCCGCCCTTTCGTAAGGTTTCTGAGCCACAACAATGCATTTTTCGGTACAATATAACGGACCTCCCGAGTAACAGCAGTCTGAATTCCTAAAGATTGCCAACCAGACACTCCATCTTGATAAAACAATTCGTAGACATCGCCCGGACTAATATAATTATCATCATTACGGGGAGAAAAAGTTATCCTACTGATGGAAGATTCTTTTTCTAACTTAAAAGTAATAGCGGATGTCATATCAGTTGCCTGAAAATAAGTTAGAATATTACCATCTGTAATGTTCCCTATCTTGTCAATCGGTTTCAAAGAAGTCATCGCATGCATAGAAATTTTCGCCTTACCTAAAGTATCTTCATACAAAGCCAACTCCGCCAACTCGACTCTAGTGCCTACCGGAGGAACATAACGAATATATTTATATTTCTGATGCGAATGCAACGGACAGAACTCATAATAATTAGTTGTAAACGAATCTTTAATCTGATATAATAAATCAGCTTGTCTGAAAGTAGTATCATTGGCTGCTTCTATCCTAGCGCCTCTGGTTGATCTATATAACCATTCGGAGATAGTTGGTTTGATAGACATCTTTCTCTTCAACACAGCTTCCTCTCTATTTATCCTGTCAGGTTCAAGCAACTCGGCCTTGCCATTTCTGAAAATAAACGAATAGCCAGCCGGATGCAACTGCTTACCATCGAAAATGAGCGTTTGATAAATGATATTAGGCTCAAGGTTATGGAAAGTCACCTTATCTCCGTTACTTATCGCCATATCTACAGGTATCCATCCATTCGGACGAAATACCCCCAAGTAAATATATCGTTCTTCTTTTTGTATAGGTACCGTCACCTCGTTTTCACCAAAATAATTGGCAGTTACATCTCTTATATAGGAATTCCTGAAAAATTCAGGTATTCCTATATCCTTTACATTAAGTAGTAAAGCCGTTGATTTTTGTTCACCAAAACAATATCTATATGCTTTCCCCTTCTTTCTGTTATCCGTAGTTATCTTATCTCGTGTTGGATCAATTTTTCCGGGCTCAAATAGAATGAAACGTCCTGTTGTATCCCGTAATGTATTCCATGTATGATAATGCTGATACTCGGGAGAATATCTGAAGAATTCAGTTGCAACTGGAATGCCACAAGCGCGCATAGCATACAGTGTTATATCACATGATTCTCTACAATAGCCAATACGATGATGATACAGAAATTCTCCATCCATGTGTGGTATAATAAGTTCTGTAAAATAATACAACTCTCGTTTCTTCAATTCTCCGCATACCATCCGACAAGCATACACCACATCTTCTCCATGATAAAGAGAGTCTAGAATGGGAGTATAATGTTCATAATAAAGTTTTCTCCACGATGATAAAGGTTCATTATCAATGCGGTAAGGCAAGATGAATTCGCAAAAATCATCAAAGTCAAGACTTCTGTTCCAAGGATATTTCTTCCATACCTTGAATGCCAGGTCTATATTCTCTATTAAATAATTACTAGTAATTACCTGTGCATCATAAACTTTAGGTAAAGAGTAAAATGAAACTTGCTTCCATTTCTTAATCGATTCCTTATCCAACTTTCTCAATGCAAGCATTTGACGAACAGAATCCAGCTGCCACCCTTCGTAAGCATACCAATGAGGCATATTTCGGATGAGGAAACGTGCTGCTTCCAACTTTTCAGGTTCCTGTCCATAATGTTCCAAAACCTTTTCCAGCTCTCCCCGATTATCTCCGGCAAAAGAGAGAGCATATTCCAACCGTTTATCAGCTGATGAACATGCAACGAATACCGAAGCAAGCACAATACAAGGAATTATTAATCTTATATATTTCATCATCATCCTATATTGTTTTAAATATTCTATTCCATCTTATCTGTTTGGTCTTAGGATCTCTGGAAAACCAGATACATTTCCCTACTCCTAAAATAAAATCATCGGGTAATACCCCCCAATAGCGGGAATCATACGAATCATTTACATTATCTCCCCGCATAAAGTAGTAATCGTGTCGGAAACAGTAACTTTCCAGTAAAGTATTTGCAAGATACACCTTGCCCTCTTCAGATACTCTCACAGGTAATCCCGTTTCATATTCAATACATTTATAGTAATCACTGTAGTTAGTAGTATCAATTCGTATAGTATCATTTATTTTAGGCAGATATACAGTTTTTGTTCCTTCATTAGTCCTCCATTGATATATCTCTCCAGGAAGTGCCACACAACGTTTACAATAAAACACTTCATCACACAGAATCATTTTCTCATTCTGTTTTGCGTATGGAAAATTGAATACTACCACGTCTCCCTTCTTCACGCCATGTGCTCCTTTCCTTCGATGAATAAGATAATGTTCCGGCCGTAAAGGATCTTTCTTGTATATTCTACGTCCGGGAATTTGCACAGAAACAAGTATGTAATCTCCACCAACCAAGGTGGGAGACATTGAATAAGTCGGAATCGTACAAGATACCAGCCAGTATACTCTGACTGAAAAATAAATCTGGAACAATATGAAAAGTCCCAATAATGCCCAACCAAACTTTTTTAATGCCCGCTTCATTGCTTTCTATTCTTATTCAAGTTCATAAAAAATTAAGCATGCAGAATTATCTCCCAGACTTTCTATTTTTTCTCGGACCTTTTTGTCTTTTATATGAGTTAATGAGCGTAACTCCTTCCCTTTTCCGAATGCAACAAATTCATTTTTATAGGAATGAACGATTACATTAAAAGGGAATGTTTTGCCTTTATCATTTTGTGAATACAGATAAAAACTACCTGTTTTAGTATATTTATCAAATAAGAAATATCCTAAAGTTATACCATACATATATTGTAACAAAATTTTAGTATCAGTCTCATAAATTCCGTCAAATCCGGTGAAGTACCCCTGCTGATCCAACTTTAATAAATCTCCACTATAAGAGGGCGTATTCTTTCTGATTTTATTTTTAGGCGCCATTTTCTGAGTCATTTCGATAATATACTTTGGCTGGAAAGAAGACGATGCAGCTGAATATGTGTATACCGTATCGCATAATGGCATAATTACATCAATATCTTTATCTGCACGTGTCATTGGATGCCAAGAAAAAGGATACACATAATTGCCCAAAGTAATCGGCTGATATGAAAAGTATCGTTTGATGACTTCTTTTTTGGTCAGGTCGAATAAAGAATAAGGTTCTGTGTTATCCATGCTCATCCCATGATAATTCAACAATTGATTATTATTAATTAATAAAGTTTGATAGCACCATTTGAAAGCACCTTCAGAAATAGTATCTGTAAACATATAGTTTCCCCAAAAATTATAATTGATCAATTTGTTTTGAACACCATCAATAATGGTGATTTGTTTCTTCTTGTTATCAATATAAAATGTACTTAGCTCACTATAGTCATCTTCCCTCTCGCCTTTTCTTCCGATTTCAGCCATTAATTCACCGTTTAAGGTATAGGTATATAGCTTTTCAGATGTCTGGACAAATAAATAATCATCATTCATTTCCAGTTTCCGGATATTATTTATCCGCTGGAAAAAAGGAACTTTTTCCAGTTCAACAATTCTCACATTTTTGTAAGCAGGAGATCCTAGCAAAGGATTATTTGCAGAGTTGAGACAATGTATTTTTATCCCATCAGGCCCTTTCGTTACAGATATAGGTATAGCGGCAATGCTATATGCAGTAAAGATAAGCGTAAAGATTAGTTTCATTATATTTCTTTTTTATAATACTTATAGTTGTATGCTTTATTCCTTGATAAAGTCGTCGTAATTCTTTCAAAATAACGATTGGTTAATTTAGGTAAATCCTTGTCAGGAATAAAAGTATCAATTACTCTCATACCTCTATCTAAGACAAACAAGTAGGGAACTACCTCTTCATCAAGAGGTATTCCTAGTGAAAACACATTATAGACTTTAGGAAAAAATCTACAAATCCGTTGAAAATCTTTTTTTTCAATTTGTACCCGATAAGTTGTAAACAATAAGATGTCAATATCAGGATATTGTTCTTCAAATTTTCTCATTTTTCTCAAAATATCCTCTACGCAAGTAGAACAACATTGAGTGGAATATCTTAAAACAAGCGTATATTCTTTTCTTTTGATCTCAGACAAATGTATGCTATCTCTGTCTTTAGTATATAATAGCATTTCGGGGTCTAATTGACAATATCCTTGTTTGGATAAGATTATATTATCTTGCAATGATATATTCTCATAAAAGAGTTTATTGACTTTTTCAGTCAACAAACTCTCTTTTTTACTATATCCATTATTAATTATATAAAATGCTATCAATAATAAGATATTCAGAGTTAACAATATAAATGTTCCACATTTCCACATCTCTATTGCTATTTAAGTTCATACAAAATCAAACATGGATTATCATCTTCCTCCAAATCTTTAATGCTTTCACGAATTTTTTCGTCTTGAAGATTTTCCAGTTCCAATAAATCTCTCGGTTGTGCATATCCTACAAATACATTTTTATATGCATAGATAGTGTTGAAAAAAGGTAATGTTGTATACTTCTCGTTCCAAGTAGTTAGATAATAATGTCCTGCTTTAGACGATTTATCAAACAAAAAATATCCCATAACAACTCCTTGATCTTTATATTCTAGTAAAATTTTCGCTTCGGTTTCAAAAATTCCAGTAAATCCAGTAAAGAATCCTTGTTCGCTTAACTTACATATATCCTCAGTATAGGAAGGTGTATTTTTTCTTATTTTCTCCTTAGGAATCATTTTTTGAGGTGTTTCTATTATGTATTTCGGTTCGAAAGAAGATGTTGCTGCTGAATAAGTGTATATTGTATCGCATAAAGGCATAATTATATCAATGTCTTTGCCGCTCCTCGCCATTGGATGCCAAGAAAAAGGATACATATAATTACCTACAGTTATCGGTTGATACGAAAAATACTGTTTTACTCTTTGTTTGCGCATATCGAATAAAGAATATGCTTCTGTATCATTCATATCCATCATATTATGACTTAATAACTGATTGTCTTCAGTCAAAAAAGTGTAATGACAACTCTGAAAGGACCCTGCTGGCACAGAAACTGTGGATAAATATTTCCCATAAAAATCATAATTGATTAATACATTTTTATAATTATCTATAATTGTCACCTGCTGTTTTTTATTGTCGATATAAAACGAGCTTAAGACAATATATTCTTCCGGTCCTTCTCCTTTTCTACTAATTTGAGATACAAATTTACCTTCTCTTGTGAATGTATACAATTTTCCAAATTCTGATACGAATATAATAGAATCATTCATTTCTATTCGATTTATATTACTAATCAGGGAAACTGGAGACGTTTCCAGCTTTATAATTTCTACATGTTTGTAAATCGGTGTCTCTTGCAGAGGTTCTTCTGAAGGATTAAGATTATAAACCATCATATCATTTGATGGTTTCTTGGCTGAATTACATGCCATCATAAAAAGAGCACACAAAAGAACTATAATTACTTTCAACATTACATTAATTTATTTAATGATCATTTTCTTTTCTATTATTTTCAGATATTTTTCCGTTTGGTTTATCATTTCTTTATGTGAAATGAATACACAATCTGTTCTCATGTCTTTATCCAACAAAAAGAAATAAGGAATATTTTATGTATCTAAAGAAAGAACTAAAGATTCCGTCTTAAAAAGACGATAATCAGCATTACAAGTCTTTTTTAATTCCTCTAAATATCTTTTATTAGTATAATCTATTAGGTAAATCACCCTTTCATTGCTTAATTTCTGCAATAAAGGTGTAATTGCCATGATACACGCCTGACAATTTTGTTGTGATAGGCGTACAATTAAAGTTTTATCCTTTATCACATCTGACAAGTTTATTTTATTTTTGCCATTTTCCAATAATAGCATATTGCTCTTTAAAGTTTCACTCTCATTTGCATAGCGGGTATTCATATCCTCTCTTAAAGTAGCCAGCTGAAATGCTTGACTCTCTTGTTTCTGCTTATAATCATATTGCAAATCATTCAGCACCTCAAGAAGTCTTATCTGTTTGTTATCTTGTGTTAAATAAAGACATGTTGTCCCAATACAGCATAATACTGCTACTATAAGAACAATATTTTTCATTCTTGCCATTTTCTATTATTTTTTCTAAAACAAGAAACCATGCAAAGCTTCCCAAATTAGACAGTGGAAAACTTCGCAAACAGTTTCTCAGTTTATTATCACTTCTTCAACTTCTGTATTAGTATAATCGGGTTAGATTCACTTCCATCAGTTTTAGCTAACTGAAGGAATTTTTGTCGCAACTCTTCTGTATAGAAATGTGTATCACTTGACTTCAAATACTCAATAGTACCAAGCATATTCCAATAATCGGCACTATAGCATTGAATAATTTGTTCATCCTGAATAATAAAATAACCATTTGGTTGTAATTGCAAATTTCCCATTCTCGCATTTTGCAAATGCTTTGTTGTTTGCATTTCACCTGTTTCCTTATTGTATATGGATATATAATCATTCTCAGAATCACCAAATTGTATAAACAAATACTTCATAGATTGCCGAACTCTCTCTATTCCCGTTACATAATTATCACGAATAGCAGTCCGAAGTGCTATAGTTCCATCCCCTTCAATAAATTGCTGAGAAAGAAACCTATCTCCAAAATCCACTTTATAAGAGAGAGAGACCTCCTCGTCTTTTACTGTGTACAATTCATAATAAGGAAAGAAACACAATAATGCTTCATTTCCTAATTGAGCATAAGAAACCTCACCAAATCCTTGATTGTTTTTGGGTTCGTCAACAGGAAGAAATTTTTCTATTTTATCAGAACTGAGATCAATGGTAAAAAGCTTGTAGAACCCTTCTTTGGTTTTACTGGAATTAGGCAAATAAAGCTTATTTCCCATACAAAATAATTCTTCGGTCCATATATTACCTGTGCCCCTGTCACGTATAAACTTACCAGATGCATCATAAAATAGGAATTTTCCTATGTAGTGGTCAAATAATATCATATCAGTCCCATGCACTGCAAAATAAGATATATTTGTATATTCACCCGGACCATTTCCGACAGCATGAACTCTTGTTTGCAATTTGCCGGACATATCGAAGACAAATATACTTTTACTGGTATTATCTGCAATATAAATCAAATTGTTTTGGCAAATGAGTTTTGTCACTTCACCAATTAAACAATCGTCCGTGGTCTCTAGAGGGAACATAATAACACTGTCTTCTACCAGAGAAGAATAATCCATTGCATCGCTAATGCTATTCCAGTCTATTTTTATAAGTCCAACATCAGCACCTTCTTTTTTCAGCTTTTCTCCATTACAACTTGAAAGTAACATCATCAGTAAAAGAAAAATTTCTTTTCTACTCATCTTAATTTTATTCATTATTATCCATTATTATTTAAAGTAAATGCATCGTATAAGATATCAATATCGCACCCTCATTTTGTAAATGGTGTTCAATTGCAGATGGCGCCTTTACAAAACCTGTTCCAGCAACTTCTTCATACAAAGAATAATTATCCAAATAACTAACTAATTGATTCTGATAACTAACAATTGGTTGAAATATGGCCACTCGATTTCCATTAAATCTGTCTGATACATCTTTATTATAAATTTGATCACTTCAAATAAAGCGATTATTGGACAGATGCGGAAACCATCTTAATTTTTTATTTCAAATATTTTTAAACAGACTCTTCATTTAAGTTCGTTATATAAGATACAAATTCTCCATAAAAGCTATATTATATGTTTACTCATTGACAAAGTTCCACTACTTTCTTGAAATAACGATTAGTTAATTCAGGCAACTCTCTGACAGGAATAAATGTATTAATAACTCTCATATCACTATCTAAGATAAATAAATAAGGAACATATTCTTTTTCAAGGGGTATCTCCAAATAAGATACATTATATACCTTAGGGAAAATTCTGCAAATCTGTCTCAAATATTCTTTATCTATATCTGTTCGATAAGTTGTCAACAATAATATGTCAATATCAGGATATGCCTGTTTAAAACATATCATCTTTCTTAATATGCTCTCTACGCATATAGAACAACATTGGGTCGAATATCTTAGTACCAGTGTAAACTCCTTCCTTTCAATATCTGATAGCCGTATACTATCTCCAGATTTTGTGCATAATAACATTTTCTGGTCTAATTGACAATCTCCTTGTTGGGATAAAATTATATTATCCTGCAATAACATATTCTCATAAGAAAGTTCATCAACTTTCTCTGTCAATATGATCCTTTCTTTCCTATATCCATTATTGATGAAATAAATAACAGCCAATAATAAAATATTTACCCCTAACAACACAAAAGTAATATACTTATACATAATCATTTAAGTTCATATAAGACCAAACAAGGATTATCATCTTCTTTCAAGTCTTTAATACTTTCTCTAATATTATCATCTTGTATGTTTGTTAAAGATAACAGTGTTTCTGCACTTACATATCCGACAAAGGCATTCTTATAAGCATATATAGTAGTATAAAAAGGTAATATAGTATCTTCTTTTCCCCAAGAGCCCAAATAATAATGACCTGTTTTAGATAGCTTGTCAAATAAAAAATAGCTCCAAACCACTCCTTGAGTCTCCAATAAAACTTTTGTATCAGTCTCAAAAATACTAGTAAATCCAGTAAAAAAACCCCGTTCTGCCAATTTATATAAATCTTCATTATAAGAAGGGGTATGTTTTCTTATTTGGTCTTTAGAAGCCATTTTCTGAGGTGTTTCAACAATGTATCTTGGCTGAAAAACAGATGACTCCGCTGAATATGTATATATCGTATCGCATAAAGGCATAATGATATCAATGTCTTTATCAACTCTTGACATTGGGTGCCAAGAAAAAGTGCACATATAATTACCTATAGTAATTGGATTATATGAAAAAAAACGCCCACTTATTTCTTTTTTCTTCAAATCAAATAAAAAATAGACCTCTTTATTACGCCCCCCCATCATTTTATTAGCTAATAATTTGTTATCCATAGTCAACAAAGCATAATTACAACCTTCAAATGTCTTTTTGGGTACGGAAACTGTTGATACATATTTTCCTGTAAAATCATAATTGATTAGTGCATTTTTAAATTCATCTATAATCGTAACTTGCTGTTTCTCATCATCAATATAAAATGAACTTAATACCATATACTCATCAGGTCCTTCACCTTTATTGCCAATCTTTGCCACAAACTTGCCATTGAGAGTAAACGTGTATAACTTATCATGCTCTGAAACAAATATTAAAGAATCATTCATTTCTATTCGGTTAATATTACCGATCAAACAAGATAAAGATGTCTCTAGTTTTATAATTTTCACTTTATCATAATCAATACTCTCTTGTAGAGGTTCTTCAGTAGGATTGAGGTTACGTATTGTCTCACTTGATATTTCATTAAGTGGTTTACATGAAACTATAATGACACTATAGAAGAAGAACAAAATTATACAAACAAACTTTACCATAACTTTCGTATATTATAATCAATTATTTAAAATTACAAGCCCCTGCTTATCACGAATACAACAACTTCCAGGATTAGACTCACAAGTACGGCGCTCCCATTTTATAATATAAGTCTTTCCTTTATGGAAAGTATACTTATAGAGAGTAAAACCCAAACAAGCAAGTTCCCCACTACGTTCACAACTAACCTGTTCAATTCCCGATCCTGTAGGTTTCAATAACACATTCCAATCTCCACCCTTATTATGGCACTCCTTTCCATCAGTAATATTTGCACCGCTATCAGATTCTCCTCCTTCGTCACTTTCTCCTCCTCCGCTACTTTCTCCACCTTCAACGCTTTCTCCATCGTAACTTAAAGCAGCAATAGAAGTTTGTGTCAAATCATACAAAGAATTTGCCTCTAACACTGTCTTCACATTAAATACAGTTACAGCACCCAGTACAAGAGCGGCAACAACATAAATCATTTTCTTTTTCATTTTGATTAGTTTTTAATTAGTTAGTAATTCGATTATTTAATAAAATATTCATTTCCATGCGCATTTCATGTATTGCTTTAGAGTATACCTTAGGTTCCTTAGTCAATACAATATTTATCATCTGTTTCATTTTCGTTTCATGGTAAAAGTCTGGTTCAGCATAAAGTTTTGCCAACAAATAATAAGGATAAATACGAATTGGCAATAATAAAGCAGCCGCTTTATAGTATTTCTCCGCATCAGCAAAGTTTCCTAAAGCCTGATAGCATTGTCCTTGTAGAGTATAAATACTAGGATGGCAACTTACTAATTTTGCACGTTCTAAAATGACTATCGCTTCATCATACCTTTTTTGAGCAAATAAATTTCCCGCATATTTCATCAGGTAATTAAAGTTATGTTTAAAGAAGTCATATAAACGTCCATATCCTGTCGAAGCCTCTTTTTGTAAAGATTGATCCTGCAATACCTTTATATAATATAAACGTTGGGAAAGTTCATTTACATTGCATAGTTTGTAAAGACACAAAATATTTCCTGCCAACATAGATATTAGTAACAATAGAGTACATATTCGTGGAATACAGGCATTCTTCTCTATTATCCCTTTAGGATTAGTGACACAAACTACAAGTAATAATACTCCCATCATTAGAAATGGAAGAACTTGAAAAGGATAGGAGGATAATGAAAAAAGTAGCAAAGAGATAAGGCCGGAACAAGCGATATAATCTTTATTAGATATTCCTTTACCGACTACCCAAACTATCAGCATCAAAAACAGCATCAGCAAAATAATGCCACCCTCTACGCATAATTGTAACAATTCATTAAAAGCATATTCAGGTGCTCCTGCTACTCTTTCTTCTTGTTCCGTATATTTTTCCGATGCAAAATAAGTTGATTGCATCTCACCATATACATGAGAAAAAGTTCCCGGGCCATATCCTAACAACGGTTTATTCGCAATTACTTTACACGTCGTCTTCCATATAAATAATCGGCCATTAGCCGAATCAGCTTTCATCTGATAAAGCAACACTGATGCACACACAATAATAATAGCTACAGTTATATAAAGCAAAGTAGCAGTATAGAAATGCGTCTGCAAATAAGACTTTGCCTTAGTGATCCACTTAAAATGTATAACCAATACCCACAGACTACTAAAGGACAAAGCTAACCATGCCGAACGACTCATCCCGGCAGGCAAAATGCATAGCATCAAAGCGAAAGCTACTAGCCACAAATATCGTGTCTTCCCCATAGACTGGAGCAGACAACCTAAATTAATAGGAAAAATCATAGCTAAATAACCGGAATAAGGTCCAGGATTATAAAAAGGTCCAGTGATGGCAAATAATCTGTGATTAGATGGTTGCAATCCATAAAGCTGCAATAATCCCCATATAGACAACATACAACCAATAGCAACAATGCCACCAAAGAGAATGGGTCGAGATATTGTAGCATTCATCAATAGAATCCTTAGTGCATACCATAATATCAATAATAAAATAGCATACATTATTTTCCAATTGGCTAATTGAAGTTCATAATCATATCGAACGATATAGTAAACCACTAAAATAGATATTAGTACATCCGCTACAGATAATTGAAAAATTTTCTTCTTTGTAAGAAATGAAAGAATGGCCGTTATAGTGACCAAACATATCCCCAAAGAGACAGGGAAAAGTAGAAAATAGTTATCAAACATACTATAGCGCCCCCAAAAGCTACTGCATAACATTCCACAGATAGCCAATGTGACTCCTATTGACAATATAACACATTTCCTATTTTCCATCATTCAATTTTATTGAATCAGGAAAGTTTAGAAGCTTAGAAAAGATACGCTTTCAGTTTTTCATTCTGATGAGGTAATACTGTGGTTATATAACCAAATACGGCAATATAGAAGAAGCTGTGTTTTTCTGTGTCTTTCAATAGTTTCTCGCGCTTTCTAGATTTTAGGGTTAACTAATTTTGTTTGAGTGAATAATATTCTGTATAAAGATAGTGGTTATTTTTCAATATACAACATTATGAGCGACTTTATTCTATTTATACTATAAAAATTATTATTCAAGTTCATATAATAGAATATTTTCTATTCTGAATAGGAAATCACGGTTATTAGCTTCTGAAAGCATTTTCCTCTAGTCATAATCAAATCCCATATTTTTCAATTAATATATCTATAGCATTTTTCTTAAAAAAATATTGATACACAATAGGATTATCGTCTTCTAATAAAGTTTCAACCAATTTAGCAAGAGATTTATCTGTACCTTCCAATATTAGATCTTTTTCAGCGCAGAGAAAATCAGCAGAATAAAAGCCTAAATGCTCATTTGATACTCCGCCAGGTAAAAGCAAATCTGAATAAAGATTCAAATTAGAATCATAAATACTAGATATTTGAATTGATCTTTTTTTATCCCAAATCACCGTACTTTTATTACTAATTGACATAAATAAATAATCTGAAGAAGATTCAATAGCAGTGATTCCCCAACCTATATTATTTTTTTTCAATGTTTCAATCAATTCAAAAAAGTCCAAGTCTTTATGTTCTTCTATAAAACTCTCACTTGGCTCATTTTCCGGCATATTTAGATAATATCTAGACATAATTTTCCCCTCCTCATATACAAAAAGCTCATTCGATAAAACTGATATAAAGAAATATTGATCATCTAATAACGCTATTGGATAATGCAAAAAAGAATAATGTACATTTTGGGTTGCCATTTTTTTTGCTTTTAATAATGTTTCGCCAATTAATAAGTTATTCTTGATTCTAAATGTACTGTATTCACTTTTGCTTAGAGAATAATCATTGGATAACGGATAATACGCAATAAGCTCTCCTTCACCACACATCATAGCAGATTCAATGTTAGCATCTTTGGCATTTAATTGAATTGTATTAGAGTAAGTTCCAATATAGCTATACTGCAAAATCTTTCTCGCTGAATTACAGATAAGACATACTAACTTATTATCACGATCTAAATAGAAATTATCCGAATAAACATATTCATCAGGCCCTATTCCTCTATGACTTATTTCATTAATAAAATGTCCTTCTTCATCAAAAACAAATAATCCTCTAGAATCTTTTACAAAGTAAAAATTTCCATCATTCTTTATACATTCAATATCACTCAACAAGCATTCACTTGTTTCCAAAGGAATATATTTGATACTATCTACAATGTCATACAAGTCGATTTGTATAGGACAATCTTTATTCAAAATATCAATGATTTCAATGCCATCTTTATGACATGAAACCTGTCGTTGACAGGATGACATAGTTAGAAAAATTATCATAATAACTCTTCCCACATGTACCAATCCTATCAACGAACTATTATTTCTACCAATCATCACTAATTTGATATAATATTTCTCACTTCACCAATTCTACTATTAAGACAACAGTTACCTGGAGAATCTTTGTCACAATTTCCTAATTCATAAGTTAATGCTAAATCGGAAATAGGCTTCGCATCAACTAGAGAAAAGAATACACCATATCCTCCTATAAAGAGGACAATAATTATCATTAATAATATTTTGTTTTTCATAATCATTATTTTATATCATGTATAATTCCTTCGACAGAAGCAATAACAGATAACAGAATTATGCTTTTAGGTCTCATTTTGTTTTACTTTATGTTGTTTTGCACTACAAAGATAACATATTTCGCAACGATTTAAGGTTTCTCATCTAAAAAAGATATAGTTCAATAGAAGAAAAGCCACTTTGTAGTCAAACAAATATTCATAATATAAATATTGTAGCATTAAAACTCTTATTTATTAAGCTATACTTATATAAATATTTTACTATTTAACAAGAGTGAAAACAGAATTTTCCAAACCTTTGATTATCAACAATATACAAATCGTCATTTTTCCTTTAAAACCAAAAGGGCGTTCCTTTAAAACCAAGACCCCGTTTCTTTAAAACCAACGGGCCTTTGGTTTTAAAGAAACGGACCATAAAAAGGCAAAAAGAATAAGTTTGTTAACAATATTCAATATCCAATAAGCATAAAACAAGACTAGATACTTTATTAACATTATTCGATTTGCATAATTCTATTCAAATAACTACCTTTACGGAAAATTGAAACAGGTATGGCAAAAGAAATTAACCCATTTATAGTAACTGGAAAAATAGAACCCGAGTACTTCTGCGATCGCGTGAAAGAATCAGAGAGGCTGGTTAAATCACTAACCAATGGCAATAACCTTGTCATTATCTCACCCAGAAGAATGGGTAAAACGGGACTAATCCGTTTCTGTTATGAGAAACCTGAAATAAAAGAAGAATATTATACTTTCTTCATTGACATACTCCATACATCAAGCTTAAGAGAATTCACTTATCTGCTTGGCAAAGAAATTTATGAAACATTATTGCCCCGCAGTAAGAAAATGGCGAGCCTATTTATCCAGACACTTAAATCAATCAATGGTAAATTCGGATTTGACCCGCTGACCAATCTACCTACTTTCAATCTGGAACTGGGGGATATTGATCGACCCGAATATACACTGGAAGAAATATTTCAATGTCTGATAGCAGCAGACAAACCTTGTATTGTTGCCATCGACGAGTTTCAACAAATTGCTAAATATCCCGAGAAGAATATAGAAGCATTACTACGCACACACATACAGAAGATAGAAAACAGTAACTTCATCTTTGCCGGAAGTGAACGGCATATGATGCAGGAAATGTTTCTATCTTCATCCCGTCCATTCTACCACAGTGCCGATATTTTGGAACTGAAAGCCATTGTACCGGAAATCTATATACCATTTATCGCAGACCATTTCCAAAAAAGAAAACGGCATATTGAAATCGAAAATATAGAAAAAGTATATCGGCTATTCAAAGGACATACCTTTTATATTCAAAAAACATTCAATGAAGCTTTTGCAGATACACCGAAAGGGAAAGAATGTACACTGGAAATTATCAAAACAGCTATAGATAACCTTATTGCATATAATGATACAATCTTTCGGGAAATCTTATCTAATATTCCCGAAAAGCAGAAGGAATTGCTTTATGCCATTGCCAAAGTAGGTGAAGCAGAAAACGTCACATCAGCGAAATTTATCAAACGATACAGTCTGACATCCGCAAGCTCTGTACAGTCCGCAACTAAAAAACTGCTTGAAAAAGATATTATTACAGAAATAAATAAAGTATATTCGGTTACCGACAAGTTCTTTGGTATGTGGATCAATACTATTTATGGCAATAAATATACCCTTTAGTAAAGATGCAACTAAAATTACCATCAAATAAATTATAAAGTTAACACAATATATGGTAATTACCGAATGCCAATTATATTATTATGTTCTCATTATAAATATTTTAGCCCTATTTCTCTTCAATATCCTTGTTTTTCAAAACACATACGTTATCTTTGTAGTTATAGTACAAAACAAAATGAAGCAAAACAAAATGAAATCTAAAAACATCATTCTATTATTTACTTTGGCATTGCCATTGTTCAGTTGTAGTGAATCACAAAAAAGAGTATCCTTTAGCGAAAGCACAACTGCTAAATCTACCGCTTTGAAGGAAGCCTTTATCTCCATTCCAATGGATATAAAAAAGAAAGGAGATATCTTATATGCCGGTGATTTTAAAGGAGACAGCCTTTTATACTGCTATAGTCTTAGTGAACAACGCTTTGTAAATCAAATGCTACCACAAGGACAAGGACCTGATGAATTTTTAAGCCCTGTCGAATTCTTTCTGTCTGATTCGTCTGCCTTCATACACAATCGATGGCACTTCACAGCGCAAAACTATACATTCAACGCGAAAGACTTTTCCATCCGGCGACAAGGAGAATTGATACACCTGCCCATGAGCATTGACAGAGTCTATCCGATAAGCGAATCACGCTTTATAGCGTCCGGCGTTTTTGAAGATTGCAGATTCCTTATTTTAGATAATGACGGCAATGTTATATCCAAATCTGGCGACTTCCCGAACTATCAAAGTGGAGAAGAAACCATACCCAATACGGCTAAAGGTATGTTTCATCAATCACAATTCGGTTACAACACCGACCGGAAACGTCTGGCATGTGCTACCAGTAATGTACTTGAGCTATGGGACTATAAGCCGGAAACATTAACGCTCCATAAAAGACTATTGTTAGCACCCTATCATTATCAGTTCAATTCAAGCCCAGACGGTGTGTATGCGGAAAGTGATAATCCTGATGCCGAACTGGGAGCACGAGGCATTGCCGTTTCCAATAACTATGTTTATGTACTGTATAACCCAAACACCAATCGGATGCACGAAGAACAAAAAGAAACTCTAAACAGCGAGATTTGGGTTTTCGACTGGGAAGGAAAACCGATACGTAAAATTTTGACAGATACTCATATAGAATGCTTCTGTGTAGATGAAACCGATACTTCATTTTATTGTGTAATGACTGCACCGGACTATTGTATTGGGATAGTGTCACCATCCCATTAACATAGTGACAGTATGTGCCAAGGATAGTGTCACTATCCCGAGCACATACTGTCACTATAACAAATCGAATATTTCGAGCTATTCTTGTCCTAGTCCGCCCGCTGTGTAGGCAGCGTAAACTCCTGAGAATCACAGATTACCCCATTCTCATCGGACACCGCTACGCGGAAAGTCACTTCACCATCTTTCAACTTACTTCCGGCATAGACCGTAGCCGTATAGCGGATACCCTCACCCGGAAGAATTTCTTCTATCATTACAGTAGGAGAAATGCCGATATGTTTCACTTTCCCGACCGTCTCTACAATAGGAACCACGTCATAAACCGGATTTCGTCCTTCATTCATGATTTCAAAGATGATCTTGCTGCTTTCTCCCCCGTCTATCGCATGATTACGGTTATCGTCAATAAAGCGAATCTTGCGCAGTTTCAACTGAGTCAGTTGCTGCTGAGTCTGCGTCCGAGGTTTAAACTTAGAGTGAGACTGCCCTTGTCTGACTTCCGGAACGTAAGCATATTCCTCTATCGGGTCCGGTTTCGGAGCAGTCAGCGCATTCCCTATCGCTGCACCGGCAATGGTGCCAACAATATTTCCAATGGCAGAGCCGCGATATCCGCCCCTCCAGCCACGATTATTATCTCCGATAAGTCCGCCTATCGAACTTCCCAGACTTCCCCCAATTGCAGCACCACCTACAATTGCTCCGGGATTTCCCATACGTCCCGATGCACATCCGCTCAACATCAGAGCAGAAAGCAGAATTACAGTTAGTTGTTTCCTCATGATCATCTCTAATTTTTCTATGATTACTCTATCACTTTAAAACGTGCAAAACGCAACAATAGTTGCTTGTCCCCTGCATTTTTAAAATGAATCGTTGCTTTTGCATTATCACCCGTTCCTTCTACCCTGATCACTTCGCCCAAGCCGAAACGTTCGTGTTCTATCATCTGCCCCGCCTGTACTCCTGTTACAGATGCCGAGCCGGCTGAAGCCGACCGTATACTGCTTCCACTCACCGCACTGACCTTCTTCAAATTCTTCGGCACAGTGGGCGCAATCACCTGAGCCTTCGGACGTTCACGATCAGAAAATTTAGTACCATAAGGCGTTCGTGTAGGAGATGCCGCACGTGTAAATCCACCTTCGATCTCCCTGCGGAAACGCCCCGCACCTTCGTCTACCGACCGGCTGACTCCCGCCTCATGCGGCAACCGCAAATAATTCACATCGATATCGCGCAAGAAACGGCTGGGACTTCCAAACTCCATCTTTCCATAACGGAAACGGGTCTTGGCAAAAGAAATATAACAATGTTCTTCGGCACGGGTAATGGCCACGTAGAACAAACGGCGCTCCTCTTCCAGAGCACGCGGAGAATCGCCCACCATACCACTAGGGAAAAGGTTTTCTTCCAGCCCCACTACGAATACGTTTTTGAACTCCAGCCCCTTGGCCGAATGAACGGTCATCAACGTTATCTTTTCTCCATCATCCGCTTTGTCCGAGTCCTGATCAGTAAGCAAGGCAATCTCCGAAAGGAAATCTGTCAGAGAAATATTCGGGTTGCCTTCTTCCTGCCGCAACGCGCAGAAATCATTCATACCATTCACCAATTCCTCAATGTTTTCCTTACGACTCAGATTCTCCGGCGAAGTATCCTGACAGACATCATTGATGATGCCGGACCGGCGGATAATATCCGTTCCTATCTCATACGCACTCTTGTCCACCTGATCGGTCATAAAGCCTTCTATCAGTTCACGGAAACCTTGCAGTTTGGTGTGCGTACCTTTATTAATGTTCAGCCCGTAGCTCAATGGTTCGCAAAGCGCCGCCCAAAGGCTGACACCATTTTCAGTGGCAGCGGAGATGATTTTTCCAACCGTCGTATCACCGATGCCACGGGCAGGATAATTAATGATTCGCTTGAATGCTTCTTCATCATTCGGGTTCACTACCAAGCGGAAGTAAGCAATGACGTCCTTAATCTCCTTACGCTGGTAGAATGAAAGTCCGCCATAGATTTTATAGGGCATACTTCGTTTCCGAAGAGCCTCCTCGAAAACACGGCTCTGCGCATTCGTACGGTATAATATGGCAAAATCGGCATAGCCGTAACTATGTTCCCGACGCAGTTCAGCTATCTTATTGGCTACGATATCCCCTTCTTCCACATCACTGTAAGCCTGAAACACGCCAATCGGTTCGCCACGTTCTTTTTCAGAGAATACTTCTTTCCGAATCTGACGTTCATTCTTTTCGATCAGACTGTTGGCAGCACAGACAATGGTTTGCGTAGAACGATAATTCTGCTCCAGTTTAAAGACTTTCGTATTAGGATAAACCTTCGTGAAATAAAGGATATTATCAATATCCGCTCCACGGAAAGAGTAGATGCTCTGCGCATCATCGCCTACCACACAAACACGCTGATTTTCTTTCGTCAGCTGGAGTACGATACTATGCTGGGCATAATTCGTATCCTGATACTCGTCCACCAGCACATAACGGAACTGCTCCCTATAACGGGCCAGCACTTCCGGAAAGTCGCGGAACAGAATATACGTATACACCAGCAGATCATCGAAATCCATAGCTCCCGCCTGACGGCATCTTTCCCAGTAACGGGTATATATTTCACGGACAGCGGGCACTTTGGCTGCCATATCTCCTTCATACGCTTCTTTGTTGGCAGCATATCCCGTAGGAGAAACCAAATGGTTTTTGGCACTTGAAATGCGGGCCTGCACCATCCCCGGCTTATATGTCTTTTCGTCCAGTCCCATCTCCTTGATGATGGAACGGATCAGACTTTTACTATCCGCCGAATCATAAATGGTAAATTGGGAAGTGAATCCGATATACTTTGCTTCGGCACGGAGAATACGGGAAAAGACGGAATGGAAGGTACCCATCCACAAATAACGTGCCCGCTCCATGCCCACCTGACGGGCTATACGATCTTTCATCTCACGCGCCGCCTTATTGGTAAAGGTCAGTGCGAGGATGTTCCACGGTTGATAGCCGTTTTCCAGCAGATAGGCAATTTTATAAGTCAACACACGTGTCTTTCCCGAACCTGCACCGGCTATCACCAGCGAAGGCCCGTCGTTATAAGTCACTGCTGCACACTGACTCTCATTTAATTCCTCTATATAGTTGGTATTCATAACAGCATTATAAAAACAATGAGGATTTTTAACAAACCCTTGGCGTTCAAATTTGTTTCAATACGACAAAAGTATAACATTCATTTGACAATGAAGATATTTTTATGATTTTTCATCACTAACTATTTAACCTAATCACTCAAAGCAATGAAAAAGAGTATATTTTTATCATTTATTTTATGTTTGTGCCTTATTGCCTGCATACCACAGCAAGCAATGGCTCAAAAGCAAAGCCGCATGGAAAAGCTGCTAAGGTATCTGAACGACAATGACGCCGACAAATGGCAGAAGAACAGGGAAAAACTGGATGACGAGACAAAGGCGTACTATGCCGAAGATTTATCATTGATGGACGTCCTCAACGACCTGTGGAACGGACAGAGCGAACAGGCAGCCACCCTCTACTTCGGCTGCTACGAGAAAGCCGCCCAAAGCAACTTCCCCGGTATCTGTGAAGGGGAAAAGATTCCGCTTTCTCAGATACGGGACAAGGCGGACCAGTCCATTATCAACCTGCTGGAGGCCTCGAAAGATAAAATTCCTTTCAGCCGGGCACTGCTGGACAGCATTCACGCCACCGAATATCCGGTTGACTCCGCCATGCTGCAACGGCTGCAGAACATCCGCGAGGTGGCACTGCTGGAAGGAATGCTCAAAGCCCCCACTCCCATCATTTACCAGACTTACGTCAAGGAGTATCCCAACGGCAAATTTATCGCACAAGTCAACGCCTCCGAAAACGTACGGCTCTACCAACTGGTGAAGACGGCCCCGACTCCTGCAAACTTCAAAGCCTTCTTTGAAGACCCCGAAATGCAGAAGTATTATCAAGACAGAGGTCCGCGCCCCTATCTTGCCGAGGTCCGTACCTTATACGATGATTTCCTGTTCCAACGTATCGACAGCCTGAAAAAAGAAGGAAATGCCACCGCCATCCGGCAGATTATCGATGATTATAAGAACACACCTTATCTGTCCACCGGTGCACGGACTCACCTGAACGATCTTGAATATCTCAGTGAAAAGGCAGACTTCGAGCTTCTGAAACCGGCAATAGTCAACTCCGAATCGCTCGGTTTATTGCAGGAATTCCTCAAAACACACAAGTATAAGGAATTTCGTGACCAGGCAAAGAATTTGCGTGCTCCATTTATCCTGCAAGCCATCGTTTCCACCCCGACTACTGTAAAATATTACACTCAAGGACGATTGATAAAGTGCTGCGAAACCGACAGCACCGGCAATATTACGACCAGCTACACCTACAATGACAAGGGGCAGCTTACCACCACATTATCCGTGACTGAAAAGAACGGGCAACCCATCAACGAGGTGCAAACCAGCAGGCTGTACGACCCGCAAGGCCACTGCATCTTCGAAGTGAAGACTAATCCGAAAACCAAAACGGACTTCTACCGCCGTGCACGCCGCATCGGTATCGACGGAAGCATCGAAAGCGATTCCCTAAAATACATGGACGGCAGATATACCGTCAGCAGCTACAACAAGCAGGGATTACTGACGGAAACCAAAGAGTACAACAAGAACGGGGAAATGGAGGGATATACAGTCAACAAATACGACGACAAAGGCAGAATGACCGAATCTCAGCATCAGAATATGCTCTTTGTCAATTCGCCCAACCAGATTCTCTCGCAAAAAGAATTGTATGAATATGATAAATACGGATACCTCACCCGCATCGTCTACCAACGTATCTTCGGCAACAGCCAGAAGACGTCCGGCTGCCTGACCTGCCTGTACGACGAGTACGGAAACCGGATCGATGGTGACTCCTATTACGAATATGACAATACGGGGCAATGGATATGCCGCACCAGCTATGACAACCCGCAGCAAGTGGAACGTATACAGTACATTTATAAATAAAAATAAAATACCGTGAACCTTTTGCGAACTATGGCTGTTATTATAGTATAACAAAACCATTTAAAGTTTTGACAATATGAATACTATATTAATGTCTTTAATAATTATGACCATGACTTACGAAATGCCTAAACTTCCTTACGCAAACAATGCGCTGGAACCTGTAATCAGTCAGCAAACGATAGATTTCCATTACGGAAAACATCTGCAAACATATGTAAATAATCTGAATAGCCTTGTGCCCGGAACAGAATATGAAGGCAAAACGGTAGAAGAAATCGTTGCCACCGCTCCCGATGGAGCTATCTTCAACAACGCCGGCCAAGTGTTGAATCACAATTTATATTTCCTCCAATTCGCTCCGAAACCTTCGAAAAAGGAACCGGCAGGCAAACTGGAAGAAGCCATCAAACGTGATTTCGGCAGCTTTGAAAACTTCAAGAAGGAATTCAATGCAGCAGCAGTCGGATTGTTCGGTTCAGGATGGGCTTGGCTGTCAGTAGACAAGAACGGTAAACTGCATATCACCAAAGAAGGAAACGGCAGTAACCCCGTACGCGCCGGACTGAAACCACTTCTGGGTTTTGACGTGTGGGAACACTCCTACTATCTGGACTACCAGAACCGCCGTGCCGACCACGTAAACGCCCTGTGGAACATCATCGACTGGGATGTGGTAGAAAAACGAATGTAACCGGACTCATTAAAATTAAGCTAAACTATACTATTGAAAAGGTCGTTGTGAATTTCACAGCGGCCTTTTTTCTACAACAAAAAACCTAAGCTTTCTATTGTATTTCAAAGGCATAAATTGTATTTTTGCAATAGCCGAAAATCAAAACAGACAATTATGACACTTCAACAAAAAAATAAAGAATGGCGCATTTTCTTTGTTGCCTTCTTCCTTTTGCTCTCTTTCATCAGTAACGCGGCTACCCCGGAAGAATTGGAAGAGGAGATACTTTTCGTGACGTCCTACAATTCCGATACTAAATATACCTACGATAATATCAACACGTTCGTAGAAACGTACCGCCAACTGGGTGGCAAGTATTCCACCATCGTAGAAAACATGAATGTTACCGACCTCAATCAATCCAGAAAATGGAAGAAAACGCTTACCAACATTCTGGACAAACATCCGAACGCCAAGCTGGTTATCCTGCTGGGTGGCGAAGCGTGGAGCAGTTTCCTGCACCTCGAAGACGAGAAGTACAGACAACTGCCCGTATTTTGCGCTATGGCATCGCGCAACGGCATCCGTATTCCGGAAGACTCTATTGATATACAGACCTACGAACCTCAGAGCATCGACTTAACGGAAAGAATGAGCGAATTCAATATAATATATTGTAACACATACGAATATGATGTCGATAAAGACATCGAAATGATGCGAAGCTTTTATCCGGATATGGAACATTTAGTGTTCATCTCGGACAACACCTACAACGGACTTGCCGAACAAGCGTGGGTGAAAAAGAATATGAAACGCTATCCGGAAATATCGACGACCTATATTGACGGCCGTATCCACACCCTTGATGCTGCCGTCAAACAACTACGCGATATCCCCAAAAATTCGGTTGCACTACTGGGTATCTGGAGAATTGACAATCGGGGCATAACGTATATGAACAACTCTGTATATGCTTTCTCCAAAGCGAATCCAGAGTTGCCTGTTTTCAGCCTGACTGCTACTGCCATCGGTTATTGGGCAATCGGAGGGTATATCCCCCAGTACGACGGAATAGGGAGAAGCATGGGAGAACAGGCTTATCAATTTCTGGACAAGGGGAAAAACAATGTCAGCCACATTCATTTGTTGCCCAACAGATACAAATTTGATGCCAACAAACTGCATGAATGGGGATTTCAGGACAAGAAACTACCTTTCAATTCACTTATCATCAACCAACAGGTGCCTTTCTTTCAGGCATATCGGACGGAAGTGCAATTCATCCTGTTTACCTTCCTTGTACTGATAGGCGGACTGTTTATCTCACTGTATTATTATTACCGGACAAAAATCTTAAAGAATCACCTTGAGAAGACTACAGCCCAACTAAGGGAAGATAAAAAGAAACTGGAATTATCGGAAATTGCACTACGTCATGCCAAAGAGCGTGCCGAAGAAGCCAATCAACTGAAAAGTGCCTTCGTATCAAATATGAGCCACGAAATACGGACACCGCTGAACGCCATTGTCGGCTTTTCCAGCCTGCTGATCGATACCGTGGAAACAACGGACGAGCAGAAGGAATATGCGGATATCATCCAGACTAATTCCGAATTGTTATTGCAACTGATCAGTGATGTACTGGATGTATCACGCTTGGAATCAGGCAAACTGCTGTTCAAGTATGAATGGTGCGAACTGGTAAATCATTGCCAGAACATGATCACACTGACCAGGAAAAACCGGACAAGAGATATAGATGTCAGGCTTCAGATGCCGAAAGAGCCTTATATGCTCTATACCGATCCGCTACGTTTGCAGCAGGTGATCATCAACTTACTGAACAATGCCCTGAAGTTTACTCCCGACGGCGGAAGTATCACGCTGGATTATGAAATAGACGAAGAAGACCAGTGTATGCTGTTCTCTGTGACCGATACAGGCTCGGGCATCCCCGAAGACAAGCAGGAACTGGTATTCCAGCGTTTTGAGAAGCTCAACGAATTTGTGCAGGGAACAGGCTTGGGACTGGCGATCTGCAAACTGACCATACAACGCATGGGAGGCGATATCTGGATTGACAAGAATTATAAGAACGGAGCACGGTTTGTCTTTTCTCATCCTATCAAAAAGCGGGAATCGGAAGAAAAATGAAAAAAAAACGGATAATTTGATGAATCTTTGTTTCTTTTTCGCTTACTTTGCTCCCGTAAAGACAAAGGGGTGCCCCCAAAGAGGGGCTGAGATTATACCCTAGGAACCTGAGGCAGTTAGCACTGACGTAGGGATTGTGTTTCTTTCTTATCGCCTTTCTATATAAGCACGCTCTTTGTATTTACTTTCAACTTATTAATACTGATAGGACAATGAAAGTACAAGTTAACAACAAAGAGGTGGAAATGACTCCTGCTTCTACCCTTACACAACTGGCTGCCCAACTGGAACTTCCGGCACAAGGCATCGCTATTGCCGTAAACAACAAAATGATTCCACGTTCCGAATGGGAAAAATTCGCATTACAGGAGAATGATAACCTCGTGGTCATCAAAGCGGCTTGTGGAGGGTAAAAGTATGGTCAGTCTACAATTTATCACCCACCAGACCGATCGGTATACTTATTTCGAATCGGCACTCATGGCACTTGAAGGAGGATGTAAATGGATTCAGCTACGCATGAAGGAAGCTCCGTATGAAGAGGTGGAAGCTGTTGCCCTCCAACTAAAGCCTCTCTGCAAAGAAAAAGAAGCGATCTTACTTCTGGATGATCACGTCGAACTTGCCAAAAAGCTGGAAGTGGACGGAGTGCATCTGGGCAAAAAAGACATGCCGATAGATCAGGCACGACAATTACTTGGAGAAGCATTTATTATCGGAGGTACGGCAAATACATTCGAAGATGTCGTACAGCACTACCGTGCCGGAGCAGATTACCTCGGCATCGGTCCTTTCCGGTTTACCACTACAAAGAAAAACCTGAGTCCTGTTCTGGGACTGAAAGGTTATACCGCTATTTTATCTCAGATGAAGGAAGCGAATATCGAACTGCCGGTAGTAGCCATCGGAGGAATCACCCGTGAGGATATACCCGCCATACTCGAAACCGGAGTGAACGGAATCGCGCTTTCCGGAACGATTCTTCGGGCGGAGGATCCGGCAGCGGAAACACGAAAGATTTTGAACATGAAACGTATAATCAAATAAACTTATTGAAAAGTGGAAAAGTTAGTAATTGCAGGCCGTGAGTTCGACTCCCGCCTTTTTCTGGGTACAGGAAAATTCAATTCCAATGAAGTAATGGAACAAGCCATTCTGGCATCGGGCACTGAAATGGTAACCGTAGCCATGAAGCGCATCGACATGGATGACAAAGAAGACGATATGCTGAAACATATTATTCATCCGAATATCCAGTTGCTACCCAACACATCGGGAGTACGCGATGCGGAAGAAGCTGTTTTCGCCGCACAGATGGCACGTGAAGCTTTTGGTACCAACTGGCTGAAACTGGAAATCCATCCGGATCCCCGCTATCTGCTCCCCGACTCTATCGAAACCCTGAAGGCTACAGAACAGCTTGTTAAACTGGGCTTCATCGTATTACCTTATTGCCAGGCCGACCCTGTGCTCTGCAAACGACTGGAAGAAGCCGGTGCCGCTACCGTAATGCCGCTAGGCGCTCCCATCGGAACTAACAAAGGACTGCAAACCAAAGAATTCCTGCAGATTATTATCGAACAGGCCGGTATCCCCGTTGTCGTAGATGCCGGAATCGGTGCACCGAGCCATGCCGCCGAAGCAATGGAACTGGGTGCTTCTGCCGTACTGGTAAATACCGCCATCGCCGTAGCAGGCAATCCGGTAGAAATGGCGTTGGCCTTCAAAGCCGCCACCGAAGCCGGAAGACGGGCATACGAAGCAGGACTGGGTCTGCAGGCTGATAACTTTATAGCAGAAGCAAGTTCACCTTTAACTGCATTTTTGGAATAAGTAATAGGTAATAAGTAGGGAGTAGTGTTTGTTTCACTATTCTTAATGATATGATAATAAAATTCTATGGAACAAAAAATAAAATTTTCCCGTTCTCAGAAAGTATATCTGCCGGGTAAACTCTATCCGAACATCCGTGTAGCCATGCGGAAAATTGAACAAGTGCCCAGCGTCAGCTTCGAAGGCGAAGAAAAGATAGCTACTCCGAATCCGGAAGTATACGTATATGACACCAGCGGTCCGTTCAGTGACCCGTCAATGAGCATTGATCTTAAGAAAGGACTTCCCCGCTTACGGGAAGAATGGATTGTGGGACGCGGTGACGTAGAGCAACTCCCCGAAATCACTTCGGAATACGGACAAATGAGACGTGATGACAAAAGTCTGGATCATCTCCGCTTTGAACACATCGCCCTTCCCTATCGTGCCAAAAAAGGAGAAGCCATCACTCAGATGGCATACGCCAAACGAGGAATCATCACTCCGGAAATGGAATATGTGGCGATCCGCGAAAATATGAACTGTGAGGAACTGGGAATCGAGACTCACATTACTCCCGAATTTGTCCGTAAAGAAATAGCAGAAGGACGTGCGGTGCTGCCTGCCAACATCAATCATCCGGAAGCCGAACCGATGATTATCGGCCGTAACTTCCTAGTGAAAATCAATACGAATATCGGAAACTCCGCCACCACTTCCAGCATTGACGAGGAAGTGGAAAAGGCTTTATGGAGCTGCAAATGGGGAGGTGATACGCTGATGGACCTTTCAACAGGAGAAAATATTCATGAGACACGTGAATGGATCATCCGCAACTGTCCTGTACCGGTAGGCACTGTGCCTATCTATCAGGCACTTGAGAAAGTGAATGGCGTAGTGGAAGACCTTAACTGGGAAATCTATCGGGACACACTGATCGAACAATGCGAACAGGGAGTAGATTATTTTACGATTCATGCAGGTATCCGCCGTCATAATGTTCATCTTGCCGATAAACGTCTGTGCGGCATTGTCAGCCGTGGAGGAAGCATCATGAGCAAATGGTGTCTGGTGCACGATCAGGAAAGTTTTCTGTATGAACACTTTGACGATATCTGTGATATTCTGGCTCAATACGACGTTGCCGTATCATTGGGAGACGGACTGCGTCCGGGCTCTATCCATGATGCCAACGACGAAGCACAGTTTGCAGAACTGGACACGATGGGAGAACTGGTACTTCGTGCATGGGAAAAGAACGTGCAGGCATTTATCGAAGGTCCGGGACACGTACCGATGCATAAAATCAAGGAGAACATGGAACGTCAGATCGAGAAATGCCATGATGCGCCATTTTATACACTCGGCCCTTTAGTGACGGATATCGCTCCTGGCTACGATCACATTACCTCTGCCATCGGAGCTGCTCAAATCGGCTGGTTAGGTACAGCTATGCTTTGTTATGTCACTCCGAAAGAGCATCTTGCCCTGCCGGATAAAGAAGACGTACGTGTAGGGGTTATCACTTATAAGATTGCCGCTCATGCTGCCGACCTTGCCAAAGGGCATCCGGGAGCACAGGTACGCGACAATGCCTTGAGCAAAGCCCGTTACGAGTTCCGCTGGAAAGATCAGTTCGACTTGTCTCTCGATCCGGAACGGGCACAGGGATATTTCCGCGCGGGACATCACATTGACGGAGAATACTGCACGATGTGCGGACCAAATTTCTGCGCCATGAGATTATCCCGTGATCTGAAGAAAAATGCCAAGAGTGATAAATAATGAGTTGTGAATATCCCCAAACCAAGTCACAACCTCATTTCTTTTTAATTTTCAACTTTCAATTAATTAAAATGTTCTCAGACGAATTAGAAAAAATATCCTGGGAAGAGACGACAAAAGCCATCTATTCCAAAACAGATGCCGATGTGCGCCGTGCATTAGGCAAAAAAGAGCATCTGGATGTCAACGATTTTATGGCATTGATCTCACCTGCCGCCACTCCCTATCTGGAAGTGATGGCCCGCCTCAGCCAGAAATATACGATGGAGCGGTTCGGCAAAACAATCTCTATGTTTGTGCCGCTCTATATCACCAATTCATGCACCAACTCCTGCGTCTATTGCGGTTTCCATATCAGTAATCCGATGAAAAGAACGATTCTGACGGAGGAGGAAATCATCAACGAATACAAAGCAATCAAACGGCTGGCTCCTTTTGAGAATCTTTTACTCGTGACAGGTGAAAATCCGGCAGCAGCAGGTGTACCTTACATCGCCCGTGCTCTCGATCTGGCAAAACCTTATTTCAGCAACCTTCAGATTGAAGTGATGCCCCTCAAAGCGGAAGAATACAAAGAACTCACCCATCACGGGCTGAACGGAGTCATCTGCTTTCAGGAAACTTATAATAAGGCGAACTATAAAAAGTATCACCCGCGAGGCATGAAGTCCAAATTCGAATGGCGTGTCGATGGTTTCGACCGTATGGGACAGGCGGGTGTCCATAAGATCGGCATGGGTGTCCTGATCGGTCTGGAGGAATGGCGGACAGATGTGACAATGATGGCTTACCACCTCCGCTACCTGCAGAAACACTACTGGAAGACCAAATACAGCGTCAACTTCCCCCGTATGCGTCCATCCGAAAACGATGGCTTCCAACCCAATGTTATCATGAACGACCGGGAACTTGCACAGCTTACTTTCGCCATGCGAATCTTCGATCATGATGTAGACATCTCCTATTCTACCCGTGAAAGCGCTGAGATACGAAATCACATGGCAACACTGGGCGTGACAACCATGAGTGCCGAAAGCAAGACAGAACCGGGCGGATATTACAGCTACCCGCAAACACTGGAGCAGTTCCACGTGAGTGACGAACGGAAAGCGGTAGAAGTGGAACGTGACCTGAGGAAATTAGGACGTGAACCGGTCTGGAAGGATTGGGACCAGTCTTTTGACTTTAAAAGATAAAACAATGCGATACGACAGGCAAATGATCCTTCCCGAAATCGGAGAAGACGGTCAGCAGAAACTGAAGCAAGCAAAGGTTCTTATTGTAGGCGTGGGAGGGCTAGGCTCTCCCATAGCCCTCTATCTGACCGGAGCAGGAGTAGGCTGCATTGGATTGGTAGACGACGATGTAGTCAGTATCAGTAATCTGCAACGGCAAGTGCTCTATTCGGAGAAAGAATTAGGTAAACCCAAGGCAATATGTGCCGCCGAACGACTTTCCGCACTAAACAGCGAGATAACTATCCGGACTTATCCAACCCGTTTGACAGAGGAAAACGCACAGGAAATTATCAGTCAGTATGATATAGTAGTAGATGGCTGCGACAATTTCTCTACCCGTTATCTTATCAATGACATTTGTGCGGAAATGGGGAAAGTGTATGTCTATGGAGCAATCTGCGGCTTTGAAGGTCAGGTATCCGTTTTCCATTACGGAGAAGAGAAAAAAAGTTATCGGGACTTATATCCGGACGAAGAAGAAATGAGACGAATGCCCCCGCCCTCCAAAGGTGTAATGGGCATTACTCCTGCGGTAACAGGAAGCATCGAAGCAACGGAAGTACTGAAGATTATCTGTGGTTTTGGCGAAGTATTATCGGGTAAACTATGGACTATTGACTTGCGTACATTGCAATCTAACAAATTTTCACTATAAACGTTGGTTTCTGAAATAGTTAATTAGTAACTTTGCTAAACTTTACAACTTTACAAAGGAAATGAAACTAATTGTAGTTACCACGCCCACGTTCTTCGTTGAAGAAGATAAGATTATTACCGCTCTTTTCGAGGAGGGACTGGATATTCTACATCTCAGAAAACCTGAGACACCGGCCATGTATTCCGAACGATTACTGACGCTGATTCCGGAAAAATATCATCGCCGCATTGTGACACACGAACATTTTTATCTGAAAGAAGAGTTCAATCTGATGGGTATTCACCTGAATGCACGCAACCCGAGCGAACCGCATGATTATGCCGGACACGTCAGTTGTTCCTGCCATTCCGTAGAAGAGGTGAAGAACAGAAAGCATTTCTATGATTACATTTTCATGAGTCCCATTTACGATAGTATTTCGAAGGTTAATTACTATTCTACTTATACGGCAGAAGAACTTCGTGAGGCACAGAAAGCTAAGATCATTGACTCAAAAGTAATGGCACTTGGAGGTATTAATGAAGATAATCTACTAGAAATAAAAGATTTCGGATTTGGAGGGGCTGTTGTACTGGGGGATCTCTGGAATAAATTTGATGCCTGTCTGGATCAGAATTATCTGGCTGTGATCGAGCATTTCAAAAAGTTAAAGAAATTGGCGGACTAAGAAATATCGATTCGAATATTATATACAATCATAAATAAAGAAACCGCTGTAAGTAATCTTTTACAGCGGTTTACTTTTTAGTAATTTTCTTATCAGAATTTATATCCTAATACAATAGAAAAGTTTGTATTTTTAGGATTACCTATTTTTTCTACATCTACTAAACCAAATTGACCATCCAATCCTACAATAACCTTACCTAATTCCAAAGCTACTCCAACACCAAGACCGGCATCAAAACGTTTTAAAGCATCATCACCAAATGTATCATACTTACGTTCCGTATCATTCCCCAAATCAATTTTGGTTTTACCAGCAATACCACATGCCAAATAAGGACCAGCATTAACCACAATATTTGTATTATCCGCAACATTAAAACGAGCAGCAGCCATAACTGGTAATTCCAAATACATTGCATTTATGCTATTACCATCCTTTTTTGCTCCTTTAGTCGACAAAAACAATGATGGCTGTAATGACCAAGTATTATCAAAAGCATATTCAAAACCACCTCCAAGTTTAAAGCCAATCTTTGCATTCAAATCAGCATCACCTGTATAATTACTAATGTTCATTCCTACCTTAGCATTCCAACCTGTAATCTGTGAAAAGCCAGCAACTGAAATCAGCGCAAATAAAATAAATAAAGCACTCTTTTTCATAATTCTAAAGTTTTAATTAATACTATAGTTAAATCATCTGTTTAATTAACAATGCAAATATATGATTGATATATATATCAAACAACTTTTTCGTTAACAAACGTGTAAAATATAGAGATTACACACAAAGAAAGGGAATTCCCTATTTCAGAGAATCCCCTTTCCTATTTTTTATTATCTACTACCCGATTAGAAATTGTAGTGGAAACCAATAGACAAATCTTCGCTAGTCAACATCAGACCGAAAGAATCTCCGGAAGTGTTCACATTCTTACGATATCCCAAGAAACCATACTTGGCGATAAAAGAGAAATGATCGTTCAGTTTAACAGCGATACCCGGTCTCAAACCGATCTGACCTGCTTTAGTGGTATCACCATCTTTGATTTTCACGAAACCAATAGCAGCAGTTCCGTCCAGGAACAGACGTACAGCATCATTCTGATAGTAAGACCAACGGATGTACGGAGCAACAGTAACTGAATTTGCAGTCACTTGTTTCACATATTCGTGTGAATAGTTCAGTTCAGCACCCAATGCCCATGTTTCATTAAAATTGTAGCCGATTTCCGGAGCAACTTTAAAAGAAGTAGTGTTGCCTGTGCTGTTACGCCATACGTTCAATGATCCGCCTACGTAAATGTCCTGTGCTTTTACAGCGATAGTTGCTAACATTACAACTACCAATAATAAACCCTTTTTCATCTTCTTTCTTTTTAAGTTATAAAATAAAAACATGTTTTGTTTTCGGGGGCAAAATTAAGCTACTTCTTCATCTTAAACAAATATTTAGTTAGTTTTTTATAATAATCACCAAACAAATCATTATTAATGGCTGATTATCAGGGCTGAACAAATACAATTAAAAATAACATCATCCAACAAAAAAGGCTGTAATCATTCTCTCACGAGACGATTACAGCCCAATTATCAGAAAGTTAACTTTCTAACCAGTTTATCTTTCTATCCTTCAATTGCTGCCTGCGCCGCTGCTAATCTTGCGATAGGTACCCGGAACGGAGAGCAACTAACGTAATTCAAACCTACTCTATGGCAGAACTTCACTGAAGACGGTTCACCACCATGTTCGCCACAGATACCGCATTTCAAATCCGGACGGATAGCACGGCCCTTTTCTGTAGCCATACGTACCAACTGACCTACACCATTCTGATCGAGCACCTGGAACGGGTCTACTTTCAGAATCTTCTTTTCCAGATAAACCGGAAGGAAGGAAGCGATATCGTCACGAGAATATCCGAAGGTCATCTGAGTCAAGTCATTCGTTCCGAATGAGAAGAATTCAGCAGATGAAGCAATACGGTCAGCAGTCAGAGCTGCACGAGGAATTTCAATCATAGTACCTACTTTGAAATCAATGCTGTCGCCCACTTCTTCAAACAACTTGGCAGCCTCTTCACGAATCACCTTCTCTTGTTCCTTGAATTCATATAAAATACCGGTCAACGGAACCATGATTTCAGGATGTGTCTCTACTCCTTCTTTCTTCAGTTCAAGAGCAGCACCCAAGATAGCACGTGTCTGCATCTGAGTTATTTCAGGATATGTATTTCCCAAACGGCAACCGCGGTGACCCAACATCGGATTGTGTTCACACAGCGATTCTACACGTTGCTGGATATATTGCAGGCTTACACCCATCGTATCAGCCATTTCCTGCTGTCCCTTCGTATCATGAGGAACAAACTCATGCAAAGGAGGATCGAGCAGACGAACAGTCACCGGACAACCGACCATTGCTTTAAAGATACCCTTAAAGTCGGCTTGCTGATACGGAAGAATCTTAGCGAGTGCTTTACGACGTCCTTCTGCATTTTCTGCCAGAATCATTTCACGCATCGCCTTGATCTTTTCACCTTCGAAGAACATATGTTCCGTACGGCAAAGACCGATACCTACTGCACCAAAGTTGCGTGCTACTTCTGCATCGTGAGGAGTATCCGCATTGGTACGTACTTGCAGACGGGTATATTTATCCGAGAGTTTCATCAAATCAGCAAAGTCTCCGGAAAGTTCGGCAGCCTGAGTTTCTACCTTACCATTATATACTTCGCCTGTACTACCGTTCAAAGAAATATAATCGCCTTCTTTCAAAACAATGCCGTCAATTTCTACTGTACGAGTCTTATAGTCGATATTCAATGCTCCTGCACCGGATACACAACATTTACCCATACCACGAGCTACCACAGCAGCATGAGAAGTCATACCACCACGAGCTGTCAGGATACCTTCGGCAACTGCCATACCGGCCAAGTCTTCCGGAGAAGTCTCGATACGTACCATTACCACTTTCTTTCCGGCAGCATGCCATTCGGCGGCATCATCAGCGAAGAATACAATCTGACCGGTTGCAGCACCCGGAGAAGCCGGAAGACCGCGAGTCAGCACTTTCGCCTGTTTCAAAGCAGATTTATCGAATACCGGGTGAAGAAGTTCATCCAGTTTGTTAGGTTCTACACGCATCAAAGCAGTCTTTTCATCAATCATGCCCTGACGGAGCAAGTCCATTGCGATTTTCACCATAGCCGCACCGGTACGTTTACCGTTACGAGTCTGCAGGAACCATAACTTACCTTCCTGCACGGTGAATTCCATGTCTTGCATATCTTTATAGTGGTTCTCCAATTTAGTCTGCAATGCATCCAGTTCCTTATAGATTTCCGGCATAGCTTCTTCCATTGAAGGGAATTTTGCAGCACGAATGTCTTCAGTCACACCTGCCAGTACAGCCCAGCGCTGAGAACCAACCTTCGTAATCTGTTGTGGAGTACGGATACCGGCTACCACATCTTCACCTTGTGCGTTGATCAGGTATTCACCGTTGAAAAGGTCTTCACCTGTACCGGCATCACGAGAGAAGCAAACTCCTGTTGCAGAAGTGTCACCCATATTACCGAATACCATAGCCTGTACGTTTACAGCTGTTCCCCATTCATCAGGTATACCTTCCATCTTACGATAAAGGATAGCACGTTCGTTCATCCATGAATCAAATACGGCACAGATAGCTCCCCAAAGTTGTTCGTAAGCACAAGTCGGGAAATCTTTTCCGGTCTGTTCTTTCACAGCGGCCTTGAACTTCTTCACAAGCTCTTGCAGGTCTGCTACTTCCAGTTCGTTATCAAGCTTTACTCCTTTTGATTCTTTTACTTCTTCAATGATTGCTTCGAACGGATCGATATCTTCCTTGTTCGTCGGCTTCATGCCCAGAACAACGTCACCGTACATCTGTACAAAACGACGATAAGAGTCCCATGCAAAACGGGCATTACCAGTCTTGCGGATGATACCTTCCACCACCTCGTCATTCAGACCCAGATTCAGAATAGTATCCATCATACCCGGCATAGACGCACGGGCACCTGAACGTACAGAAACCAACAATGGATTTTCGATATCACCGAATTTAGATTTCATCAATTCTTCTACACGGGCAATGGCCTTTACTACTTCATCTTTCAGCAACTCAACCACTTTATCACGTCCCAACGTATTATACTCCGTGCAAACTTCTGTAGTTATTGTAAATCCGGGAGGAACGGGAATTCCAATTAAATTCATCTCGGCAAGATTGGCACCTTTACCACCTAACAAATTCTTCATGTCGGCCTTTCCTTCTGCCTGACCATTTCCAAAGGTATAAACTCTTTTTTTATCCATAATATTGTGTTTAAAGTTACATTATGATTTTTTTCTGTTCGCAAATCTAAGTATATTTCGCAAACCAGAAAACTTTTTGAGAAAAAACTTTCTATTAAAATGCAATTTCGACATTACAATCTGGAATATTTTCATAGACACGAAAGTTTTCCAAAAAAAATACCTACTTTTGCATCATAATTATTAGATTGGTGTAAAAGTGGCAAGAAAGAGAAAAGAACTTCCCCTGCTGGAGAAGGTAACAATAACGGATGTGGCTGCCGAAGGAAAAGCCATCGCAAAAGTAAACGACCTGGTGATTTTTGTTCCTTATGTAGTGCCAGGTGATGTTGTAGACCTGCAGATCAAGCGCAAAAAGAACAAATACGCCGAAGCCGAAGCTGTGAAATTCCACGAGCTGTCGCCCGTACGTGCCGTTCCTTTCTGCCAACACTACGGCGTATGCGGCGGTTGTAAATGGCAGGTACTCCCCTATTCGGAACAAATCAGGTATAAGCAGAAACAAGTAGAAGACAATCTGAGACGCATCGGAAAGATCGAACTTCCGGAAATTTCACCGATTCTGGGTTCTGCCAAAACAGAGTTCTACCGGAATAAACTGGAGTTCACTTTTTCGAACAAACGCTGGCTCACGAACGATGAAGTTCGGCAGGATGTGAAGTATGATCAGATGAATGCTGTAGGTTTTCATATTCCCGGAGCTTTCGACAAAGTGCTGGCTATTGAAAAATGCTGGTTACAGGACGACATCTCCAATCGTATTCGTAATGCTGTACGCGATTATGCTTACGAGCATGATTACTCCTTCATCAATCTGCGTACTCAGGAAGGTATGTTACGGAATATGATTATCCGCACTTCATCAACAGGAGAGCTGATGGTCATTGTCATCTGCAAGATTACAGAAGACCATGAAATGGAACTATTCAAGCAACTGCTGCAGTTCATTGCCGATTCATTCCCCGAAATCACTTCTCTCCTATACATTATTAATAATAAGTGCAACGATACGATCAATGATCTGGATGTACATGTATTCAAGGGAAAAGACCATATGTTTGAAGAAATGGAAGGACTGCGTTTCAAAGTCGGTCCGAAATCATTCTATCAGACCAATTCCGAACAGGCATACAATTTATATAAGATAGCCCGCGAATTTGCCGGGCTGACCGGAAAGGAACTGGTATACGACCTATATACCGGAACGGGAACCATTGCCAATTTTGTATCCCGCCAGGCTCGTCAGGTGATTGGTATCGAGTATGTACCGGAAGCTATCGAAGACGCAAAGGTAAATGCCGAGATTAATGAGATTAAGAATGCCTTGTTCTATGCCGGAGATATGAAAGATATGCTGACTCAGGAATTTATCAATCAGCATGGACGTCCGGATGTGATTATCACCGACCCTCCACGTGCAGGTATGCATCAGGATGTGGTTGATGTTATTCTGTTTGCCGAACCGAAGCGGATTGTGTATGTAAGCTGCAACCCGGCTACGCAGGCACGCGACTTACAACTGCTTGACGGCAAATATAAAGTGAAAGCTGTGCAACCTGTAGATATGTTCCCGCATACGCATCATGTGGAAAATGTAGTGTTGCTGGAGCTTCGATAATACGTTAGTTGAATTGTTCGCAAAAGAAAAAAGAAATGGAAAAAAGACCGAGAAGAACTCCTGCAGAAAAAGCACGTGCCCAATATACGAACTATGCAGTCAAAGAGCCCATGGAACTAATGGAGTTTCTGGCTGCCAAAATGCCGGACGCAAGCCGCACGAAACTGAAGTCATTACTGAGCAAACGGGTGGTATTGGTAGATAACGTAATCACCACTCAGTTCAACTTCCCGCTGCAACCCGGAATGAAAGTACAAATCAGCAAGGAAAAAGGAAAGAAGGAATTTCATAACAGACTGCTGAAAATTGTATATGAGGACGCTTATATCATTGTAGTGGAAAAAATGCAAGGACTCTTATCTGTCAATACCGAGCGACAAAAAGAGCGCACCGCTTATACGATTCTGAATGAATATGTACAGCGCTCGGGCAGACAGCACCGTGTGTTTATCGTACATCGTCTGGACAGGGATACATCAGGATTAATGATGTTCGCAAAAGACGAAAAAACACAACGGACATTACGTGACAACTGGCATGAAATAGTGACTGACCGCCGTTATGTAGCTGTTGTTGAGGGAACAATGGAGAAGGATTATGACACTGTGGTTTCCTGGCTGACGGATAAAACTCTTTATGTAAGTTCCAGCGATTACGATGATGGTGGTTCAAAATCCATCACACACTACAAGACAATCAAACGTGCTAACGGTTATTCACTGTTAGAACTTGATCTGGAAACAGGACGTAAGAATCAGATTCGTGTACATATGCAGGATTTAGGACATCCTATTATAGGTGACGGAAGATATGGAGGCGAAGAATCGCTTAACCCGATCGGAAGACTGGCACTCCACGCCTTCAAACTTTGTTTCTATCATCCGGTGACGGGAGATTTAATGGAGTTTGAGACACCTTATCCGGGAGAGTTTAAGAAGTTGTTCCTGAAGAAATAAAATAATAAAAATTCCCCTTATTTGCTGACAACTCTGTACATAGATTAGCCTTCAATAAGGGGAACTTTTATAAAAAATCGATATTTTTTCCAATTCCACAATTCTTTTTTAGATCTTCACTAATTACTCATTTCTAAAGTAACGGTTCCTTGATCTATATTATTTGAATACAAACGCCCTGTAAGATATCGGCCTTCAACATAAACATCTGCTAATATTAATAAAGGATAGCCATTACCATAATCCAAGAATAAATCTCCATCTTCAATCCACCAGCGGACATCTAAAACAGCAGCTACTCTATCCCAATCATAATACCATTGTTCATCTACACCAAAACCATTACTCTTAAAGGTTATTCCACTTTCCACCGGACTATTATCTACCCAAAATCCTAAATCACCAACCCATGTACGCCCTACTATGTGATCAAATATAGTTTCATCATCTTCGCACGAAGTAAAGCCGACCAATAAAGTCAGCAACATGAGAACACCTACGTATTTTTTCAAATTCTTCATAATTTTCTAGTTTATTGCGTTTATTATTGCAAAATTAGCGTTTTTATTTTACTATATGCCTTAAGATGCAAGTTTTTTGTACCTTTGTCCCACTAATAGTAAAATTTACACATGAAACTTCTTTGGCTTGATTTAAATAGCTCCTATGCGCACTCATCGCTGGCATTGCCTGCATTACATGCTCAAATAGCAGATGACACTACCATTGAGTGGTGTACAGTATCGGCAACCATCAACGAAAATATCGGAATGGTAGTCAACCAAATCTATCACCATCAACCGGATATTATTGCTGCTACCAACTGGCTATTTAATCACGAGCAACTGTTGCATATCGTTTCACGTGCTAAAGCTTTGCTACCTCATTGCTGCATCGTACTCGGCGGTCCGGAGTTTTTAGGAAATAACGAAGCCTTCTTAAGAAAGAACAAATTTGTCAACGGAGTGTTTCGGGGAGAAGGAGAAGAAGTATTCCCAATTTGGTTAAAAGTATGGAATCACCCTGTAAATGAGTGGAATCAGATATCCGGATTATGTTATCTGGACGAATCAGACCAATATCAAGACAACGGTATTGCCCGTGTCATGAACTTCTCTCAGCTCGTCTCACCGGAGAAAAGTCGTTTTTTTAATTGGAGCAAGCCTTTCGTACAACTGGAAACTACCCGAGGATGCTTCAACACATGCGCTTTCTGCGTCAGCGGAGGTGAGAAACCGGTTCGCACCATTTCATTGGAGGCAATCCGCGAACGACTGAATGTTATCCATCAGCATGGCATCAAAAATGTGCGTGTACTCGACCGCACTTTCAACTATAATAATAAGCGAGCCAAAGAACTTCTTCACCTCTTCCGTGAATATGCCCCGGACATCTGTTTCCATTTGGAAATTCACCCGGCACTTCTCTCCGAAGAATTGAAAGAAGAACTCGCTATTTTACCTAATGGTTTGCTACACCTCGAAGCAGGTATTCAAAGCCTTCGTGAACCCGTATTAGAGAAAAGCCGACGTATCGGAAAATTATCTGATGCCCTTCAAGGTCTGAAATATCTTTGTTCCCTTAAGAACATGGAGACACATGCTGACTTAATAGCCGGTCTTCCTCTCTATCACCTATCCGAAATATTTGAAGACGTTCGTACACTTGCCGAATATGGTGCAGGGGAAATACAACTGGAATCATTAAAATTACTTCCCGGCACGGAAATGCGAAGAAGGGCGGAAGAGTTAGGCATCCAATACTCTCCTCTCCCTCCCTACGAAGTTTTGCAGACTAAAGAAATTTCCGTAGAAGAATTGCAAACCGCCCACTATCTGTCCCGTCTTTTAGACGGATTCTATAATACACCTACATGGCGAAGTCTGACTCGTACCCTCATTTTGGATAATCCGCATTTCCTGCATGAGTTACTTGACCATCTAATACAGACAGATGTCATCGACACTCCTTTGAGTCTAGAAAAAAGGGGACTTATCCTCTATAATTTCTGCAAGAATCATTATCCCGATTACGTGACACAAGTCAGTATTGCATGGATAGAAGCCGGTATGTCGTTAAAAAAAATCCCCGCTGAAAAAGTAAAGACAAAACGCCAAGTTCCTCCCGATAATTGGGAAATTATATATGGTTCATATCGTGAGAACCTCCGGTTATGTTTTCTTCCTATTGACGAAGCAGGACATGGCTATTGGTTCGGATTTGAATCGGAGATTCAGAAGATAGAACCGGTATTTAAAGCAAAAAGATTATCTTAAATACAAAACATTAAAGAATGATAATAAGAACTATGAGTCCTGCAATGCTCAGAAAAAAAGTGGTTGTAATTATAACATCTATATTTTTCCACCTCATTTTTTCTCTCAATATCATTCAAGATTTATGAAAGATGAACCAATCAAGAAACTAGAACTTATCACTCAATACATAAAAAAACAGCTATATAGGTTTTGTTTCCATAGGTGCGACTGGACACGATAAATGTGCTTAATACACCTATACAAAAAAAGAAAAGTATTCTCATATTATGTAAAATAGCTATTATTTATTCATTACATAAAGCAGCATTTTCACTTTTTCACCGTCCATAGAATAAACTATACTAGCACACTATATGGACGCTTATAAATATCAGTTAGGTACTCTTTGTCTATTATTACTCCCCTTATCCGTAGCAGGACAAGAGTGGAGCAAACAAGATTCATTGAGGCTACAGCAAACATTAAATTCTGAGCAAGAAATCAGAATCAATAAGGTATTCGTAAAGAAGACAGAACAAAACATGTTATATCATACAAAACCCTTTGTTGACTTTGATCCAACATTACCGATTCTTAAATCAACAATCATATCTCCGAAATTACCTTTTCATACTCATAACATCTTTCGACAGACCAATTCTACTTTCTTACCCACTTATTCACGGCTCAAAATAAACAAAAATATCACTCTGCATAGTAAAAGTAACTTTAGTGAAAGTTCAAACCACTTTCATATCCAAACTCAAATGGATTATAAGCTCTCTAAAAAATGGTTTCTTAGCATATATGGTAAACAAAATCTGGACACCCGAAGATATCGTGGACTTTCCTCTGAAGCAATACCAACCACACTAGGCAGCGACATTGTTTTAAAAGTAGGTAAAGGCTGGAAATTGAAAACCGGCGTACAATATCAATACAACACCATACAAAAAAGATGGGAATGGGTGCCTCAGATCTGTATTTCTTATGAATGGTAAAAAAGGAATCACATGATAAACGATTTCATTTTCCATTTATTCTCGTACCTTTGTAGTACGATTAAAAAACATCCTATAATAATGAAGAACTTTATCAAGGGATTCCGGTTTACTCCCTCCAATTACCCGGCTGAAGTAGAAGCGAAAATACAGAAATACAGAAAACAAGGTTACAAACTCCCACCGCGCAAAGTACTGCGTACTCCCGAACAACTGGAAGGAATCCGTGAGAGTGCCAAAATCAATACTGCCCTGTTGGATTATATTTCGGAGAATATCCGTGAAGGAATGTCGACTGAAGAAATCGATGTCATGGTATATGACTTCACCACAAAGCACGGTGCCATCCCTGCTCCTCTCAACTACGAAGGATTTCCTAAAAGCGTCTGCACCAGTATCAATGATGTGGTATGCCACGGTATTCCCAGCAAAACAGAAATACTGCAAAGCGGAGATATCATCAATGTAGATGTTTCTACCATTTACAAAGGATATTTCTCCGACGCATCCCGTATGTTTATGATCGGTGACGTAAGTCCCGAAATGCGCAAACTGGTTCAAGTGACTAAAGAGTGTATGGAAATAGGTATAGCCGCCGCACAGCCTTGGAAACAATTAGGAGATGTAGGCGCCGCTATTCAGGAACACGCAGAAAAGAACGGATTCAACGTGGTACGCGATCTTTGCGGGCATGGTGTAGGAATGCAGTTTCATGAAGCACCGGATGTGGAACATTTCGGACGCCGGGGAACAGGAATGATGATCGTTCCGGGCATGACCTTCACCATTGAACCGATGATAAATATGGGTACTTATGAAGTATTTGTTGACGAAGCTGACGGATGGACGGTATGCACGGATGACGGACTGCCTTCTGCCCAATGGGAGAATATGATTCTGATTACTGAAACCGGAAACGAAATTCTGACTTATTGATGGAACTGATTCTACTTATTGTTATTGCCGCATTAGCAGTAATCTCGATTGTACTATCACTGGCAAAAGGAAATAATCATGCGCAAGCGGAACAATTACAGGCAGCCTTGCGCCAGCAAATGCAAGAGAACCGCGAAGAACTAAACCGCAGTATCCGGGAACTTCGCATGGAAATGACCCAAACGCTGAATCAGAATATGCAACAATTGCAAGACGTACTGCATAAGAACATGATGACAAACGGGGAACTGCAACGCCAAAAGTTCGACACAATGGCACGCCAGCAAGAGGTCTTGATAAAATCGACTGAAAAGCGGCTGGATGATATGCGACTGATGGTGGAAGAAAAATTGCAGAAGACATTGAATGAACGCATTGGACAGTCCTTTGAAATCGTCCGCTCACAACTGGAAAATGTACAGAAGGGACTGGGAGAAATGAAATCTCTCGCACAAGACGTCGGTGGACTGAAAAAAGTATTGAGTAACGTAAAAATGCGCGGTACATTCGGTGAAGTTCAGTTAGGAGCATTGCTGGAACAGATGATGAGTCCGGAACAATATGACGCCAATGTGAAAACCAAGAAAAGCGGAACTGAATTTGTGGAATTTGCCATTAAGTTACCGGGTAAGGATGATGCGAACAGCACTGTATACCTGCCTATCGATGCAAAATTCCCGAAAGATGTATATGAGCAATACTACGACGCTTTCGAGGCAGGAGATACTGCATTGATGGAATCATCCGGCAAGCAGCTGGAAACAACCATCAAGAAAATGGCGAAAGATATTCACGATAAATATGTAGACCCGCCTTTCACCACAGACTTTGCCATCATGTTCCTGCCTTTTGAAAGCATCTATGCAGAGGTGATCCGAAGAACAAGCTTGGTAGAGACGCTACAAAAAGAATATAAAATTGTAGTGACGGGACCAACTACCCTTGGTGCTATATTGAACAGTCTTCAGATGGGGTTCCGCACGCTGGCTATTCAAAAGCGTACCGGAGAAGTGTGGACAGTTTTGGGAGCAGTTAAAACTGAATTCAGCAAATTCGGAGGCCTACTCGAAAAGGTACAGAAGAACCTGCAAAGTGCCGGTGACCAACTGGAAGAAGTGATGGGAAAAAGAACCCGCGCTATTGAACGGAAACTACGCCAAGTAGAACAATTGCCCCATGAGGAAAGTCAGAGAATTCTGCCGATAGCGGATGACGGGGATGATGAATAAAACAAAAATTATAGACCTTTTAAGATGGTGTCGCTATCCGGTTGGAATAGTGTCACTATGCTGATTGGATAGTGTCACTATGCTGGCTATATAGTGACACTATTTATAAACTAATTAGTTATCAGTTGAATAATTAATCTTCAATGCACTACATTCCCTCAGCACCTGCTTGGTATCCGTCACGTATCCCATCTTACACCCTTTCTCTATCTTGAGGCCAATAACCAAACTTTCCGGATCAGCTTGCTTTGCACGTGCAGCAGTGACTTTCTGTTTCAATTCCGTTAAAGTAAAATCTTTCATTACTTCCTTCCCTTCCGAAGTGTGAATTGTTACCACAATCCCACTGATTTTCTCCTCCATTGACAGCTCTTTCAATCCATAATTTCTCGCAGCACCTTCCGACAGTAGAACGGGAAACAATCGGTCCAACGCTTCTTCACTTTTATCTGTCAATGTAATAGACAAATCAGCACGAATTTGCTCAAATGCTCCTTTTACTTCTTTGAGTATAGTAGTGAGTGCAGCAATTTCACTTCCGCGATCAACCTGAAAAGAAATAACTTGGTATTCTTTCCTCTTACTTTCTTCCCAGGATTTCATCAAATTCTTCACAATAGTAGACTTCAACTCATCCACTGAACATACATCATTATCGAACATCACCCTATTTTGTTTATTAACAAAAAGGGAGTGAACCTGTCTTGCTTTAATCTTAGAGGGTGGATACGCTCCATTAACCAGCTTGCTGTATCTCTCTCCCCCTTCTTTGAAAAAAAACATCAAAGATGAATAATCATCCGCTTCTTTCTGCTGAAGTTCAGACTGAATCTGTCGCGGAACTTCTTTCACTTCCGGCTGTGCAAACACATAAAGCGCTCCAGCCATCACAGGCACGGCAAGCAACAGCTTTAATCGTGCCCAACGATTGGTTCTTTCTTTTAACATCATAGTGATACGTTTTTTAAGTTTAGAGTGATTAAAGCCATTAGCCATAGAGTAGAGCCTTGTACCAACAGCTTTTTTCACCAGTAATAATTGATATTTAGTTGCATCGATGCCTGTATTAATTACGCCATTATCGGCTTCAAATTCATGTACTTCCTGCAACTCCCGTTTTAGTAGCCAAACGACAGGATTAAACCAATAAACAAGCAGGAATATCTGCATAAACAATAAGTCCAAAGTATGATGATTTCGTAAATGCATCGTTTCGTGGAGGAGTATTTCTTCGGACTGTTGAGAGTAGTCAGCTGCTGAAATAACAATATATTTACCCCAGCTAAATGAAGCAGTTGGCTGCTGAGGAATCACTAATACATAGTTTCCAAACTGTTTTTTCTCTGACGTACGAATCAACTGAATCAAACGACAAGTGGACAAAGACAACCAGATCAGTGTCACCAAAGCCCCCACTCCATATATAAAAGCTAAAGTCACAGGAATCCAATTCAAAGAGTTTATTTCCGGATTCTTTTCAGATATAAGAATAGGATCTTCCATCTGTTCCGGATTTAGAATGACAGACTCCGTACTTTGCAATATCTCGTGAATGGCATACAACGGAGTATGCAAAAAAGTCTCCTCGGTAGTTGTCAGCTCAATAAGTGGAAGCAAAGTACATCCTAACAACCCAACCAACAAAGTGATGCGGTTAAAACGGAAAAAAGTACTCCGGCTCATCAGCAGCTTAAAGAAAATATAAAAGACCACTAAGCAACATCCGGATTTCAGCAGATAGAATAAAAAAGCTCCCATTGTGTTTTCAGATTAAAAGTTGTTTGTCCATAGAATAAAAATCGTATCTGTCCGATAGACCAGAGAGAGATTACTTCTTCTTTTTACTTTGCTCTATATACTCTATCAGCGATTTTAGTTCATCAACAGACATCCCTTCTTCTTCAATAAAAGAAGACACTACATTGATATAGGAATTATTATAATACTGGGAAACCACTTCTTTGAGTGCCGAACTCTTATACTCCTTTTCCGAAACAAGAGCATAATATTGATAAGTATTTCCGTAGGCTTTATACCCCACAAAACCTTTCTCCTCCAGCCCTCGAACAAGGGTAGAAACTGTGTTATAATGCGGTTTTGGTTCATCATAGAATGATAGAAGTTCACGAACAAACATAGGTCCATGTTCCCAAAATATACGCATAATTTCTTCCTCTTTGACGGTCAATCGTTTCATCTGTTTCATAGTCTACATATTTATTGTTCTTCCAATGGCACAAATATAATACTATTTTTCAAACAAACAACTAACACTATTAGTTAATCTACTAAATAAAGCAGTTGTTTAACTAATATTATTAGTAGATATCATTTTCACCTTATATTATATATACAATAAAAAAGGCATATCGCCTGATGAATATCCGATATGCCTGAACGACTGATCTCTAGTTATTATTTCCGCTTTCGGACAGGTAATACTATCCTGAGTACAATGTATCCTAATAATCCGGAAAGAATAGTCCCCGATAGCACTCCGAACTTAGCCTGATTCAACAGAACAGGGTAGTTTGCACCAAAAGAAAGATTGGCAATGAAAAGCGACACCGTAAAACCGATCCCTCCCAACAGAGCTATACCGGAAAGATTCTTCCAAGTCATGCCCGGCGGCATTGGAGTAAGTTTTATCTTTATAGCCAACCAGGTAAAGAAATAAATTCCCGCAAATTTACCAAACAGCAACCCTGCTGCCACTGCCATCCCTACACTTCCCACCAACTCACCGCCGCCACTAAAGACAACGCCTGCATTGACAAAGGCAAACAACGGAAGAATCAGATAATTGACAGCTCCATGCAAATTATCCTCCAAAGACTGCAGAGGACTGATAACACGGTCGGAAGCAGATTCGACCTCTTTCAGTTTGGCAATCTGCTCATTAGTCAATACGATACTTCCCGATTCCACCACCGGGAAACCTGCAATTGTATGACGAATATGCTCGATATATTTTCCAACATCTAGACGGGGTTTCGCCGGAATAACAAACGCCAGAATAACTCCCGAAATGGTACTATGAATACCGGATTGCAAAAATAAATACCATATAACGACACCGATCACTAAAAAGAAAATCTTATTGGTAGTCCCACGCTTCCCTATAAAATAAAGTAAAACGTAAAGCAATGCGGCTATCAGAATATACCCATACGACACATGCGAACTATAAAAAAGAGCAATTACAAGGATACCTCCGATATCATCAACTACCGCAAAAGCCGTCAGAAATATCTTCAGGCTCAACGGCACACGGCTTCCCAACAGACTTAATACCCCTAACGAAAAAGCAATATCCGTTGCCATTGGAATGGCCAATCCCTGACTTCCCGCACTGCCCGGAGGACAGATTGACATGTAAACAATCACCGGAAACAGCATACCGCCACAGGCAGCAATAAAGGGAAGCGCCGCCTTGCGGAAGGAAGAAAGCTCACCAACCAACAACTCCCGTTTGATTTCCAATCCTACCAGCAAGAAAAAGATGGTCATCAACCCGTCATTGATGAACTCGATCATCCGCAGATTCTCTCCGCCATGCGAAAGCAGATTAAAATTACCGATCTGCAAATGAAGTTCATGCAAAAGGAACTCCTGATAAACCGGAGCAACCGGAGAATTGGCTATGATAGCAGCCGCTATTGCCGCTACAAACAAAAGGATACTCGCCGCAATATTCATTGACGAGAAATTTCGCATTGTACGCAAAATTGTCATAATGAAAGGTGTTTATAGTATTTGATCCGCAATATATGGATTTTTTTAATCATTATAGCTCCTTAAAGCCAAGTTTTTCACCCAAAGGACAAATATTCCTGTCAGAATAAGATTCAACACCAATGTAAGTACGGAAATGACCAGTGCCGGACCGCCGAGATTATAACCCAATGCAATAAATATAATTCCGGCACCTACCTCACCGCGGGTAAACATACCAATGGAAAGGGCCAGTCGCTCACTCAACTTCCGGTCACGATAGAAGAACATCGGACAAAGTTTGCCTATATTCGATAAGAAAGAGACTATGACAACATGGAACAAAATCATTCCCCAGGACATCATCTCCTGCGAACCTGTCACCGAATGCGTTCCTGTATGAGTTTCCGCAAAGTTAACTCCGATAAAATGAGGCATACTCATACCTACCAGGAACATAAACAGGAAGGAGATTCCAGTAGAGACTTTTCGTTCTACAGGAGTATCGTGCTCTTTATGCTTCATGATCATACCCAATACAAATGCCGGCAACAGAACTTCGATATGGATACTTCCTTCTTCTCCATACAGCTCTTTACTGCCGAGATAAAGTATCTGCGTAGCCAGAAATATGATAACGGAATAGAAGAGAATAGCTTTCCAATCCTGCCGCCAGTTATACTTATTCAGTTGTTTCCATCCAATGGACAACAGCATAAATACAATAACCACCACAATAATCAGCTGCCAACGCAAACCAATCATCATGATCTGAAGAGGGATCATCAAAAGAATGGTATCCAGATCATCAAAAATAGCCAGGACCTGAATCTTCTTATATATCCAGCTGGACTTTAACCCGATAGCCGCCAGCATCGTAAACAAGATGCCGGCCGACGTAGGTGCGGCAAAACGACTTAGTAACAGATTCTCTTTCCAAGCCTCCCAACTATTCCAGTAATCAGGCGGAAGAAGCACGAATACATAATAGATAGCAATCATGAACCAAGGCAGGGCAGCTGTAGCCATCGCTATAAGATAATCCTCGGCATAACTTTTCCAGCGGACTTTGTCGAGCACAAACTCCCGACCCACATTAATCATTATAAAACTAAGACATACATAAAGTAGTATATTCGACAGGACCTTAACAGTTCCATATCCTTCTCCCGCTATCATCGGGAGGAATTGTGAAATGACGAGCCCCAACATCAGGAAGCCCGAAAAAGACAGAACTTTTCTCATATTTATAGTTGTTTGTTTCAAAAAAGGTGATTGCCAAGGAAAGCTCTGCAGACAGAAGACAATCACCTGGTGTATTAAAAAACTAACCGCAAGCCGATTTGTTCAGAATAACTCTCTGAAAAATCGCTTGCGGTTCATTTTTTAATCCAGCTTCAGTACGGCGAGGAAGGCTTTCTGCGGCACTTCCACATTACCGATTTGTTTCATTCGTTTTTTACCCTTTTTCTGCTTTTCAAGCAGTTTACGTTTACGGCTTACGTCACCACCATAACACTTCGCAGTTACATCCTTGCGAACTGCCTTAATAGTTTCACGAGCTATAATCTTAGCCCCGATAGCTGCCTGAATAGCGATTTCAAACTGCTGGCGAGGGATTAATTCTTTCAGTTTCTCACACATCCGGCGTCCCATATCATACGCGTTATCGAAGTGAATCAGCGTAGAAAGCGCATCGACCGGTTCACCATTCAACATGATGTCCAGTTTCACCAACTTGGAAGGACGGAAACCATTGGGATGATAGTCGAACGACGCATATCCTTTCGAAATACTCTTCAATCGGTCATAGAAGTCGATCACGATTTCACCCAAAGGCATGTTATAATATATTTCCACACGATTACCGGAAATATACTCTTGTTTCAAGAGTTCTCCACGTTTCCCCAGACAGAGGGTCATAATCGGGCCGATATAATCGGTAGTCGTAATAATAGACGCTTTGATATAAGGTTCTTCAATATGGTCGATCAACGTCGGATCAGGCATACCACCGGGGTTATGCACTTCTTTCATATTGCCTTGTTTATCATATATATTATAAGATACGTTAGGCACGGTAGTAATCACATTCATGTCGAATTCACGATCCAGACGTTCCTGTACAATCTCCATGTGAAGCAATCCGAGGAAACCGCAACGGAAACCGAAGCCCAGTGCCAATGAAGATTCCGGCTGGAAAGTCAGCGAAGCGTCATTCAACTGCAATTTTTCCAAAGAAGCACGCAGATCCTCAAAATCTTCCGCCTCAATCGGATAGACTCCGGCAAAAACCATTGGCTTCACTTCTTCAAAACCCGCAATCGCTTTATCACACGGACGGGCAACATGAGTAATGGTATCTCCCACTTTCACCTCTTTCGAGGTCTTGATACCCGATATAATGTAACCTACATCGCCCGTACGAAGTTCGTTACGTGGAACCAGTTCCATTTTCAGTACACCTACTTCATCGGCATCATACTCTTTTCCGGTATTAAAGAACTTCACTTTATCTCCCTTGCGGATTACTCCATTTTCGATCTTAAAGTAAGCGATAATACCACGGAAGGAGTTGAATACAGAGTCAAAAATCAATGCCTGCAACGGAGCTTCCTCATCACCTTCGGGATGCGGAATGCGTTCGATAACGGCTGCGAGGATTTCCTCCACGCCCATTCCGGTCTTACCGGATGCACGGATAATCTCATCACGCTTGCAGCCCAACAGTTCTACGATTTCGTCCTCTACCTCTTCGGGCATGGCACTTGCCATATCACATTTATTGATAATGGGGATAATTTCGAGATCATGTTCGATAGCCATATACAGATTGGAGATGGTCTGTGCCTGCACTCCCTGCGATGCGTCTACGATAAGCAGCGCACCTTCGCAAGCGGCAATGGAACGGGATACCTCATACGAAAAATCCACGTGCCCCGGAGTGTCAATCAGGTTAAGGATATACTTTTCACCTTTGTAGTTGTACTCCATCTGGATAGCGTGGCTCTTGATGGTGATACCTCTCTCCTTCTCCAAATCCATATCATCAAGCATCTGCCCGTTAGTCACCTGAATAGTGTTGGTAAACTCCAGCAAGCGGTCTGCCAGGGTTGATTTACCGTGGTCAATGTGGGCAATGATGCAGAAATTTCGTATATTCTTCATTCTGAATTCTTATTATTTTGTCTTTTTGGTGTGCAAAGATACGTAAATGGCGGAATATAAAAAAATGCGTTGATAACATTATAATCATGTACCAACGCATTTTTTTATTGCTTAAGTGAGTTACTCGCTTAGATCAATTTGATGAAGAGTTCACCTTCTACTTCTTCAGCAGAAACTTTATCTTCTCTCAATAACCAGCCAAGGCCGAGGAACAAATCTTTGTCAACCAATTTAGTTGCTTTTTTCAGTTGCTTGGCAGTCATTCCTTCTGTTTCATTCAGTGCATTCCAGATATTACCTGCGATTACACCTGCTTTTTCTTTCAACATTTGCTTTTGAAATTATAGTTAGACATGCTTTAAAAATCATCCGGCCCGAAAGCTTTCAGATTTTATTTCGGGGACAAAGATAGTTATTTTTATGTTATATAACACTTTATTGAATCTTTTTTTGCTGATTTTGTAATAAAAAAGCATTTTATCCCCTTATTTAGGGTGTTTTTCGAGGTATTCTACCCAGATTCTTGCCGCTTCTTCCACCATTTTAGCACACGGACGTTTGCTATAATATTGAGTATTACGTTCTTCGGGAACAGTCGAAATCGGCTCTTTTTTCTTTAATCCCAACAATTCTCCGCAAATCAACGACCCGTTGCGTTTTTTAAATTCGGCAGCCAATTCCTGCACTACCGCATAGTTTGCAGCTTTTCCTTCACGATCTGTCGCTTCGGTAGCTCCGGTTTCCAGTCCGGCTATCAGGAACAGTCCGCAAGCAGCCCCGCATGTCTCACGCATCCGCCCGATTCCTCCGCCAAAAGAGGCTGACATACGCACTGCCTGCTCCTGTGTGAAACCATACATATCGGCAAATGCAGCTACTACAGACTGCGAGCAGTTATATCCGCTCTTAAAAAGTTCTACAGCTTTTTGTATTCTATCTTCCATGCTATTTTCTATTTTTATTCTATTTCCAAAGCCATTGGACAATGATCTGAATGTACGGCATCGTTCAGTATGCTGGCACTTTTCAGCATCGGACGTACCGGCTCACTGGTCATGCAATAGTCAATCCGCCAGCCTTTATTCTTGGCACGCGAATTAAAACGATAGCTCCACCACGTATACTCCTGTTTCTCCGGATAGAGCAGACGGAAAGAATCAATAAATCCTGCAGAAAGGAAACGAGTCATCCATTCCCGTTCTTCGGGCAGGAAGCCGCTGTTCGTGGCATTCCGGACAGGATCATGAATATCAATCGGCTCATGACAGATATTATAGTCACCGCAAAGGATAAGGTTCGGACGAGTCTTGCGCAGCTCTGTCACATATTTCTGAAAGTCTTCCAGCCACACCATTTTAAATGCCTGCCGTTCGTCTCCGCTCGTTCCCGAAGGATGATAAACACTGACTACGGACAAGTCGCCAAAATCCGCACGGATAAAACGCCCTTCATTGTCATAAGCTTCTATCCCCATACCATATTCCACATGATCGGGTTCCTGCTTAGTAAGGATCGCCACACCGCTGTATCCCTTCTTTTGTGCAGAATAGAGATAAGCCTTGTAACCCAAAGCTTCAAATACTTCTGCCGGATATTGGTCCGGCTGTAGTTTTGTCTCTTGCAGACAAAGAATATCCGGATTCTCCTGCACCAGCCATTCCGGCAAACCTTTAGAAACGGCAGCACGAAGCCCGTTCACATTATAAGTAATAATCTTCATCATTTTATAGTTTATAGATTTATGTTCGTTTTATGAAAACAGCAGCATTATATTCAATACCGAAACAATGACTGCAATAGCATATAATACAAAAGTACTCCAACGGCTATTGACATAATTCCCCATTACCTTTCGGGATGAAGTCAACCCTACTTGCAGGAATACCGTGAAAGGCAACTGAATACTCAATATCATCTGCGAAATCAGTAATCCCTTGAATGGATCACCAATAAAGAAAATCAGCAACAGCGCAATTCCCAACGAAAGGATTACTCCTACCTGCGAGTGACTGTCTTTAATATGATATGACTCTCCAAAGATACCTGCAAAGATAGAACCTGCCGCCATTCCGCTTGTTATGGTGGACGAAATACCTGCCATCAACAGAGCCAATGCGAATACGATTGCCGCATTACTTCCCAACAAAGGTTCAAGCAGTGATTTGGCTTGTTGCAATTCTTCCACCTGAATACCACTTTTAAAGAAAGTAGCAGCAGCCAGCAGAATCATAGCACTGTTAATTGCCCAGCCAACGATCATCGAGAAAAGCGTATCGAACAACTCGTATTTCAATACTTTCTTGATAGACGCATCGTCTTTCTTATTATACTCGTGACTCTGTATTACTTCCGAATGCAGAAACAGATTATGAGGCATCACAACCGCTCCCAGCACACTCATAATAATCAGCATACTACCCTTCGGGAAAGCAGGCGTCACCCAACCCATCGTCGCAGCCGGCCAGTCTATTTCTACCAGAAACAATTCATAAATAAATGAAAGACCGATCACCGAGACAAAAGCAATAATGGAACGTTCTATCTTTTTATAGGAGTTGGTAAAGAGCATGATGGAGACAAAAAGTGTGGTCAGCACCGCCCCCCACATAATAGGCATATCAAACAGCATCTCCAATGCGATGGCTCCTCCCAGAATCTCAGCCAATGAAGTAGAAATAGACGCCAATACCGCCGTACCCAAAATAGGACGGGATACCCATTTAGGAGTATATTTCGTAGCGGCTTCCGAAAGGCAAAGCCCCGTAACAATCCCCAAGTGAGCAACATTATGCTGGAGGACAATCAACATGATAGTGGATAAGGTGACCACCCAAAGAAGTGAATAGCCGAACTCGGAACCTGCGGCAAAATTTGATGCCCAGTTGCCCGGATCAATAAATCCGACAGTTACCAAAAGTCCGGGACCAATATATTTAAAAACATCCAGTCCGCCCAAATAACGTTTATGATCTTTCCGTTTCAAGTCTTGAAAAATATTCTTCATCATTGCATAATAGTTTATTCAGCACAAATATACTTATAAATAACGACCGAAGGTCGATTTTGGTTCAAAATACCGACAAATAGGGAAAGGTACGGCACAATAAAAAACCTCCGGCAAAATGAATTGCCGGAGGCCAGTGTATATTTTATAAAGGGAGACTTCCGTTAATATCCCATTTCATGCAGTGCATGGCACAACTGATCGGGACAGGACGTCGGTCTGCCACTGCAACGTACTCCTTCAAGTTTCTTGATAACCTCTTCTACCTTCATTCCCTTTACCAGACGTGAAAGTCCCTGAAGATTTCCGTTACATCCTCCCCAAAAGGCAACTTCCTTCACAACTCCATCTTCTACATTCAGTTCGATGTTTGTGCTGCAAGTACCCTGGGTTCTATAAACATATTCCATAATCCGCTTACTCCTCGTTTCCGCCTTCTTCCGGCTTCATGTTTGTATAAACAGTCTGCACGTCATCAAATTCTTCAAGACGTTCTATCATCTTATCCAAAGTTTCGCGTTGTTCCGGAGTTACCTCTTTCAGATCGTTCGGGATATAAGTAAAATCACCGCCGACATCCTCGAAGCCACACTCTTCAAGATGTTTCTGAATAGCGGCATAGCTCTTAGGATCACCGTAGATAGTGATTGTTCCTTCTTCGTCATCCTGTTCGTACTCATCTTCTACGTCGTAATCAATCAGATCAAGGATCAGTTCTTCCATATCCATGCCGTCCTTTATCTTGAAAGTGAACATACATTTATGGTCGAAAAGGAAAGCCAATGATCCCATTGTTCCGAGGTTACCACCAAATTTATTGAATACAGAGCGTACATCGGCTACCGTACGAGTCGTATTATCAGTCAGCGTATCTACAAAGACAGCAATTCCGTGAGGACCGTATCCTTCGTAAGTCATGCTCTTGTAGTCGCTCTGGTCCTTACCCATTGCATTCTTAATCGCACGTTCGATATTGTCCTTCGGCATATTCTCACGCTTACAAGTAGCGATGACCGAACGCAGTGTCGGGTTATTTTCCGGTTCCGGACCACCCGCCTTCACGGCAATAGCGATCTGTTTACCCAGTCTTGTAAATGTTTTAGCCATGTGGCCCCATCTTTTCAGCTTTGCGGCTTTTCTATATTCAAATGCTCTTCCCATTGGTTTGTATTAATTTTGAATTGTGAATTTTAAATTTATCTCAATTTTGCATTCAGCTTATCTTCCAGATTCTTCACCAGTTTAGACATGATCTTATCGATCATCTTATCGTTCAGCGTCTGAGTTTCATCCTGAAGCAGGAAGCTGACCGCATACGATTTCTTACCTGCTTCGATGTTCTTACCTTCGTATACATCGAAGAGTTCCACTTCTTTCAGCAGTTTCTTTTCTGTATCGTAAGCGATTTTTTCGATTTCGGCAAACTGTACGTTCTTGTCGAGCAACAATGCCAAGTCACGCTTCACAGCAGGGAATTTGGAAATTTCCTTGTAGCTGATCTTCACTGAACGGATAGCCTTCATCAGTTCTTTCCAGTTCAAGTCGGCATAATACACCTCATTATCTATATCGAATGCTTTCAGCAGTTTCTTCGTCACAACGCCGAAAGAGGCAAGACGCTTCCCCCCCTTGGTATGAACAGAAAGTGCGGTAGCGAAAATATCGTCAGTCAGATTGCCAACTACCAAGTTGTGCAAATCCAGTCCCAGGCGCTTCAATATATTCTCTACATAAGCCTTCAATTCGTATACCGAACTGTTTTCATCCGGGTGTGCCCATGAATTAGCGACTTTCTTTCCAGTCACCCACAAACCCAAGTGATAGTCTTCCGAATAGGTAGCCAGTACTTTTTCCGGATTCTTCTTGTCCGCATCGAAGTAATAGCAATTACCGAATTCGAAGAATTTCAAATCGGCATTCTTGCGGTTTGCATTGTGAGCGATGCTTTCCAGTCCACCGAACAGCAATGTCTGACGCATACAGTTCAGATCGGCACTCAGTGGATTCAGCAGCATCACCAGATGGTTGGATGGATAGTTCTCCAGACCGTCGTAGTAAGCGGCACGAGTCAGAGAATTATTCAGTATTTCATTGAAGCCACAGCCAACCAACTGTTCTGCAACCAGATTCTGTAATTTGTTTGATTTATCATGCTCACCCTTGGTTGTCAGACTGGAGTTCAGCGTAGTCGGGATTTCTACATTATTATATCCGTAGATACGTAGAATATCTTCGATCACATCGCAATCACGCTGTACGTCTACACGATAAGGAGGAACGGCTAATGTCAGTCCGTCAACTGTCTCATTCATGATTTTCATTTCCAGGCTGGTAACAATGCTCTTGATCGTTTCCACGGGAATCACTTTACCAATCAGCGAATTTACTTTCTCATAAGAAAGTTCTACCATAAAGTCTTGTGGAGCTGCAACGCAAACATCCTTAATTTCGGATGAGATAGTGCCACCGGCCAGTTCTTTCACCATCAGAGCAGCCAGTTTCAGACAATAGATTACTCCGTTCGGATCGATGCCACGTTCGAAACGGAAAGAAGCATCCGTATTCAGACCGTGACGACGGGCAGTCTTACGCACCCATGTAGGATGGAAATAAGCGCTTTCGATAAATACATCTGTCGTAGCTTCCGTAGAACCGGAATCCAGTCCGCCGAATACACCGGCAATACACATCGCTTCTTCTTTGTTGCAGATCATCAGATCGCGTTCGTTCAACTTGCGTTCCACTTCATCCAATGTGACGAATGGAGTGCCTTCCGGCAATGTCTTGACAATTACTTCATTGCCTTTTATCTTTCCGGCATCGAAACAATGCAATGGCTGACCGAAAGCATGAACGATATAATTAGTAATATCCACTACATTATTAATAGGACGTACACCGATCAAGCGCAATTTATTCTGCAACCATTCGGGGCTTTCCTTCACAGTAACGCCTTTCACCGTAACGCCGGCATAGTGAGGACAGGCTTCGCTGTTTTCAACCACTACTTCGATATCCAAATCATGATTTTCCACCTTAAATCCATCTACAGATGGACGTTGCAAAGTAGCCTGCTTGCCATTCTGAATCAGGTAAGCATACAAGTCGCGGGCCACACCATAGTGTGAGCAAGCGTCTGCACGGTTAGGAGTAATATCTACTTCGAGTACGTAGTCACTCTTGATATTATAATAGTCTTTGGCGAGAGTACCCGGAACAGCTTCAGCCGGCAACACGATGATTCCTGCATGATCAGTACCAATACCGATTTCGTCTTCTGCACAAATCATCCCTGTAGATTCTACACCACGGATTTTTGACTTCTTGATAGTAAAGCATTCATCACCGTCATAAAGTTTGGTACCCAAAGTGGCAACCACTACTTTCTGTCCGGCAGCTACATTCGGAGCACCGCATACAATCTGTACAGGTTCGCCGTCTCCCAGATTGACGGTAGTGATATGCAAATGGTCGGAATTCGGATGTTCTTCGCAAGTCAGCACTTCACCGATTACGAGTCCTTCCAAACCACCCTTAATGGTTTGCACTTCTTCTACACCACCTGTTTCCAAGCCGATTGAGGTCAGCGCAGCAGCCGTTTCATCGGGGGTCAAATCAAAGTTGACATACTCTTTCAGCCAGTTATAAGAGATATTCATATAATTAAATTTTTATTGTTTCTCAAAAAGTTTCGCAAAGTTAATAAGATTTTTCGGTTGACATAGAACGATTTGAGAGAAAAATGTCAAGAGAAGCTAAACTAACAAAGACCTGACTGTATTATTCCCCAATAAATTCATGGTTGGTGACAAAGTGGCAAAAAATAAAGGGGTATTCTTTGTCATTTTTGCCACCTATCCCTATCAGAATACAACGCGGCTATACTCTATAAAAAATAATCGACCGCTCGATTGGAGTAAATCGAGCGGTTATTTTCATCTGACTAAGCGGTCATTCTATTCAACCCAAACGAACGTTTTTTTAGAAAGGTAACGGCCCTTCCGTTGCACCGAACGGATTATTTCCCTGTGGAACAAAGTCCGGTTCCGGCGGAGGCGGAGGCATAGCACCGGCATTCAGTTTAGACCCCAGCATGGCACCTGCAGGTTCACCCGGCATCGGTATAACCATATCATCTTCCGGATTAGAGAATCGTGTAAACTCACCTTTGAATCGGAGCAAGACTTCACCTACCGCACCATTACGATGCTTGGCTATCACAATTTCCGCCATACCGCGAAGGTCGTTACCACGATCATCCTGATAAATCTTATAATATTCCGGACGGTGAATAAAACACACCATATCGGCATCCTGCTCGATGGCTCCGGATTCACGAAGGTCACTCAACTGAGGGCGTTTACCGTCAATACCTTCACGACTCTCCACACCACGATTCAACTGCGACAAGGCTATAATGGGAATGTTCAACTCCTTCGCCAATCCTTTCAACGAACGAGATATCGTACTAACCTCTTCCTGACGGCTACCGAATGCCATACCACTCGCATTCATCAACTGAAGGTAGTCAATAATAATGATTCTCACCCCATGTTCACGCACCAGACGACGTGCTTTGGTCCGGAGTTCAAACACAGACAAAGACGGAGTATCGTCCACATAAAGCGGAGCATCCAGCAGATCTTTCAGTTTGTAGTCCAACTGTTGCCACTCATAGCTTGCCAATTGTCCACTTTTGATCTTCTCACTCGGAATCTCACAAACATTGGTGATAAGACGGTTGACCAACTGGACGTTACTCATTTCAAGAGAGAACAACGCTACCGGATTCCGATAATCAACAGCAATATTCTTAGCCATAGAAAGTACGAAAGCTGTCTTACCCATGGCAGGACGGGCAGCGATTATAATAAGGTCGGAGTTCTGCCAACCGGAGGTCATCTTGTCCAGTTTCGTAAATCCACTTTCAAGACCACTCAGACCGTCCGTTCGTGCAGCCGCTTTCTGAATCAGCTTATACGCTTCGTCAATTACCGGATTAATCTGCGTATAGTCTTTCTTCATATTCTGCTGGGAAATCTCAAACAGCTTGCCTTCCGCCTCCTGCATCAAGTCGTCCACATCCAGTGTCTCATCAAAAGCCTTGCTTTGAATATTACTGGTAAACGTTATCAATTCGCGCGCCAACGATTTTTGTGCAATAATACGGGCGTGATATTCGATATGTGCGGAAGAAGCAACCTTACTGCTCAACTGAGTAATATAGAACGGTCCACCGACCTCTTCCAACTCACCTCTTTTGCTCAACTGCTCTTTGACCGTCAGAATGTCCACCGGCTTCTGATTAACGGCAAGATCAGTAATGGCAGCATAAATCAACTGATGACGATGCTCATAAAATGACTCCGGGCGAAGAATCTCACTCACCAGCGAATAAGCATCCTTCTCAATCATTAAAGCACCCAACACCGCCTCTTCCAGCTCCGGTGCCTGAGGTTGGATACGACCATAATCATTGACCGGTTGTACTTTAGTTGATTTTGTGTTACGGGAATTTCTTCTTTGTTCAGCCATCTGCTTATATACAATTTTATGATTTACAATTTATGATCCCCGGCTTTTATACATAGTAAAAGCCGAAAGGGATGACAAAGATAGAATATAATAATGAAGAAAAGATAAGGAAAAATGAAGATTTTAGTAACTTTGTCACCAATAGCATAAATTCGCAACCCATAATTTAAAATTCAAAAATAATAATTCAGAACGAATATGATCACTTTCCCAAACGCAAAAATAAACCTGGGACTCTCTATTACCGAGAAGCGTCCGGACGGATATCACAACCTCGAAACCGTATTCTACCCCGTCGCTCTCGAAGATGCGCTGGAAATCCGGACCAGCCCCGAAGCGGACAAAAAGTTCTCCCTGCATCAGTACGGAATGGAGATATCCGGTAATCCAGAAGACAATTTAGTGGTGAAAGCATATCTGCTATTAGATAAAGAGTTTCACCTCTGTCCTATCGAGATCCATCTGTACAAACACATTCCTTCCGGTGCCGGACTGGGAGGAGGCTCATCAGACGCGGCTTTCATGCTGAAATTACTCAACGAACACTTTCAGCTGAATTTATCCGAAGATCAGCTGGAAATATATGCCGCAACTTTGGGAGCAGACTGCGCTTTCTTTATCAAAAACGCCCCGACCTTTGCCGAAGGAATCGGCAACATATTCTCCCCCATTCCACTATCCTTAAAAGGATATAAGATTCTGATCATCAAACCGGATGTATTCGTATCAACGCGGGAAGCTTTCGCCAATATTCACCCTCATCATCCCGAATACTCGATCAAAGAAGCGATTAAACGCCCGGTAAATGAATGGAAAGAGATATTAATCAATGATTTTGAAGACAGCGTATTCCCCCAGCATCCGGTGATCGGAGAAATTAAAGCCGAGCTATACAGGCAAGGGGCTGTTTATGCCTCTATGAGCGGTTCCGGTTCTTCCGTATACGGATTGTTCGAGCCGGAAGGAACTTTACCTGAAACCGATTGGGGAACTAACGTATTCTGTTTTAAAGGCAGGCTATAAAAGAGTAACAAAAAACGGTACCACGACTCCCGTCGTAGTACCGTCACAACACAAACACAAAATAAAACACGACAAAACTACTATGCAATCATACCTGTCTATGCCGGAGAGGCATAAGTACCATTTACTCATATTCACATACTCACAAACAGATCAAGCTGATTAGCATCTAATAAACAAATCGCATGAACGATTTGTTTAAACTTTTATGTTAATTAAAACAAATATCTTTTTACTGAATGCCTCTTTCACGGAGTTTCAGCTGCCAATTCCATGCAGAGCGTAAAGTATCTTCTAATGTTTCTACCGCTTTCCAACCCAGTTCCTGGTTTGCATAATCGGGATTAGCCCATACCTTTTCAATATCACCTGCGCGACGGCCTACAATCTGATAATTCAATTTAACGCCGGTAGCTTTTTCAAAGCCATTAATCAGTTCCAATACTGAAACGCCGCGTCCTGTACCGATATTGAATACTTCTACTTTTTCTTTCTGTTTTTGCTCCAAAATACGGCGGATTGCAATCACGTGTGCTTTAGCCAAGTCAACAACGTTGATAAAGTCACGGATACAAGAACCGTCAGGAGTATCATAATCGTCACCGAATACACTTAGTTTTTCACGGATACCCATCGCTGTCTGAGTCAGATAAGGAATCAGGTTTTGAGGAACACCGTTCGGAAGTTCACCCAACAATGCTGTAGGATGTGCGCCAATCGGATTGAAATAACGCAGCAAAATAGCATTGATCGGGGCACCGGAAGCTACTGTATCACGGATAATTTCTTCATTAATCTGTTTTGTATTTCCATAAGGAGATTCCGCTTTCTTGATCGGAGCCTTTTCCGTTACAGGCAACTCATCCGGTTGACCATATACTGTACAGGAAGAAGAGAACACTATGCCTTCTACTCCATGTTTAGGCATTAACTCCAGAAGGTTGATTAAAGAAACCAGGTTGTTACGATAATAAAGCAACGGCTTCTCTACCGACTCTCCTACTGCTTTGCTTGCTGCGAAATGAATAATCGCTTTAATTCCTTTATATTTGGCAAATACGGCATCAAGGCCAGCAAAATCAAGACAATCCAGTTTCTCAAAAGCTGGGCGGATACCGGATACTTTCTCTATATTGTCAACAACGTCAGCACTCGAATTTGATAAATTATCGATAATGATTACTTCGTATCCACTGTTTTGTAGTTCTACAACGGTATGAGACCCAATATAGCCTGTTCCTCCCGTTACTAAAATTCTTTCTTTCATATAATTTTAAAATATGGTTAGTTTTTCGGTTTTCAGTTTGTTTGAGGTACAAATGTATGGAAATAAAATGGAAATGCAATAAACTATCGCAATTTTATTCACAGGAAGATACTTACGGGACGATTTGAGGGCGTTTTGGTATGATAAAAAACATATTCGGTATGAACAGATATAAAGAAAAAGGCCGGAAACAAACTGCCTGTATGTTGCCATACGACAGAGTTTCCAGCCTCTTTATCTAATTATCAACTTAGTCTTTTACACGACGCCAGAGAAGCCCATGAATGCCATTGCCAGCAAACCTGCGGTAATCAAAGCAATCGGAGTCCCCTGCATTCCTTTCGGAATCTTCACCAGGGTCATCTGCTCACGCAATCCGGCAAACAATACCAGTGCCAGACCAAAGCCAAGAGCAGTAGAGAATGCGTATACAACACCTGTCAGCAGATCAAAGTCTTTCTGGATTACCAGGATTGCCACACCGAGAATACAGCAGTTCGTTGTAATCAACGGCAGGAACACCCCCAGTGCCTGATACAAAGAAGGAGAAACTTTCTTCAGAATAATTTCTACCATCTGCACCAGTCCGGCAATAACCAGAATAAAAGTGATTGTCTGTAAGTACCCCAATCCGAAAGCGTCCAACACAAACTTCTGAATCAGGAATGTGACGATGGTAGCGATAGTCAGCACGAAAGCAACTGCCGCACTCATACCCATCGCTGTTTCCACCTTCTTGGAAACACCCAGGAACGGACAGATTCCCAGGAACTGCGACAACACAATGTTGTTTACAAAGATTGCCGAGATAAATATCAATATATATTCCATATTCTTTTCTTATTTAATAGAGTTAGGCTTTCTTCAGACTATTAATAATGGCAATCAGATAACCTAAAGCGATAAAGGCACCCGGAGCCAGAACAAAGATCAGCATTCCGTATTCTTCCGGCAGAATGGTCAGATTAAATATCTTACCTGTTCCGAGGAATTCACGTACGGCACCCAACAGAGTCAGGGCAATGGTAAAACCAAATCCCATACCGATACCATCAAACATAGAAGCCAGCGGATTGTTCTTCGCTGCGAAAGCTTCCGCACGTCCCAATACGATACAATTTACTACGATCAGCGGAATGAAAAGACCGAGGGTAGCATACAGATCGGGCACGTATGCTTGCATTATCATCTGCAACAGTGTCACGAATGACGCGATCACCACGATAAATGAAGGGATGCGTACCATATCCGGAATCAGATTCTTGATAGATGAAATTACCACGTTCGAGCAAATCAGGACGAACATAGTGGCCAGTCCCATACCCATACCGTTGATTGCCGATGATGTCGTACCCAGTGTAGGACACATACCGAGCAGGAGCACAAAAATAGGATTCTCTTTGATAATCCCGTTCATCATTACTTTAAAATTATTCATAACTGTCTCCTCCTTTCTTAGTTATTAGTGTCATTAGCAGCTGCTTCACCTTCCGGCGCAACAGCCGGTTCATTTTTCTGGGAAGCTCCGGAATTCGTATCCACCTCACCGCCTTTATATGCCTGATAAGCAGCATTCACCGCATTCAGGAAAGCACGTGAAGTGATAGTAGAAGCCGTGATAGCATCTACCTGTCCATTCATGTCTTTGGTCACAGCCAATGGAGTCTCTCCCGGATTCATGCCCAAAATAGACTTTGCACTTTCTTCGTGAGATACCGGTTTTTCGTTCTTTGCAGGATCATAAGCTCCAAACCATTTGTCCGCTTTCGAACCCAATCCCGGAGTTTCAGCGTGCGCCAATAAAGAGTAGTTATAAATCTTGCCTTCAGCATCAAAGCCCACCAGCACTTTCAGTTCACCGCCAAATCCCATTGACTTGGCTTCAACGGCAGAACCTACCCACTTTTCGCCATTCTTGGCCGGATAGATAATGAAATCCACGATTTTCTTTCCGTCTTTCTCGCTGAAAACAGTATCGCTTTCGGCTACCGGATTATTGGTATATTCAGGAAGCACCTTTTTCAAGGCCTCGTTCAGCGTCTTTGCATTCGCTTCGGCAATAGGGCCTTTCGTCAGTTCGTTCACATAAGCCAGCAACGCTACGGAAACAGCTGTAACGCCCGTAAGTACCAGCAACATATTCTTTAAAGATGATTGTAACTTTTTCATTTCTTCTTCGCTACCTCCCCAAAGCGTTTAGGTTTACAATAGGTGTTAATCAGCGGAGTGAACGCATTCATAATCAGGATGGCGAATGACATACCTTCGGGATATGCACCGAACAGACGGATAACCACCGTCAGCAGACCGATACAAACACCGTAAATCAGCATCCCTTTCTTGCTCATCGGAGAAGTCACATAGTCGGTTGCCATAAAGACAGCTCCCAGCATCAGACCTCCGGAGAATAGTTGCAATACCGGAGAAACATACTTTTCGGGATCCACCATATGCATAATGCCTGCAAATACAAATACAGTCACAATGATAGAAACCGGAATATGCCAGGTGATGATCTTTTTCCAGAGCATGTATACCAGTCCGAGCAACAGTGCCAGCGCACTTACTTCACCGATACATCCGCCGTTCTGTCCGATAAACAGAGTCAGCGCATCAGGTATCTGGCTCAAAGCACTTGCATCGCCGTGAATAGCCTGTTTCATCAATGCCAGCGGAGTAGCACCGGTGGTAGCGTCCATATAAGATGTCAGCTGACCTACTACCGGCCATGTTGTCATCTGCACCGGGAAAGAAAGCAACAGGAATACACGTCCCGCCAATGCCGGGTTGAATGGGTTGCAGCCCAGACCACCGAAAGACATCTTGCCTACACCGATTGCGAACAGTGCACCCAGAATGATAATCCAGATAGGCAGATTGGAAGGTAGATTGAATGCCAGCAACACACCTGTAATGACAGCAGAACCGTCACAAATGGTTGTAGCAGGTTTCTTCATTAAGAATTTAACGATCGCCCATTCGAAGAATAAACAGGCTGCTACCGAAGTAGCCGTGACAATCAGAGCCCCCAGGCCGAAGAAATAAAGCGACACCAGAAAAGCCGGAATCAGTGCGATCAGCACGCCATACATATTTTTCTGTACGCTGTCTCCGCCATGCACGTGGGGTGATAGTGATACGATTAATTTATTTTCCATACTTCGTTATTTTTTAGCTTGACGTGCACGAATCATAGCTCCTACTTTACCCTTACCCAAGCGGCAGTAATCAAGCAGCGGACGGTTGGCAGGACAAGTGAACTGACAGGAACCGCACTCGATACAATCCATGATTCTTTCTTTTTCCATTGTTTCAAAATCTCCGTTTTCGGACAAAGCTCCGAGCAAGTACGGCTCCAGTCCCATCGGACAAGCGCTCACACACTTTGCGCAACGGATACAGGTTTGTGCTTCACCACGTTTGGCTTCCTTCTGATTCATAATCAGGATACCGGAACTGCCTTTTGCGGTAGGAACTTCGATATTCACCAGAGCCTTACCCATCATCGGACCGCCACCGATCACTTTTCCCGTATCCTCCGGCAGACCGCCACAAGCATCAATCAGCTGTTTCATTGGTGTACCGATACGAGCCAGGAAGTTGGAAGGTTTGGTCACAGACTTACCAGTTACGGTAATCACACGCTCAAACAACGGTTTATTTTTCTGAACAGCTTCATAAACAGCAAATGCCGTACCCACATTCTGCACAACTGCCCCAGTAGAGATAGGCAGCGCACCACTTGCCACCTGGCGTTTGGTAATCGCATCAATCAACTGTTTCTCACCGCCCTGCGGATATTTCACTTTCAAAGGAACAACTTCGATGCCTGCATAACTGGAAGCAACTTTCGTCATCAGTTCAATAGCATCCGGCTTGTTATTCTCAATTCCGATAAATGCCTTATTTACCTTCACGGCTTTCATCAGAATGGAGACACCTACCATGACTTCTTCCGCGTGTTCCAGCATCAGCTGATGGTCGGCAGTCAGATACGGTTCACATTCCACCGCATTGATAATCACACATTCTGCCTTGAACGAAGGCGGCGGACAAAGTTTCACCTGTGTAGGGAAACAAGCACCACCCAAACCTACGATACCGGCATCGGCAATCTTCTTCACGATTTCTTCGGACGAAAGCTCACATTCTTTGACCAGTGTCTTGCTACGGTCAATGGTTTCTTCCCATTCGTCGCCTTCTACATCAATAAAAATAGCAGGTTTTGCATAACCGCTCGCATCGACTACTGTATCAATCTTCGCCACTTTTCCACTGACAGAAGAGTGAATTGCTGCCGAAACGAAGCCGGCAGGTTCGGCAATCTTCGTGCCTACCTTCACCATATCACCTTTTGCAACTATCGATTTGGCAGGTGCGCCAATGTGCTGCCCCAACAGAATAACTGCCTTTGCAGGAACTTCCGCTGTGATGATAGGTTGATGTGCCGACAATTTATTTTCGTGTGGATGAACTCCACCAATTGAAAATGTCTTTAACATACAATTCTGTATTTTATTCTGTTATTATTCTGTTACCTTCGGAGCTTCTGCAGCAACTGTTTTCGGTTCTTCTTCCGCCTTCGGTTTACGTGGAGGGAAGTTCAGCTCGATAATTGTGTTCTGCGGACAAACTTCCACGCACTTACGGCATGATTTACACTTGTTCGGATCGATGTAAGCCAGGTTGTTCTCCAGCGTAATGGCTTCGAACGGACAAGTCTTGACACACTTACCACAGCCGATACAGCTCACTGTACAAGCCTTACGTGCTACGGCTCCCTTGTCTTTGTTCACACAAGAGATGTACACACGGCGTGATTTCTTGCCTTGCGGACGAATCTCGATGATCGCCTTCGGACAAGCCTTCACACAAGCGCCACAAGCTGTACATTTGGCTTCATCCACTTCCGGAAGTCCCGTTTCAGGATTCATGTGGATAGCGTCGAACTGGCAGGCAGCCACACAGTCGCCACATCCGAGGCATCCGTAGCTACAACCTGTTTCTCCACCATACAATGAAGCGGCAATAGCGCAACTCTTCGCACCGTCGTATTGATTAATACGCGGACGGTTGGCACAGCTTCCGTTACATCTCACTACTGCTACCATCGGTTCAGCTTCAGTAGCTGCCAGTCCGAGAATATCAGCAATTTGTGCCATGACAGGCTGACCGCCTACAGGGCAGAATTTACCATCCAGCGAACCGGCTTTGACGCAAGCATCGGCAAATCCGCTACAACCAGGATAGCCACATCCACCACAGTTTGCCTGGGGCAACACTTCCCCCACCTGGGCAATCCGCGGGTCTTCATACACGGCAAATTTCTTGGAAGCTACATAAAGAATAGCGGCCAGCACGAGCGCTATAGCTCCCAATGAAATCACTGCAATCAGAATCAAATTCATAATGTTTTAGTTATTTATTGGTTTTATAGTAAATGAAAAATGTTGTTTCATTCGCGTTTTATTGAGCCACAATACGAAATAATAAGGAATAAGAACTGCCAGAGAAAGAAAAGCCGCATACAGTTCATTCCCTATCAACGCCATCCATGCGAACAGGGAAACAATCAGAAGTACAAAAGGAATTATGAATGCAAGGGTTACAGCCATCATGCCCATCGACGTTTCGCCGATCACCATCACCCGCTCTCCTACCTGATAGGAAGCAGCTGTAACATCCGTTATATCTATGATTTTGTCTTTACTATCCGCCGAAGAACAGTGGCCTTTTGCGCTACAAGCCGCACAAGCCGACGTCTGAACGATTCTCACCGACAGATGAGAACCCTGTATGTTTTCCACAATACCTAGATGCTTTATAGTATTATTCGTCATTTTGCAAACTCAACATTACAAATCGCGGCAAATTTAATCATTATTTGTGAACTACGAAGCATTCCCTCATTTTTTTCTACATAATAAAATGTTATTTTTTGTGTTTTCGTTATCGCACACGAAAAAGTAACGCCAACTATTTGATATTTTAGCATACAACAAAGCAGGCGGGAAAGTTCTTCCCGCCTGCCTGTCTTATCTAACCAATTACTTTATTTACTGAATGCTGCTTACAATGATGCAGCCTGTACTCCCAGTACTCCGGCAATCGCACCGGCTACAGCAATGATTACTTTCAAAACTACACTCCAAGTTTTCTTCATAGATTTTTCCTCCTTTCTTTTTTAAGCTTTTCAGATTATACAGTCGGATCCGGAGCTTCCTCGTCTCCTCCTCCTTCATTTCCACCACCGCCATTTTCACCATCATCCGGATCATCCGGAGTTACAGAGGCGTTCAACTTCTTCAGATATTCATCCAGACTGATCAAATCCAGTTTTTCATCTGCACGGGTAGCCGTCTTCGTGATACGTAGTTCCTTATTCGCCTGGAAAAAGATGCGTACGCTATCCACACTTTTAGCATTGACGTCTTTCGCTGCATCCGCCCCTTTCGAGCAGGCAGTCAACATAAACACGCCCAAGCCTTCGATATTCACAGACTTACCTTCCAGAAGTTGCTCTTTCATTTTCTCCACAAAATTCTGAATCACACTCTTGATATCACCGATGGATAAAGAAGAATAGCCCTGCATTTTCTGCGCAATATATTTCAGATTGACAGACTGACCTAAAGTGATCAGATGCGGATAATATTTCTTGGGAGAATTGGGAACACGCGGGTCAGATGGTCGCGTAACAACTTTGTAAATTACACTCATAATACGTTTTTTTAAAGATTCAAATTCAAGTTATTTTATTCACGTTTTGTTGATCAACAATGCAAAGGTGAGGCTTTTATTTCAGATAACAAAAAGAAAAGCCCCTTGCGGGGCTCTTTTTCTGAAAAAAGTTATAATTCATAGATATTCAGATATTTATCTTTTTGTATCTTGACCATATCCATAGCCGTAACCATAACGTTTACCATAACCGTAATGCTTGCCATACTTGCCGTAGCCGTAGTAATAACCATATTTTCTCTTCTTCAGGTCTACACCGTTAATGACGGTACAAAGATTAGGCAGCTTCTTCTCAAAAGACAGTTCATTGATCAATGTATATTCCGCCTTATGAGTGTAGTCAGCACGGCATACGTAAACTGACAAGTCTGCTACACGACCTATTAATAAGGTATCTGTCACCATGCCGATAGGAGCAGTATCAAGAATGACATAATCGAAGTTCTTCTTCAAGGTTTCTATCGCTCTGTCCAGACCGTTACGGGCTAACAGTTCTGTCGGATTAGGAGGAACAGTACCACCCGGAAGAATAAACAGATTCTTATTTACATCAGAAGGCTGAACAAGTTCCATCAAATCCGTTTCAGGATTGGAAAGATACTGAGTAATACCTCTCTCCTTATTAGAGAGCTGGAATACTTTATTCAACCCCGGCTTACGAATATCGAGTCCGACAATCACCACTTTCTTTCCCAAAAGAGAAAGACTGATAGCCAGGTTCGACGAAACAAACGATTTTCCTTCACCACTGACAGTCGAGGTCACAAGGATAACCTTCTGATCATTATCGAGCATAAACTGAAGATTGGTTCGAATATTACGGAAGGTTTCACTCATCAGATTATTCTTGTTCTCGAAGACAGCAATAGAACCATTCTTATCATTCTTCTCATCAGTAAATGGAATATCACCGACAACAGGAACACTCGTTAGTTTCTCCACATCGGCACGACCTTCGATCTTGAATTTCGTCAGTTCAATCAAGTAGATGATACCAACCGGAATTCCAACACCAAGTATCAATGCAATCAAATAGATCATAGAGCGTTTGGGAGATACCGGGATATCATCAGCTATCGCTTCATCAATGATCTTCGCATTATTCGCAGTAGCAGCAAGCGCAATCGCATTCTCTTCACGTTTCTGTAACAACATCAGATACAATCCTGCCTTGATCTCCTGCTGACGGGCAATACTTACATAAGCACGTTCCTGTCCCGGAGCGTTGCTGATACGACGGGAATAACGACTCGCTTCACGGTCAAGGCTCTCTTTGGTAATCATCAGTCCCTGCAAGGTTCCTTCAAGAGTAGCCTGCACATTGGCTTTCATGGCACGAATACTTGTATCTAGATTCACAATCGTAGGGTTACTCTCTGTTGATGTACGCAGCAGGCGTTTACGTTCCATCAACATCTCGTTGTAACGTTCAATAGCTCCAATCAAGGCGGCATCCTGCAAACCTACATTACTCGGCAAGACTTCGTATTCATTGCCTCGCAAATACTTACGCAAGTCATTCACCAAACTGATTTGAGTACGATTCTCTACGCTCTTCTTTTCATATTCCGCATTACCGGCCAAAGCTATCTGAGCTTCACTCGTCAAGTCCGTGATACCTGCATCACGCTTGAAAGACTCCAGATTAGCTTCTGTACTACCCAATTCTTTTGAAATAATACCAATACGTTCATCAATAAACTCAGCAGTCTTCTGAGCGATCTCGTTTTTATCATTGTTCGTATTGCGATTATACATTTCAAGCAACTGATCAATGAAATCCTGCCCACGTTGCAAGCTTGAATTCTTCAATGAAATCACAGCTACTGAAGTTGTTTTTGACGTTGGCTCTACAGACAGATTCTTACAGTAAGCTCGTGCCACATGCATTGGTTTATTAATAGTAGCAATAATACGACGTTCACGCTGTTCCTTTTGAGATATCTTCGTTCCATCCCTCAAAGTGATTGAGTCTGCTGGTTGAAGAAAGAAAGTTAACGTACCTTCATCCGTTGGAAAAATGGCAGGCAACTTTTCAAAATGCTTCTGATATCCTTTCTCATCTACAGTCACATTCACATCCATACTTCCTTTAGGTTGTAGAGTTATCTCCACCACCATCGGAGAATTTAGTTTCTCAGCCTCTTGCGGTGTCAGGTTCACTTGGACTGGCGATGTTTTATATAAACCTTTAGCAGGGAATTCATCCTCATCTGTATAAGATATATACAGTCCCAATTGATTAACCACCTCTTTTACAAGTGTTTTCGAACGTAAAACCTCCAATTCATTATCAATATTCTTAGAAGAAGTCATCAGCCCACTTAAACCCATATCCTCCAACTCCGAAGAAAGTCCTGCACCTCCCCCTTTCTTCTCATCTTTTATAAGAACAGTAGCTGAAATATTATAAATAGGCGTAGCCCAATGCAGATAAAACCACGCACCAACAAAACACAGCAACACTGCCCCTACAAACCAAGGCCAATGAATGATATATTTAAAAAGCAGTGCCCGAAAATCTATCTGATCCTCATTCATTTCACGTTCCTTACCGTATTGATTTTCTTCTTTCATGACTCTTTCTTTTTATTTCAAGATGTTAAACAACAAACTGGCTATAGAAACAAGGATGGAAGTAGCAGAGAACCACAAGCTTGTACTAGTACCAATGTCTGAATTTCGAGCTTTTGCTTTATTGGGAGTCACGTAGATGATATCATTTTGCTGCAAATAGTAATAAGGAGAAAGAATTGTCTCCGCTTTGTTCAGATCCAATGGGATAATTTCCTGCTTACCATTGGCATTCTCTCGTATCAACTTAACATCATCACGTAAACCATACACAGTCATATCCCCTGCCATAGCTAATGCTTCCAGAATGTTCACTTTCTCATTTGAAATCGTGAACGTACCGGGACGGGCAACTTCTCCGATCACGGAAATCTTATAGTTTACCATACGTACTGTTACAATAGGAGTTTCCGTAATATAAGGCTTCAACTTTTCCACAATCATTTGTTCAGTCGCTTTCTTTGTCAGTCCGCCCACATGAAGTTCGCCTAATACCGGAAAATTAATATTACCTTCATTATCCACTAAGTATTGCTGCAGAACAGGTTGAGTAGTGGTATAATTTAAAACAGCATTATTTTGCGTAGCCACCGTCAGATTGAAAGGTGCCGCCAATTCCGGACTGGTACATGACACCACAATGGTTAACAAATCCTTTGGCATAATCTTTGCATCATACAGTTGTTCATCCTGAGTACTATACAATACCACTTCCGCATCCTGCAAGTAAGGTACTTTTTTGTAAGACTGGCAGGCTGTTAACAGAAAAGCTGCCAACACGTAATAGCCTAGTTGTTTCATTCTCTTCATATATTTCTTTCAATTGTTTTTTTATTTATCTTTACATGATTCAGTCTTTTTTATCGACCATCTCCTCTATATGCCCCATCTTTTGCTTCAAATATAACGGAAGGTTCTATAATATTTATTGTATGCCATGCCCCTGCAGGTATTTGGATACCGAATTTACCTTCTGCAGGAGATAGTATTTGACGTGAAACTTCTTTAAAACTTTTTTGTCTTATCACATCATCACAACAGGAAGTAGTCTCATGAACATATTCATTCACTTCTTCATAGATAATTTCCTCTAATTTACCAACAAGACATATTACAGTTTCTGATGTTTTTTCATGTCGATGAATAGGCACCTCTGTTTGTGGTTGCAAAGCATTGAGCATGCGTTGGCTGGTGTCGGCAGATGAAGTGCGCAAGTCGAAATTCTGACGCAAACGCGGATTTTCTTTAGCCTCCACCAAGAGGGTTTCAAGTAGTTCTTTATTTATTTCCATATTGTACACTGAATTATTGAGAATTCACATCGTTCTTCTAGGAACAAAGAGGTAGATGCAAATGCCTATAAACCTTTCAAATATCTTATATACAGAATATTAATAGCGTCTTAACACCACTTGGAACGCCTCTGCATAGCTGCATCCCCACTGACTACCTCGTATTGCAGCCAAACCTGAAATATATTCATTGCTGCGCGGATGAGGATATGGACGCATGACACCACGGTACATAGCCAATGCCTTGCACTTGACTGCCACACCTTCTTTACCCACCTCAACATAGCAGTTTGGACGGAACAAATTCATGGCATCATTGATTGCCCACTCACTACACGAAGGCACTTCCATATACCAAAATTCCTTCACTGACTTTACACTTGGTTGGCGCTGGAACAAGCGAATAGCCTCCTGGCAAGCCATTGATGTCTGAAGATGATCATTGTTTGTATCTGCAGGATGATGAGTGATAATAATATCAGGCTCGCTTTCTCTGATAGCCCCCTCTATGAACTGTACTAATTTCAAATGTGGCACAGTATTCATCTCGATATTCGGGAACGTTCCCTCATACTTTTTCTTCACCCCAAGGAAAGACACGGCAGCGTCCGTATCTCCCTCTAATTCCTTGTCAGAAGGACGGAATGCACGGGCCTTCGCCTCCGTACACATAATTGCCACGTCAATTGCGTTACCTTCATGTGACCATTTCCACATGGATGCACCTGCTCCGAGAACTTCATCATCGGGATGTGCTACTACTAATAAATATTTCATTGTTTTTATCTTTTTTACTTTCCTCTATTTATACTAAATTCAAACACTGCATGATCATCATTCATCTGACTTGTATTATATTTGTTCATTTGTTCATTGTCTTCTTTGTATCCTCAACAAACTCCTTCAGCATCCAAGTGCATTCCTTACCGCACACTGCATACAGTATACAAATGACCGTATATACAATCATTTTTAAATCGTAGAATATACCTGCCTTCTGGACGTATGTATATTCCAATTCACGACGTGTAGGATATACTTTCTTCATATATTCTTTCTCATCGGTAATTTGATCGCCATAGATAAAGTCATAGAGCGCTGCCGGTCCACTCAATCCTACTGGCACTTTTGCTGCCTCATCCCATTTTCCATAACGAAACATATCAAATTGATCCTGCGCTACCGGACGTGGTCCAATTATCGACATAGTACCGTTCAAAATGTTCAGCAACTGCGGCAACTCGTCTATCTTTACCTTACGGATAAAATGACCGAACAGAAATATACGGTCTTCATCAGGTCTTAAAGAAACCTCCGTTGCTGTCTTTGCCACCCGCATAGAGCGGAACTTATACATCTTGAATGGTTTGTTATCCTTGCCTATACGATGGGCTGTATAGAATATCGGTCCCCAATCCGAGGCCAATATACCAATAATGGCAATTATCCATAAAGGTGATGTACCGATAATTCCTATCAAGGCACAGATAAAGTCAAAAATTCGCTTAATTATTTTGTAAAACACGGTTTTATGCTTTAATTATGTAAGCGTCCAATTTTAACATATAGTGTATGGAAAAGCCTTCTTAGCACTTTCTATGCAAAAACATTAAAATGGACATTGATTTTTAAATTTTATTTTGTTTTAATCCAATAGTCATCAGCAAAAGATTCTCATAATCCCAACGTCCATCACTATTTTCTTAAGAATTACTTGAAAAACTTCAATGCCAAGATACCATGCATTCTACAAGTAAAGATGATGGTATGATTCACTTCAGAGATTTAAGCTATCCGATTAGTTCCCAAAAACAAAAAGTTCTTACGTTCACCTGCAAGAGAACGGATGAAACACTCAACTATCAAGTTATCGATACTGTAACTCCCATCATTCAAGTAAGCAAACAACGGTTTCCAATATATATGAAGATAGTGTAAGGCTTTCGTCAATAATTCACCTCTTAGCGAATGGCTATCAGCAAACAAAGTATCCAATTTACTTCGAAAGCGACCTATAATATCCTTGGCCTTTTTAAATCTTGACGACATAGGAAAGCCTGTTCCATGCGTATTTTACATCTTCAACACTTGCCACTTCCCAAGCATATTAAAACTTCGCCCGAGCATGTACCATACAACAGATATGCTCAATTTCAATCAATCTGTTATTGAGATACATATACACATTACCACGCTAGTTGTTATAAAAAAATTATTTATTTTTTGAATCTATTCTTTTTCAATAGATTCACGATGATGTATTTGTCGTACTACCTTAGCTGGCCGTCCAATAGCCACACACCAATCAGGTATATCCTTTGTAACCATACTACCGGCACCTACTACAGCACCTTCGCCTACAGTAACTCCTGGCATTACGAAGCTCTCCATGCCAATCAGACATCCCTTTTTCAATACTATTGGCTTAATGGTATAGCCTAACTGCATATAGTCATCGCCCACACAATAATCAGAAAAGTCTCTTTGGTGACAAAGTAAACGACTGCCACTGGCAATACTTACATTGTCTTCAAGAGTGATCATATCTGCATGACCAAGATCTACTTTCACGTACTCACCGATGAAGCATCCTTTGCCGACCTTACATCCCATACGTCTCAATATCCAAGGTCGCAAGCCTCTTGGATTAATCGGCTGGAATATAGGCCAATCCATTATTCTTTCAAGACGTTTCTTGTACATGTTACCAAACACCTTACCAAAGAGTTTTCCTACAGTCACGTCACCATATGCCTCTTCTGAATAGTTAAAACCAAGTGCTCTGAGCAACTTGAATGTAGTGCTCAAGTTCTTCTGTCCACTCATACTATTGCCATGTTTTACTTCATTGAATTCTTAGCTTCGATTCCTTTAAAAGAGTCCTTTAAACTCACCACACGATATTCAAATGGATACTGACTCATCTCCATATCGTAAGTGCTGTTAGAGAACATCTTACCCAATGCTCTCACATGATCACCCATCAGCCAAATCAGTGGATTAAATAACTTAGTAATCCAAACTTTCTTGCCACTTTCCTTGGCATAATAACGAATAATCTCCACCGTATCAACATATTCTGCATTCTGAGGATAAACCGTCCCCCCCACCTCATGTAGAATCAACTGCCTCACAAACTCGCAAAGGTTGTCAATATAAAGCATGCTTCGCTTGTTATGCCAAGCTGGGAAAATAGGTGTCTTCTGGGCCAACCACACCAGTCGAGGAAAATTACCACGACAGCCAGGACCATAGATCATAGGTGGACGCATGATGCACACCTTGAACTTATCATCAGCCAAAGCCCTCACCCCAATCTCCCCCTGAAGCTTCGAGTCGCCATAAAAGCCATTAGGTGCAGGCTCAGTGTCCTTATGTATCTGCTTGCCCTCCAATGTCTTCACCTCCTTATAGACAATCATCGAACTCATATGGATAAACTGCTTCACACCAGCCTCCTTAGCAACCTTAGCGATGGCAATCACCATATCCTTGTTTACAGCATAGTAGTGCAGATCCTCACCTTTTGCAGCTTTCACGTGTGCAATACCTGCCACATTATATACCACATCATATTTCTTGAACTCCGCCTTTTTCCAATTATTGTTGACGGTATCTACAGCATCCACCTCGAATAAATCAGGATACTGCTGAAGCCAGTTCTGAACCTTCATGCCAATATAACTACCAGCACCTGTTATCAATACTCTTTTCATTTATGTCTAAAAATATATTCTCTAATCCTAATGTAGTTTCTCCCCATCAGTTTTTTGGCAACATTCAACAACACCTTTTTTCTTCGAATTTTTTGTTTATATTTTTTATCAAATATAATAGCCAAAACAACGTCAAGACTCATGGTGTTTCGTATTCCGTAACGTCCCCTTATCTCCATGTATTCACTTATTTGCAAACCCTCAGAAGGCTCTGATGTATAAAGCTTCTTTACTCCTAATTCCTTTAAGACTCGAATTATTGTTTTTGATGTGAATCCATTTGGTAGTGATGCAATAATACAAGGCTTACCAATGATGCTAGATAGAATTTCAATACATTTACTCCAATCTTCTTTTAATTCTTCATACGACAAGTCATTCATTCTCTGCCTATGAGTATGAGAGTGCCCACCTATATAATGCCCTCTTTCTGCCATTTCTTTTATCATAACTTCCGTTAAGAATCCATTTTGTCCAATATATTTGGTAGCAATATAAAAATAACCTTTAAATCCATATTCTTCCAATATAGGCATTATGATTGTATAAAATGAGATACCTCCGTCATCGAATGATAATTGGACGTAATTTTTGTCAATATTATATTTCCTTATATAAGTAGCAATGGCACAAATTTGTTCCTTAAAAGATGAAATGTGAAGTTTATACGGATAATTACTATCTATATTGAAACCGCTATCTTGATTGGATGTTTCATAAACATCATGATACATCAATGTGCAGATTTTAGACTTTCCCATTTTTTTAATTTTTATGGTTCCATACCTTCATAAGAACCTTCTTTTTTATTCCTCTTGGCATCAAGCGAATAACTATACGTATAGTGCTATTCAACAGATAATCCTTTGTGCTAAAGAATCCCATCTTTTTGAATTCCTTGAAGAAAGATAACTCTGTTTTCAGATAGTCAATACCACTTCTACGGTTCATTTGCTCTGGTGTAACACGCACGTAATACAATATCTCTTGCACATTATAAAACTTAGCACCACTCATTATCAATCGAGCTACCAAATGATAATCTTCATAAAGCTTATAATGTTGATAATTACCTGCTTTCATCAATGCACTCTTGCGGAACACCGTACCTGCATGGCATATAGGTGATCGCTTATGTGCCAGTTTTATAATGTCGTCATGATGTTCAGGACGTGTCTTAACAGCAATGACATTATTAAAATTATCCATAAATAGTTGAGCCCAACAACTTACTACATCATAGCCCTCCTCAATCTTTTTGAGTTGGTGTTCAAATCGATATTCAGGAATGATATCATCTGTATCCATTCGTACAAGAATGTCAGTAGTAGCAGCTTCTACACCATTGCGTAGAGCAAGACCTAAACCGAGATTTGTTTTATTCTTTACAATATTAAATATCGGGTACTCTTGCTGATACTCATCTATTACTGCATATAGTTCTGGCGTTAGTGGTCCATCTTCAACCAAGACAATTTCTACAGGCTGAAGTGTTTGAGCAAAGATACTATCTAAAGCCTCTCTAAACCATGTAGGATTTTCCTTTCGATATATTGATATTAAAACAGAGAATTCACTCATTCTTCAATAATTTGTTATATAAATTATAGTAATTATTTGCCATTACATATTTGCTCAGATATTTATCAATTATAGAGATGGCATCCTTCCGCTTATTTGATAAATCCCAATTAAAGGATTCGTTCAGTATGTTTTTGAGAGATAAATAATCTTGTGTCTTAAATAAAATACCAGCATTAGAATTGTAATCAACAATCTCTTTGTGAGGACCGATATCAGAGAGGATACAAGGCAAACCGCAAGCCATTGCTTCCATTACAGTATTTGGCAAGCCCTCAGCCAATGATGTAGAAACAAATATATCACTAGCTTGATAATACTGCAATGGATCAGATTTCTTTCCTGTCAGAATAATATTGCTACGGCCATTAGCTAATACTTCAACGTCGTGATAGGTTTCTCCATCACCAACAAGTAAAAGAACAACATCATCTCTTTTCAAGGACAAAAATGATTTTACAAGCTCTAGCATTTGTTTTCGTTTATAGAAAACTCCAGTACTGATATATATCTTCTTATCCAATGGCAGACCAAGTTGTTTTCTTAACTCATATTTCTTCTCATTTTCCAATGGAACGAAACGATCATTGTCAACTCCATTCTCAACAGATTCAATTCTAAGTCCAGTAGCTTCTTGCACATTATTTGCTAGAATATGTGAACAGGCAACTCGCATGTCCATTGCCTTATAATTCGTTTTTGTAACCATTCTGGAAACAAATCGAACAAGTTTATTATGTTTTTCTCCAATAACATTAAATTCCTGGCGAATTGTAGTGAGCTTGTAAACAGGCGATTTGATATATCTATTTACCGTATCGGCACTCATTCCCGAAGAATGCACGATTAGAACATGACTATCTGCAATGATTTTATCCAACCTTCGTGCAGCTTCTTTCAAATGCTTTCTATCAGTATATAATTGTATAAACTTTCCTTCTACAATGCGGAATCTTTCTATCCAAGAGTCTCTGGGTTCTTCAAATAGTGTGACAAGAATGGGATTACAATCTAGACGTGAAAGTCCAGTTATAAGATTGTATGCCTGGTTTGTTGGACCCGCTGGACGTAAATCGGAAACGAGATATATGGTATTCATTGTTAGATTTTATTCAACATTTAGTTCTTCGCCTAATACATCAAGCAAAGCCGTACCATACTTTAAATCTGGCTCCATGTGGTTAGACTCACCCCATTCATTCCATGACTTAAGCATAATGATATTATGCTCATAATCCTTGTTCTTTACATGTTCCAAAACGTCTTTAACATGCATTCTCCATGTTTTTGGGGTGAAATTGTAAAATATCTGAGCTGCACGGCCTGCACGTGGAGATCTATCATATCCAGCAAGAAGAGTCGGATAAACATCTTTCTTGCAGACATCTTCTGTTACAAGAAGCTTATACCTCTTACTAAAATCCGCCTTAAGTATAAAACTAGTTAAACCAAACATTTTTTGAATAGCTCGTTGTACAATCTGCACAAAATTCCGCTCCTGTTGCCCTTGAATAGCAACTAATTCTCTGTGCTCATATACGGCATCAAAACCAAAAGAATGCCAATCTTTACCTGCATGCACATCATTAGCAATGAAGTGGATACCCTTTAGACCATTTTCTATTGCAAGTTTCTTCCATACTTCCATAAGTTTTTGAATCTCTTCTATGTGATCATTGGGATTCCAAACGACAAAGATAGGCTTACCATCTACTGTCATGTATCGTTTGTCTTTGAAGGCTGGGAGATTATATATAAAATGATCAGTATATTGCTTTACACCATCGTACCGTTGCTCCATAATCATAGTTTTACCTTCCTTATGACTTACATCTCGTTTCCATGTAAGCGTTTGCCAACTGTGGTTTGCCCAACCCAAGCAGAACGGGAAATCTGGTTTACCTGATTTAAGAACTTCCTCAAAAGGACGCTCCAACAACATCTTGCCATTGCCAAAATAATACTGCCAATACATAAATCCTTCGATGCCAGCCCTACGGGCATATTCTGCCTGCATCTCCCTAACTTCAGACATACGGAGGTCATAAAATCCAAAATCTTTCGGAATATGGGGCTGATAATGTCCTTTGAACAGAGGACGAGCCTGTGCAACGTTAGTCCATTCTGTAAAACCTTTCCCCCATACTTCGTCATTCTCTGGAATTGGATGGTACTGAGGTAGGTATATTGCAATAACCCTTACTTTTGTTTTCATCATAAATCAATTGTTTTATCTTTCTTTTTATAGATTGAAGTAAATGTTCCACTACTACACGGATAGTAAGAATCGGATGGCAAATAATCGAAAGGCCTCCTAATGATTTGATCATTCTCCAAGTGGCTACTTCTTGAGATGCCATCATAATCCCAAAACAGGGAGGTATCTCCTTTGATTGTATTTTTATCGCAAGTTGTGATTTATTACTCGTAAGTGTTTTAATAAATAAATCATTAAAAATACTATCTACCATAACACAATCATAAAGTTTTTTGCCCAAGCTTAACCTTAACTCAGAGCTGACTATTAACTTATCAATTGCACTCTCAAAATCTTGTATCGTTTTGCAAGAAAATTCTAGGCTACGTCTTTGGCAAACAATGCTTTCTATATTTCTTCCTGATGTATCCGTAAGAGATGCAATGGGTTTAGAATTGATAGCAGCATATTGACACATCAGTCCTCCTCCCATGGGATACGTATTTATATAAATATCACATCGCTTAACAATTTCATTTATGTCACCTCGATGACCGAGATAGTAAAATCTATCCTCTAGCCCTTCCCCCTTAAAGAAATTAATTAATTTAGGAGCATCACCTCCTGTCCCGGCATAAGCAAAAACTGTATTTTTCCGCTTCTTTAACATTCTGGCTATGACATTCAAGAATGTTAAATTAGAATCCATTATTTTATGAATAGCCCCCCCCGAAAAAATGAATATCTTATCTTCTGTGTAGAATGGTAACCCTAGAAATTTTACCTCCACATTAATAAATGGATAAAATGGCAATAATAGTTCTTTGGTCGGATCTATTTCTCTATATTTCTGAGATAAAGAACATCCGTAGTCCCGAAATTCTAAAACATAATCAGATATACAAATACCAGCCCAAAAGGCATGATCTGTAAGATTAACTTGATACCTAGTAATACTAGGGGGAAGAGCAGCAAAAGCAATCATTGCGGTTATATCATCAGGCATAAGTTGCATTATTACCTTATTGGCACTATACTCTTTGCAAATACTATAGATTTCCTTTGATGCATCAATTCCCGATGTTGCTATTTGTCTATAGCTGCCGCCTAGATATCCACTAATCATCTCCGAAATAATTAGATTTCTTTGAGCATTTAAAGGAATTCTAGATATATAAAGAAATTCACAGTCGTTACTTATTAGCGCCTTGAGGTATTGGAGGGTAAGAGCTTTATAATCGTGAGTAAAAGAATCGAAGAAAATATATCTGTCGCATACTTCGAAAAACTCTTTTCGTATAACAGAATCTGATAAATTCAGAATTGCATTTTCAATTTTTTTGTCTTGATAACACCATTCAAAGTCATAAAGTAAACCTGCAGCAGAAGTAAGGTATCTCAATGCTGAATTATATTTCTTTAAATCAATACATTTCAATGCATTTAAGATAAAGTCTTCTGATAATATTCTCGCTTTAGATTCAGTTATTTCCATTTTCCAGTTCTTCTTTAGTTTTTAACAAACCGAATTGTGGCATAAAGAGTAAAAGAAAATATCCAAAAACAGTTATAAAGGGGCGTTGATAAATGATTGACATGACTAATATTAAATATAAAATTGCCATTTTTTTGTCACACAACTTATCTAATCCTGCTTTAAATAGCCCATACACATAAAAAATAAAGAAAACTAATCCATAATCAGTTATAATATCTTTATATGAAGCGCCACCGGAATTTATGCGAAGATGAGACGATCCACCGAGTCCCCAAAAATAATCTGTTGTATATCTAAATCTAGAGAACCATTCTTCAAAATTACCATGTAATCTATTATCAATCTGTCCACTCGTATATCTGTCAATAATATATAATTGAAAGAACTCGTTCTTCATAAAAAATGGTAAAATACAAATTGTGATTAGCAGTGCCATTAATGTGTATTTTATATTACCACTACCATAAATTATAAAATATACTATTGTCACAATATAAAAAAATATTGAAAACGAAAAGATTCCCGAAATTAATACAACCCAGTTGTAGCATTTCTTTAAATTGAATCTTTCACAAACAAGAATCATTGCAGAAATATTGCCGACAACACCAGGCTCGTCAAAAGGCCCAAAAAATCTAAAGTTGTCTGTTGCACCTGTTATTGCCTTAACCAGCAAAGGATATTGATAATAAGAAGTGTTTTCTTTTATTTCATTAAGTGGTTCAATAATGTTATAGGATAAATTAATATTAAAATAAGTAATCAGCACATATACAACTAATGAAATAAGAATGACAAAAGAATATAGTCCAACAAAATGTGAGTATACCTTCTTGCCATAACCATCATCAATAAAAAGAACAGGTATAAACAGAAGAATCGTTATATTACCATACACAGAATAGTTATTCCTAAAAATAATGTAAATGTAAAGACAAGCCAAAGCAATTAAAGCACCACTTTTCCTCTCTTTGGAGTGACAGTTTAAAATAGCTATAAGAACAAAAACAACTTGGGCATAAACTGCAAATTTATTTTCCCAAACAAAATACGGGAGCATACATAAAAAAAAACAAAGAGCCGCTATTGTTGCAGATATGTCAATTTGCCTAATAAATGATTTTAAGTTACCAAGAAGACTCATTATAATTTCATTTCTTTTTAATATAACTCTTGATATCGATTCTCTTATTAAGTTCCCACACTGAGTATACCACTGCAAACACCGCAATAAAAGAACCACAAGAGTATCTCCATAGAGTTGGCAGGAAAATGACAAATAGAATACAACACAACACTATCAATACCTGTGAGACTAACAACCTAATAAATGATCTAGTGAAAGTGAAACCATATCGAACTCTAGCAATACAATATACTTGAAACAAATATAAGATGTACTTCATCGCAAAAGATATTCCCAAGCCTAATAGACCATACAGATAGTAGCCAGTCAAGTTTAATGCAAGTCCATACAATCCTACTGTAAGTTCATTAATTGCGAATAACTTAGATTCTGCTTTGGCAATAAAAACATACGATACAGACCATGATGCCATCTGAAATATCACTCCCAAAGCGCACCATAAGACATAATCGTTTACGGCAAGAAAATCTTCAGAATAAAGAATTCTTACAACAACAGGGACAAATACAACACAAAGCACCATTAAGGGACCAAGTAAAAGGAAGCCAACTTCACCTTGCTGGTTCATCACTTCACTACACTTTTGATTATCACGGTTGACCGCTGCGAGACGTGGATAGAAATCGGTAGCCATTGCTTGAAACACCAGCCCTGTATACTGCCCCATCAAAAGGAAACCTGCTGTATAAAGCCCGACCTCTTCAACTCCTCCCCACATACGAATGCAACTCCTTAGCACATAAGCAGAAGCAATAGTTAAAAACTGCGTTAGGCTCATTGTTAGCCCCATTGCAAGCATAGAACGCCCCACTTTGAAGGTTTCCGCCGTGGTTTGCGTAATTGGATCAATATGAATCTTTCGAGAAAAATACCAACTGAGCAATAATGAAGTAATGGAACCAATGATGATGTTAGGAATGATTGCTTCAACACCCCATAAATAATAAAGAGGGATTGAAACAAACATACCAATAGTCATACCATACGCAGTACACTTGGCAAGATGTTTATATTTACGAGTCCCTTGAAGGATAACTTTTTGGCCAGCATTAATTTGTGCAAAAAGTAGAGTGATAGACAAAGTAACAAATCCCCAAATATGATAGTCATCACCAAATGAACTTTCGCTTAGGAGTGGTGAAAATATAATAACTGCCATCATTCCCAAGATACCGGTTAGCCATACAAGTCTTCGAAGAGCCGTTATTGTTTGACTTATAGTTTTATTATCTCCTGTTCCATAAGCCTCTGCTACATTACGTACTGCACTTTGCGACAAGCCAAAAGATGATAATTGTTGTATCATCTGCGTACCAGACGTGTATAGACCTTGAATACCAACACCTGTAGGTCCGAGAAGTACAGCAATGAACTTAGACTTGACAATTTCTATCAAAATCTGGTACACCTGTACTCCTCCGAACAGTGAAGTCGCCTTAAAAATTCCTCTATAAGACGATTTTTGATCCTTATTCTGAACTTGTTCAACCACTATACGAACTTATTTATCAATCCTACAACCTGTGCGACCTCCTCTAATGTAATGGCAGGGCCAATAGGAAGACTCAGTTCCTCATTGGCCAAGCGCTCGGTGATAGGCAATGAGAGTTGTGGTGTATTCCAAACTTCCTTAGCATAACACTCCTGTTGATGAGGGGCGATTGGGTAATGGCATACAGTACCTACACCATTCTCCTCGAGATAGTCATGCAGACGGTCACGATTCTCCTTACCCTTCACAATGATTGGGAAAAGATGATACACATTCTGCTCGTCTGGGAGTAGGTCAGGAATGGTGACAAGAGGGTTATTTATGTGCTCGTAGTAGTAGTGAGCCACAGTTTTACGCTTTTTATTATCTTCAACAAGATACTTCAACTTCACATCAAGAACGGCTGCTTGAATCTCGTCCAAACGACTATTGCGACCTGCATATCTAAAGACATACTTCTTCTGAGAACCATAGTTAGCGAGAGCACGAACAGTTGCAGAAAGCACAGAGTCGTTGGTAGTAACAGCGCCACCATCACCAAGAGCACCAAGATTCTTACCTGGGTAAAATGAGTGACCTGCTGCATCACCGATATTACCGGTTACACGACCGTTAGTATACTTACAACCATGGCTCTGAGCGCAATCCTCGATGAGTTTGAGGTTATACTTCTCGCACAGTTCACCAATCTTATCTGTATATGCTATACGACCATAAAGATGCACAATAACAATAGCCTTAGTCCTAGGAGTAATAGCAGCCTCAATGAGATTGTCATCAATTTCAAGGGTGTTTGGCTTAGGCTCAATACAAACAGGCACAAGACCATTCTCTGTAATAGAGAGAGTAGTTGCGATATAGGTGTTAGCAGGTACGATAATCTCATCACCTGGCAACATTACGCCCATCTCGATGTATGCACGGAAGATCCAGATGAGTGCATCCAACCCGTTTGCACAACCGATGGTGTACTTACAACCGATGAACTCAGAATAGTGCTGTTCAAACTGCTCGTTCTCCTTACCCTGAAGGTACCAGCCATTGTTAACCACTCGAGTTACCGCTTCATTTATCTCAGCTCCATGAAGAGCTGTTACGTCCTGTAAGGACAGAAAAGGAATATTCATAATAAAATGTATGTTAATCTTTTGGCATTACTTTTAACAATTTGGCAGGTGAACCGATCCAGATCTCTCCCTCAGGAATGTCCTTTGTGCCGAGAGATGAAGCTCCTAGCATACCATAGTCACCTACGACCTTGTGAGCAAGGAGGCAAGCACCTACGCCAAGATCTGCACATAGTCCGAGTCTAGAATAGCCTGTCATGATTGTGCTAACAGAACAATGACAGAGATCGCCAATAATAGTGTCGTGGCCGATAGAACAGTTAGACATCACAAGACTACACTTACCAACATGAGCCTGAGGGCCAATATAGGCGTTGTACATGATAAATGCACCTGGTTCGATAACAGCACCTTTGCCGATAAAAGCACTTTTATGAATGATGGTTGCCAATCGTTCTGTAGGGATATTTGCTTTACAGAACAGCTCAACAGTCTTATAATTACGAGCTACAAGATGGATACCCCAGCTGAAATAATAGTCAGTTTCATCAATATACTTCTGAATATCAGACATTTTTCCTATAACAGGGAATCCATCAACTTCTGTTTCAAAGTCGTTAATAAAACCTGCTACTTCCCACTCAAGGTCATTATATCGATTACGATTGTCTTCAATACAAGAGGCTATAACACCACCGTTACCTTCCCCACCAATGATTATTACTTTCTTATTCATATTTAACTTCTTTCGTTATAAGTTTTTTTTGTTTGCGAGCCTGTCTTATCTGTTCCAAATCCTTCATTGCCATCTGATCAAATGGCATGGAATAGAGATCATCATAGAAAGTTTTGCGATCCTGTTCGGGCATTCCAGTTGGATTACGATGCATACACCAGTTGAATTTGGTTGAATACTCCTCATAATCAATATCCATAGGATGTTTGATGACATCCAATTCATCAAGGATAATAGTAGCCTTAGTTGTATTGGTCAGGACAAATGAGGTTCCCTTGTTATCATCATATTCCGGGTAATATTTTTCGATAGCCCAAAAATCGCCCAATGTAAAGTCTGCACCACGTTTGAGATTACGATACTTGCAGTTGAAACAAGAAGGTCGGATGTTGTAACGACTATGAAATGAAACACAATAATCATCGTCCAAGATAGAGTTGAGATATTCCTCTCCACTTGCAAACTTTACAGCAATGGACTTACCTCTCCATCCTGCTCGCTTGTCTTTGAAATTAACACTAACAACACGGGAGTTATGTTTCTTATTCAAAAAGTCTATGTACGTTTTATACACACCAGGGGAAGACACACATCCACAGATAATGTCACAAGTAACAAGGTTATTATATTTTTTGCGCAAGAACTGCCTCAAACCACCTACTTCGCAAGGGGTACCGCAGAACAATACTTCCTTTCCTTCCAAAAGCAGACTCTTGAGACGAATATATACATCATACTTCTTGCTCTGTACGAACTTTGCTCTACGCAAATCATCTAATTCACCGAGAGATGAAATGATCTTATGAAGACACTCCGTACAATCATCACTATAACCAACAGCACACACATAACCGCCGCGAGTGAGTATTCGTTCTGCCAGTAATGAGAATATTCCGCCAGAAGAACTTTTTGCACGGAGAGCATTGTCTTTGCTCCAACATGCATAAATATGCTGTGGTTCGTTGTAGAATTTTACGTCGCGACATACCTTCATACACTTTCCACAATCCATACATTTTATTTCATCCACAACCGGATATAGGAATCCTTCGTAATCAATTTGCATCTCGATTGCTTTAGTTGGACAACACGACACACAAGCAGTACAGCCACAGCATTCGTCTTTTTTTAATGATGAGATATTCATATATACTGTTGTTTGTGACTAAATCTAAAAAACTCTTGATATCAACTGTTTATGTTTTGCCATGATGTTATTTGCCATCTTGACCATAGGAGGACCGATGAACTTACCTTCCTTAACCGCAACCCCCTTACCCTCTCGAACAGCCTCCTCAGCAAGTTTTACCATTTCAGAAGCCCAAGCTACTTCTTCCTCTGAAGGAGAGAAATACTGATGACAAAGAGGAAGTTCCTTAGGATTAAGTATAAGCATACCCTCAAAACCAAGATTCTTGGCAATAATGAGATTCTTCTCAAGATCATCAAGATCATGCACCTTGATATGAACAGTATCGATTGGAATAACACCGGCTGCACGTGCAGCATTCACAATCATGTTACGAGCAAAGAAAATACTCTGACCTTCATGGTCATGTTTACCACGAAGGTCAGTGACATAATCTTCACATCCGAAAGTTATCGCACATACACGAGTACAAGCAGTACAGATATCCTTAATATTCACAATAGCACCCGCTGTTTCAATTAGAGGAATAATTTTAAATGTTCCTATAGGAATACGCTTCTCATACTCGATTGTTTCAAGCAATTTTCCAACAAAATAGATATCCTCGCCCTTTGTGGCTTTTGGATACATAAAACCGGTCACTCCATCAATTGTAAGCTGATAGAGGTCTTTAAGAAGTTCACCGCTTTCACGATCATTAACACGTGGAAAAATAAATTTCCCATTCAGATCTTTGCGTTTAACAAATTCCTTGATGTTATCGCGAGCTTTCTGCTTATCATATACAGGAACAGAATCCTCAATGTCGAGCAAGAGGACATCTGCGTCTCTACGGACTGAGCTGTCGAGTAACTTCTGGTTATGCGCAGGTACAAACATCAGACTGCGCATCAAGTAGTTGTAATTATTCATCTTGAGTACGTTTTATACATCCTTTTTCTTAACAAGAACACTTCTTCTAAATGAAAGTACATCAACACCATTTTGGTTGTAAGCAATGCTCTCTACATACACGATACCACGATCAGTTTTGGACTTTGATTCGCGCTTTGAAATAATTTTGGTACGCACATAGATTGTATCGTTGATAAATACAGGATTGAGGTGTTTGATAGTATCATATCCGAGGTTTGCAATTGCTTTACCGCTAACATCAGGAACTGTAATACCTACTGCAAGTGAGAATACGAGAGTTCCGACAACAAGAATCTTCCCATGCTGATTCTGACTCGCATAATCAATATTGGTATGCACAGGGTGATGGTTCATTGTCATGAGTGAAAAAAAGTTGTTATCACACTCAAATATTGTTTTTGAAAGGTTGTGCTTGATTTCCGCACCAATCTCAAAATCCTCAAAGCAGAGCCCTAATTTGCTTGATTCCATATTATTCCGTTTTTCTATATTCTAAAAACTCTTGATAATCTCTTATATAATCCTCTTTTAGATACACATCAGATGCAAGTACCATACATACTGCTCCAGATGAGAAATCGCTAAGATCACGCCATATTCCTGATTTTACATAAAGCCCTTGGTATGGGCGATTTAAAAAAAAAGCACGTTTGCATTTTCCATCATCTAGAGTTACTGTAAAAGAACCTGATGCAGCAATAATCAGTTGACTCAAATCACGATGGGCATGAGAGCCTCTCTCCTCACCTCCTGGAACATCATAAAGGTAATAAACACGCTTCACGTTAAACGGAAGAGTTTCACCATTCTGCACTACTGTAAGGTTACCCTTCCTGTCAGAATGATGTTTATCGAACTCTATGATAGAGCAATCAAATACATTATATTTCTCCATTGCTCTTTATCTTTAAATATTCATCATAATCCTCAACATAGTCATTGCGGTCATATTTTGTGTCAGCAAATTCGAGCGCAAAGGAGTTGGTAGAGAAGTTCTCCATCTTTCTCCAAAGCCCCTTAGGAATATAGAGCCCATAGTACGAACGGTTAAGAGTAAAAGTATTCTTCTCCTTTCCGTCATCAACAGTTACATCAAAGCCACCTGAGATAGCAATTATGAACTCTGAAGTCTCCTTATATGCGTGTCCTCCTCGGCTCTCTCCTCCTGGAACGTCATAAATCCAATAGGTACGCCAGATCGTAAAAGGAACATGGTTATTCTGCTCTGCAAAGGACAAATTACCACGAGGATCAGCGAACTTAGGAAGTTCAATAAGTTTAACGTCGTTGATGGTCATAATTATCTTACCTTATACATGTTTTCGTAATAAGACTGGTAATCTCCAGAAGTCACATTATCCAGCCACTCTTGATTATCAAGATACCATCTTACAGTCTTCTCAATACCCTCTTCGAACTGTAGACTTGGCTCCCAGCCAAGTTCCTTCTGGAGTTTAGTAGAATCTATGGCATAACGAGCATCATGACCTAATCTATCCGCAACATATGTTATCAAATCAAGGTCTGCTCCCTCGGGACGCCCAAGAAGACGATCAACAGTCTTGATGACAATATGGATAATGTCAATGTTCTTCCACTCATTAAATCCACCAATGTTGTAAGTTTCTGCAATAGTTCCGTAATGAAAAATGGTGTCGATAGCACGTGCATGATCCACTACATACAGCCAGTCACGAACATTCTCGCCTTTGCCATAGACGGGAAGAGGCTTGCGATGACGGATATTGTTGATGAAGAGAGGAATCAACTTCTCGGGGAACTGGTAAGGACCATAGTTGTTAGAGCAGTTAGTAACTATGATTGGCATGCCGTAGGTATCGTGAAATGCACGAACAAAGTGATCGGAACTTGCTTTACTTGCTGAATATGGACTATGAGGGTTATATTTTGTTGTCTCATAGAAGAAGTCCTTCCCGTATGCCAAATGATGCTCACTAGAACTTGCTTTTGTTGTGAATGGAGGTTCAATACCCTCTGAATTAGTCATCTCCAATGCACCATACACCTCATCAGTAGAAATATGATAAAAGCGCTTACCTTCGTACTTCTCAGGAAGAGATTCCCAGTAAAGTCTTGTTGCTTGAAGAAGTGAAAGAGTTCCCATTACATTAGTTTTTGCAAAAGTGAAAGGGTCCTTGATTGAGCGGTCTACATGTGATTCAGCTGCAAGATGTATAATACCATCAATCTGTTCCTCCTGCATTAATTTGTAAAAGGCATCAAAGTCACAGATATCCATCTTGACGAACTTATAGTTTGGCTTATCCTCAATATCTTTCAAATTAACAAGGTTTCCTGCATAAGTGAGAGCATCAAGATTGATGATGTTATACTCTGGATATTTATTAACAAAGAGCCTTACCACATGAGAACCGATAAAACCAGCACCACCAGTGATTACTATATTTCTTTTCATATCTCTATTTTTTTTAGATTGTTAATGCATTTCTTCAGAGAATTTGTCCAGTAAGGTATTTTTATTCCGAAAGTATCCTTAATCTTGGTCTTGTCCAAAACAGAGTATGAAGGACGGGTTACAGGGCTAGGGAATTCATTTGAATGACAAGGCTGGATATCGCATTCTGTTTGGTCACAGTATTCTGCAATCATCTTAGAAAAATCAAACCAACTACAGACTCCTTCATTACTGTAGTGATAGATTCCCTCCACCGGATTCTTCAGTGCTGCTTCGATGGCTGTAGCTAGGTCCCAGGCATAAGTAGGAGTACCACATTGGTCAAAGACTACCTTAAGAACCGGCTTTGTAGCAATAAGTTTCAACATAGTCTTGCAAAAATTCTTTCCGAACTCTGAGTAGAGCCAAGCTGTGCGAATGATGATGTGCTTACAGCCTGTAGCAATGATCTTCTGTTCTCCGTGTAATTTGGTGATTCCATAAACCCCAGCCGGGGTTCCTGTCTGTTCCTCCCTACAAGGAGTGTTATATGACTCCTTACCAAAGACATAATCAGTAGAGATCTGTACAAGCCAACCGTCAACTTCCTTCATAGCTTTTGCGAGATTCTCAGGTGCATCTGCATTGAGTTTCTCTGCGAGAGTTTTGTTACTTTCCGCTGTATCCACATTGGTGTAGGCTGCACAGTTTACAATAGAATTTATTTTATGGTCAGCTACGATCTTGCGAATAGCCTCAATATCAGTGATGTCCAAAATAGAAGTCTCTACCCCCTCTTGCTCTACAACATCCGTGAAAATATATTTATTTTCTGAGCATTTGGCGATAATGCGCATTTCATTGCCCAACTGACCGTTGGCTCCCGTTACGAGTATATTCATAACTATTATTCAAACTCCGGATAAAAGTTCATATCAATAGAAAATGGAGAATCAAAGTTCACCAAAAACACATGTTTTTTGTCCTTCTCGCTAAGGATAGTCTCCTCTATAGGAATCATCCAGTCAATTCTAAGACTCTCATCTTTGATAGAGATTCCGCCATCAGCTTGAGGTGCATAAAAATTGTCGCATTTGTACTGAAAGACTGCCGTCTCGCTAAGGACTGCAAAGCCGTGAGCAAAACCTCTTGGCACGAAAAACTGACGATGATTCTCCTCATTGAGTTCTACTGCTACATGCTGACCGTAGGTCGGACTGCCTTTACGAATATCTAAGGCTACATCGAGGACCCTCCCTTTCACACATTTTACAAGTTTACTCTGAGTATAAGGAGGACACTGGAAATGAAGACCTCTCATTACTCCATAACTCGACATAGACTCGTTGTCCTGAACGAAGTTAATCTTACGTACTTTCTCTTCAAACTCTCTCTGAGAGAAACTCTCAAGGAAATACCCCCTTGCATCCTTGAACACTTTAGGTTCAAGGATGACCACTCCATCTATTGCTGTCTTAATTACTTCCATCTTAGTCGAGATTTATTTTTACTCTTTCCTTGATTTCGTTGATAATTTTAAAAAGATACTGTCCATACTGATTCTTGATCATAGACTGTGCGAGCTCACGCATATGCTCCTCAGTGATCCATCCCTGACGATAAGCGATCCCCTCAAGGCATGCAATCTTAAGCCCCTGTCTCTTCTCGAGGACCTCTACATAAGTCGATGCCTCAGAAAGACTGTCATGAGTACCAGTATCGAGCCATGCAAATCCCCTTCCGAGAGTCTGTACCTTAAGTTCGCCATCCGTAAGAAATCGCTGGTTAACTGTAGTGATCTCATACTCTCCACGAGCTGATGGTTGTATTTTTGAAGCAACGTCAACAACTTTATTGGGGTAGAAATAGAGTCCTACTACCGCATAATTACTCTTGGGCCTCTGGGGTTTTTCTTCTATTGACAAACAATTGCCTTTTCTGTCAAATTCAGCAACACCATATCTCTCCGGGTCATTTACCCAATAGCCAAACACTGTTGCTTTTCTCTCTTCTTCAGCAGTACGTACAGCTTCACGTAGCATACCAGTGAATCCCGCACCATGAAATATATTATCACCCAATACAAGGCACACAGAATCTTCGCCGATAAAATCTTTACCAATTATAAACGCTTGCGCTAAACCGTCCGGTGATAGCTGTTCTGTATAAGTGAAACGTACACCATAATCAGAGCCATTACCGAGCAGACGCTTAAATCCCGGCAGGTCATATGGTGTTGAAATAATTAGTATATCACGAATCCCAGCAAGCATTAACACGCTGACAGGATAATACACCATTGGTTTATCATAAATAGGCATCAATTGCTTACTGATACCTTTGGTGATAGGATACAAACGTGTACCTGAACCACCAGCTAATACAATACCTTTCATGCTTAAAAATTGTTATTCAGTGCTTCTATTTTTATTATCCACAATTTGGAGACATGGTAAAAAATATCAAGTTTCACAGGATGAATTTTATTTCTTAGATAACCATCTTCATCCCCAAAATGAATAGCAACCAGTACATTCTTTTTTTTAAGTAAAGGAGACAGTTTTAGAGTTGAAGCATATTTCATCTGTTCCATATTCTGTAATATAGTCAATCAATCTCTCAATTTTTCATCAGTTACTCGTCCAACATAAAAAAAGTATAAACAGATTACTATCACTTATCCTACCTATACGATAATTTCTACATTCAATATCTACAGTTACAATAGCCTTTATACTATTGCCATTAAAAGGAAAATATTTTTTGTTTCATGCAAGTCAGAAGCAGAAGGATGACTATAACATACATCTCGACTTTTGGGTTTCCACTAAATCATAACATTCTTATTTAACTTACATATAATATTCCTTATACCACTCTACAAACTTTCTCAATCCCTCTCGCAAGCTTGTACTTGGTTTGAAACCAAAGTCTTGTTCCAACGGAGCTGTATCTGCATAGGTTACGGGAACATCCCCCGGCTGCATTGGAACTAATTCTTTATGTTCCTCAAAATCGTAATCGCCAGGAAGCACTTTTGCCGCTATAAGTTCTTCCTGAAGAATAGTCACGAAATTGAGGAGATTCTCTGGCGAGTTGTTGCCTATGTTGTATATCTTGTATGGTGGGATTGGGAGACCGTCTTCACCATTCTGTTTTTCGGGAGCATGCTGCATGATACGGACTACACCTTCTACAATATCATCAACATAGGTGAAGTCACGCTTGCAATTGCCGTAATTGAAAATCTGAATAGTTTTACCTTTACAAAGTTTATTTGTGAAGCCGAAGTAAGCCATATCAGGACGACCTGCCGGACCATAAACTGTAAAGAAGCGCAAACCTGTTGATGGAATATTGTAAAGTTTACTATAAGCATGAGCCATCAACTCGTTACTCTTTTTGGTAGCCGCATAAAGGCTGACTGGATTATCAACTTTGTCATCTGTGGAATATGGCACTTTCTTATTACTACCATATACAGATGAAGAGGATGCATAAACCAAATGCTCCACCTCATGATGACGGCAGGCTTCAAGAATATTATAAAAACCAATTAGGTTGCTTTGGATATAGGCATCAGGATTGGTGATACTGTAGCGGACACCTGCCTGAGCAGCGAGGTTAACGACAACAGAAATTTTGTTCTCGGTAAAAATTTTATCCACTGTGTCTTTGTCGGCAATTGAAGCATGGATAAAAGTCCAGTTGCGATTTAAAGACTCTATTTCCTTTAGACGTTCATACTTGATATTGATATCATAGTAGTCAGTGATAGAATCGACACCGATTACTTTGATACTCCGAACATTATGGAAAAGACGCTTGACAAGGTTACTTCCAATAAAACCAGCTGCACCTGTAATGAGAACTGTCTTGCCCTTCAAATCTACATTATATTGTAACATAATCAGTCTCTTCTGAAGATATCCCGTGTATAGACCTTATCCTCAACATCTTTCAGGCTGTTGTCAAAACGATTGGCTATGATAGCCTTACTCTGCGTCTTGAATTCATCAAGATCATTAACGATCCTGCTGCCGAAGAATGTTGTTCCGTCTTCAAGAGTGGGTTCATAAATGATAATTTCCGCCCCCTTTGCTTTGATGCGCTTCATAATACCTTGAATGGCAGACTGACGGAAATTGTCTGAATTTGACTTCATGGTTAAGCGATATACACCGATGACACAAGTATGCTCCCTTGATGCCTCCCATTGTCCGTTCCCTACATAGTAGCCGGCCTTGTGAAGCACAGCATCTGCTATATAATCCTTGCGAGTTTTATTCGATTCTACGATTGCAGACATCATGTTCTGTGGAACATCCTGATAATTGGCAAGCAACTGCTTAGTATCTTTAGGCAAACAGTAACCGCCATAACCGAATGAAGGGTTATTATAATATGTTCCTATACGCGGGTCAAAGCCCACACCTTCAATAATGGCTTTGCTGTCCAGGCCCTTTATTTCTGCATAGGTATCCAGTTCATTAAAGTAGCTGACACGAAGAGCCAGATAGGTGTTGGCAAATAGTTTTACGGCCTCTGCCTCCTTCACACCCATGAAAAGCGTGTCAATATTTTCTTTAATTGCTCCCTCATGCAAAAGCGTAGCAAAAGTCCTGGCTGCTTCCTTCAGCATCTCAACATCTGTGACGGACACGATCGCCTTGTTTTCTTCGGTGAACTCCGGACGATCGATTATCTTCGGATAGCCTACAATGATACGACTTGGATAAAGGTTGTCATAAAGAGCCATGCTCTCACGAAGAAACTCAGGAGAGAACAACAGATTAAACTTCTTTACTCCTTTTTGAGCATACTTTACATAAAGACTTCGACAATATCCAACAGGAATAGTAGATTTGATTACCATCACAGCATCAGGATTGACACTTAACACTAGATCTATGACATCCTCTATATGATGAGTATCAAAATAGTTCTTCACCGGATCATAGTTAGTAGGAGCCGCAATGACCACAAAATCAGCGTCACTGTAGGCCTCGGCACCATCAAGTGTAGCCGTAAGATTTAATTCCTTTTCGGATAAATACTTCTCAATATACTCATCTTGAATAGGTGACTGTTTACGATTAAGCATATCTACTTTCTCGGGAATCACATCGACTGCCGTCACTTGGTGGTGTTGCGACAAAAGCGTTGCTATGCTAAGACCAACATAGCCGGTACCTGCAACAGCAATCTTCAATTCTTTTGTATCCATTGTTGATTTATGTTAGTGTTATAGATTATTCTGGTTATTTATCCAAAACTTCAAATCTCGGTGAGTTCTTGGATTTAAACTCAGGTACCACTTTCTTCATCAGCTTCACTGTATCCATGATCTTTACCGTACGGGATAACTTCTCGAACTCTCCATAGGTATCAAGGATATCAGTGTATTCATAATGACGTACCTTCGCTATCATTATCTTCTTATTCTCAGTAGGGATTGTGTTCTCTTTATCACTCAGGACTTCTTCATAAAGCTTCTCACCCGGACGCAATCCCGTAAACTCTATTTCAATATCTTCACCCGGACGATAACCGGCAAGTTCGATCATACGGGTAGCCAAGTCAACAATCTTCACAGCCTTTCCCATCTCAAAGACAAATATCTCATTGCCTTCACCCATAGTGGCAGCCTCCATTACCAGACGACAAGCTTCGGGAATAGTCATAAAGAAACGAATGATATCAGGGTGAGTCACTGTGACAGGACCGCCATTCTCGATCTGTTCCTTAAAACGGGGAATTACAGAACCGTTACTACCCAAGACGTTACCAAAGCGGGTAGTGATAAATTTGGTATGGCCTTTTACTTTTCCCTCACGGATAGCACATCCCAAACTCTGTACATAGATTTCGGCTAATCGTTTCGAGCATCCCATGACATTGGTAGGATTCACCGCCTTATCGGTAGAAACCATGATCATCTTCTCAGCTCCGTATTCAACTGCCATATCGGCAACCTGGCGAGAGCCGACAACGTTGACCAGCACAGCTTCACAGGGATTCTCTTCCATTAATGGAACATGCTTATAGGCAGCGGCATGAAAGATGATCTGAGGCTGATAAGTTTCGAATACCATACGGAGACGTTCTTTCACGCGGACATCTCCAATGACAGGAACAAAATCAAGACCGGGATAATTCTTCTCAAATTCCAGACGGACATTATGCAGAGGTGACTCGGCAGAGTCAAACATGATCAGTTTCTTGATATTCATCTGAGCCAATTGCCGGCAAAGCTCGCTACCAATACTACCGGCAGCTCCTGTCACCAACACAACCTTGCCACAAAACTCAGTCATCACCTCCTCCATATTGATATGAATTTCTGAACGACCCAGCAAGTCTTCAATCTTGATAGGGCGTACCCATTGGTGGAAACTGCCGTTTTCGTCAGCCTCACTGATACTCGGAGCAATCAACGTTTTCAATCCACTCCTTTTACAATACTGAAGCAGGCGGTCTTCCTCTTCACGGGTATTCTCGTAACGGGCAAACAGGATGCCGCCGATACACTTCTTATGAATAAGCTTGTTAAAGCACTCTTCATCCTTAAATGAATAAACGGGAAGATCAGCCACGCGTCGGATGGAGTCGCCCGTTCCGTAGATACAGAAGCCTACCACTTTATAGTGGGAGCTGTTCATTAGCCGGACTTTCAATGCCACACTCTTATCATCAATACCATAGATCAGAATATGCATATTCTTCTTATTCAGCATATTCAGCAGGAGTTCATAAACCAGAATCAACTGAATACGGAAGCCTACCATGGCAATAAAAGTCAGCATACCATCAAACAGTACAAAGACTATTTTCTGACTATTATGCAGTCCCGTCTGAGGCAAGAAAAGCCAGATAGCCATTGCGATACAGACAGCTTTTATCAGCGCACTTCCGGCAAGTCTCCATAATTCCTTCAACTGGGAAAAGCGGATCGTATTACGGTAGGTATGGAATAAAAAGGAACCTAAGATACTGGAAATCACAGAAATCGCCAAAATATGAAAGAGAGAAGTGATTTCTTTAGAAGTCTCCGTTATATAATGAATGCCGATAAATGACACCCAGGTACAAATCAAAGCTATGAATGTATCAATTCCTAATACAATCCAATAACTAAAATAGTTTTTCTGCAAATATTGAACAAAACGGTCAAATGCGTGTTTCATAATTTAAATACCCCAATAAATTATAAAGTCTTTTTTCAAAAAAAGTAGATTTACTATGACAATAGTTTATCGTAGATTGTGTGTAACTGAATTTTCAATGGTGAAGGCAATTGGTTTTTCAGAATCATTTGCGAACGCCTCAGAACAGTCTTCTTCTTTGCCTCATCCTCCGAATTGGCATACATAGACACACTATATCCCATCAGAAGAGACAGACACAAAGCAGCTTCCTGCTCAGCAGTCTTACCGTGACAAGGATACAGATCATTGATCTGTTCATGGATTTCGTTGTTCAGTCGTGCAAGATCATCAACATACACACCCGCCATATAATTACTTTTATGGAGCAGAGCATGAACAGTATTTTGAAGTTTATCGATTTTTTCTTGTAAACAGGAAGTCGTCATCACTTACTTAGTTTTTTTTCACCAATAGGCTCAACATAGCCAATCGGCATGTCTACGCAGGCGCAACCAAGCATGTTCAGTCGAACAGCAATCTTACTTTTACCATCCACATTGACAAGCTCACCCACAAGCCCCTGCAGAGGTCCTTTAATTACTTGAACTTTCTCACCACGTACCAAAGGAGAGCTATTCATACAGACTGCTTCATCCGAATAATCAAGCATGAAGCGGAAACGGGACATCTGGTCGTCAGGAATAACAGCAGGACTGCTCTCACCGCGCATCACCATATAGCGGCTCACTGTTGTAAAATTCAGGACTTCCATACGTTCCCTCGGATCAGCGTGTACAAACACCATCATTGGAAGCAGTACGGATTCAACTAATTTACGGCGGTCACTCCATTGATGGATTTCCTTCTGAACAGGTACAAAATTCTCAATCCCCACCTTGTTCAAATACTCGGAAACCTTCTTTTCATGATGCATACGAACTAATGCAACATACCAGCGTTTTGAGTGTGCTACGCCTTCCCCTGTCCCATAAATAGGCCCAGCATTTAGTGATTTCTCTTTTGTTAAAATCATACTTTTTTACCCCATGTTTTTCCGTTACTTCTTAGGTAACGGATTTAAATTTGACGCAAAGATAGACAAAAACACATGTATTAAACAAATAAAAACCTACTTTTTTTCGATTTAACCCTGAATTTGAAAAAAAATGTATCTGAACATGAAAAAGGCCTATTTTCATGCTTAGGAATTTATATGCCCAATTTTCCTAAGAATCTCTACTTTTTCTAAAGCCAAGATGCTCTCAACCCTCATTAGTCGATACTTTTCGACTTTTTCCTTCCGATTTATTATGAAGTGTACTTTTCCGTTACCTAAGAAGTAACACACCAGCATCAGTGCTGATTATCAACTTTTTAACCATTCAAATTCGACCTAAAGGGCAAGTCTTCACGTAATGCAAATTCTTACGATTTACCTCTGTACGCTCTTTCAACTCAAACCCCTTCAGATAAATTTGTGTCGTCTTTATAGACTTATGCCCTAAAGATTCACTGATCATTTCAATTGGAACTCCACGGAACTTTGCAGTAGTTGCCCAAGAATGGCGAATCGTGTAAGAAGTTACCGGAGAAGTCAGGTGCAAAGCCCTCGCCAAACTTTTCAAATGATTATTAAACCGGCGAAGTGCAGACTGATATTCACGATAAGCACGTTCATCCTTACGTTTCTTATCACCGGAAAGGATACTGAAAAGGTAATCGGGGCAACCCGGACGCGATGACTGGGAATTGCGAAGCTGATTCATCATTTCCTTAGCTGTATCCAAAACTTCCACACTCATTGGAGTTCTGGTTTTAATTCGATTATATCGGATCACATTACAATCTAAAGCCGACTTTTCCAAATGAGCCAAATCGGCAAAAGACATCCCACAGAATTGAAACATCAAAGCAGCAATCGATTGTGTGCGCCGCAAACAATCCGTCTTGGGATCTTCGTAAAGAAGCCGTCGGAGTTCACTCACCGGAAGAGCCCTTTTCTGACGGATATCCACTCCTGTATACACATCACGGAACAGGCCATGTACATAGGGCGCACTACCCAACTCTACCCCACGGTTATAGATACTGCGAAGCATACGCATATACGTTGATACCGTATTCGGTTTTAAGCCCGAATCATACAGATGTTCCCCGTAACGACGCAATCGGTCACGAGTGACTTGCCTGAAAGATACACTGGCATTACCACAAAATTTATTAAAAGAGAAAAGAGCATTTTGATAGACATGTGCCGTAGAAAAACGACCTTCTTTTCGTAAAAGGCCGATGTATAGTTCCCCACATCGGCTAAATCCATTTTTATTCATTATTTGCATCACTAGTTATTTTATATACAATTATAGGGCGAAAATTTGGAATTTCCATCTTAATGCCATTTATTAATTTTATTTAAATCAAAAGAAATGACAACGACAAAAAAATGCCTGAAAAATGCAACTGGCACACAAAAGAAGAGAAGTCTTGAAACTGATTATCAGGATGATGACGAAATTATTGACATCGATGAGGTCAGAAAAAGAAATGGCATCACAGGCGAAAAAAAACACTATTTCATTGCCTGTCTTCGCACTTATTACGAAGATGACGAGTTTAATTCCTACGTAAAATCTTTAACAGGACTAGCCAAGTACATTGCAGACTGGAGAATCTTTTACGTAAACACACATCATGGATATAGATTAATGAAATTCAGGAGTATACTCAGCGAAATTAGCAGTTTAAGCAAAGGAATCGGAATAATTTCGAAGCACGAAAAAGAAGAGAAAGAACAATACAAATCAAAGTATCACAGTAGAAAATAGCAAGAATAATTGGAGCGAAAAAATACAACTTATACTTTTGCCCCCGTTTTTTAGATAAAGAAATGAACGAACTATCCGGCAGAAATTATAGTGTCACTATAACAGCAAGATAGTGTCACTATCCCGGCAGGATAGTGTAACTATCATCGCACGATAGTGTAAGCATCCTACAGATAGTTCCGCCTTTTCTTTAAATATAACTATTTTACTAACAAATTTATAATGTAATGACAAAAGAAAAACGGCTGATAGCCACTAACAAAACAGAAGAAGAAAGAGATCGATTAACAGAAGTATGGAAAAAACGTATCGTATCAGAGAAAGGTTATTCGGAAACGATCGCAGAACGAATAGCCGAAAAAGTGAAATCACTGGCAGACTACATGCAATATGGCCATGCCATCATCGCATACTACAGACAGAACGGTAGTTTTCAGTTAGTTACAGGCACTCTTATTTCTTATTCCAAAGACTTTCACCACTCTTATGACATGAAGCAGGTACACAGTACCTTCATATTCTGGTGCATGGAAGAGAAAGGATGGAGAACCTTTCAGATTGAGAATTTTCTCGATTGGAAACCAATTGTATAAACTTAAAAACAAACAATAAGACTGATATGAGCACAACTTATTTAAGCGTAGACTATTTCCCGCTTACCGTAAACTTTTTCGACAGAGATGCCATTGAACTGGCTGAAGCCAAATATGGCATCAGAGTGGATGGAGCTGTATGCAAACTTCTATGTAAAATATTCAAAGAAGGATATTACATCCCATGGGGTGAGGAACAATCGTTGATTTTTGCCCGCAAACTGGGAGGAGAACTGAAAGGAAAAGAAATAGACGGAATCATTCAAATTTTGCTTGACAAAGGATTCTTTGACAAAGAAAGCTATGAGAAGTTTCAGATATTGACTTCCCTTGAAATTCAGCACATCTGGATAGATGCTACCTGCCGCAGGAAAAGAAAGTTAGAAGATTTGCCCTACCTGTTAGTCAATGACACCCAAAAACAGGAAAAGGAAAATAATACAAAGGACGCAAACAATTCGTCAGTACAAGGTGAATTGAAACTGGAAAATGAGAACATTTCACCCGAAATTGCTGACATTTCCGGACAAAGTAAAGGAGAGAAAAGGAAAGCAGAAGAGGAAGAAGACAATACGGCTTCGCCTTCGCTCGAAATCCCCGGTTATGCCTACAACAAGAGTACGCACAACGTCAAAGGACTTCTGGACAGCCTGGCACAACATGGAGTAACAAACAAGAAAGAAATTACAGCTATTCTCAAGCTGTCGGATTATGGAAAGAAGGGGACGCAGATATGGATCACGCTGTCTACCACCAAGTGGGGAAAGATTGATAATCCGGGAAGGTATATCATTTCAACGTTGAGGACATAGAGATAAAATAAGGCACGGATTACACGAATTAACACGGTTTTTAGTTACTCAATTCCTGAAACCGTGAAATCTGTGTAATCCGTGCCTAAAAAAATTTACCACTTATAGTTAATACCGAAGCTCAGCAATTCCTTCAGCTGGAAGAAGCTGCCATTTTCAACGGTTGGTTTTGAACTGTCGTCAAAACGGGCGTGTACGTAAAGTTTAGTAGAAAGATAGCGGTTCAAAACAAAGTTGAATGTATTCTCCCACTCCACACGTACCCATTCGTAATTGGTCAGATAGTTCAGACGGGATTCCAGCGAAACAGCCGAAATGATTTTCCAGTTGAACGTTGACTGCAACTGAGAACCGAAGTCGTTTTTAGAGCATTTGCCTTTCTCCAGACCGAACTTGGTTTCATCTACTTCCGAATTGTCGATATATCGCAAGTTATAAGTCAGCGGACCGATGAAAACAGAAAGATTGAATTTCTGCTTATTCAATTTGTAGTCCATACCGATACTGACTGCCAAATCCGCCGGAGACAGGAATGCAGAAACAAGTTCTTCGCTATTGGCTTTGTAACCGTGGCAGAACTGAGTCTTAAACTCGGAAGAAATAGTATAGTACCAGTTCTTTAACGCTCTTAATCCTAACTTATTGTACAGACGGAACTGGTCGGTATTAATCAGGTAATCATGGAATTTATCTGACGGTGTGGATGTCATACCCAGTTTAGCCTCCAACTGATTTTCGAAAAGGACTTTCTCATTATCATTGTAATTGGCATAAAGCTGCAAGGTAGCCAGACCGGCAAAGTTACTTTCTCCTCCCTTGTACCAGTTCTCAGAAAGGTGGTTCTGGCTGATTTGCAAAGAACCGTTACCTCCGGTAACCCACCAGTTAGGACGGCTGATTTTCATTTTTGCCTTGCCTACATCGTTGCTCATTTCTTCCGGCTGGAAAAGATGGACAACAGATGCCTTCGGAGAAATCTTCGGTTTCACATCCCTACGGAAGACATCACGGCTCATGATACGGTTTTCCGTGGTGACAACCAATTCCGGATGATTGAGATAAAGAGCCATCAGTGCTTTATTGACCGATTGATTGGCACGCTCGGACTTCGTATATGCCAAAGTATCATAAGGAAGAAGTTCCGCTGTCAACTTTTTCAAGTTGTCGGGCAAAGAGTCAAACTGTACCGGTTTCCAATCCACCTTTGAATACTGCGCCATCGGAGCATAATAATAGGCTAACGGAGTAAACAGACGAAAATAGTCAGGATCGGACGGAATATAACGTTCCGGTACAGACGGGTCATTCAGGTAGTCCAACTGACCGATATACTTATTATATAAGATTGATACAGTGTCCAATTTAGGAGTTTCTCCGGACAGATTCAATTTAAGCATTAAATACTTCTGAAGTTCTGACGAAAGCGTGTCTGCCTTCACAATTTTCGCTTTTGCCACTACGGTAGAAGGTTGAGTGGCGGTCTGTGCTGAAAGCGATAAAGATAAAGTCGAGGTAAAAACTACGAATGATAATAACTCTCTTCTCATAATATTCCTAATTTGGTGCAAATCTACATTATTTTGTTTAGAAAACATAGGAATCTTTCAAAATTGCATTTTTTAATAAAATTGTAGAGGGGAAAGTCTGCATTCTTCCCCTTTTTTTTATAATTTTGCGCTTTTTAAGTTCGTAAGAAACTACTAAGTAAAAATAATTAAAACAGTTATAGCTGTGGGAGAAACAAAGTATATTTTCGTCACCGGTGGTGTTGCCTCTTCTTTAGGAAAAGGGATCATCTCATCCTCCATCGGTAAATTGCTGCAAGCAAGAGGTTACAATGTAACCATCCAGAAGTTTGACCCGTATATCAACATCGACCCGGGAACATTGAATCCTTATGAGCATGGAGAATGCTATGTGACCGTAGACGGCCATGAAGCCGATCTTGACCTGGGACACTACGAACGTTTCCTGGGTATTCAGACTACAAAGGCTAACAACATCACTACGGGACGTATCTACAAAAGTGTTATTGACAAAGAACGCCGTGGAGACTATCTGGGTAAGACGATTCAGGTGATTCCTCATATCACGGATGAAATCAAACGGAACGTAAAATTGCTCGGTAACAAATACAAGTTCGATTTTGTAATTACCGAAATCGGTGGTACGGTAGGTGATATCGAATCACTCCCCTACCTCGAAAGTATCCGCCAGTTGAAATGGGAGTTGGGTAAGAACGCTCTTTGCGTACACCTGACATATGTGCCTTATCTTGCCGCTGCCGGAGAGCTGAAAACCAAACCGACACAGCATTCTGTCAAGGAACTCCAGAGCGTAGGTATTCAGCCGGACGTATTGGTGCTTCGTGCCGAACACCCGCTGAGCGACGGACTCCGCAAAAAAGTAGCTCAATTCTGTAATGTGGATGACAAGGCTGTCGTGCAGTCTATCGACGCAGAAACAATTTATGAAGTACCTCTCCTGATGCAGGCACAGGGACTGGACAGCACAATCCTTGAAAAGATGGGGCTGCCCGTAGGAGAAACTCCGGGACTAGGTCCGTGGCGTAAATTCCTGGAACGCCGTCATGCTGCTGAAACGAAAGAACCCATCAACATCGCATTGGTAGGTAAATATGACTTGCAGGATGCTTACAAGTCAATCCGTGAAGCATTGTCACAGGCAGGTACTTACAACGACCGCAAAGTGGAGGTTCACTTTGTGAACAGCGAAAAACTGACAGATGAGAACGTAGCCGAAGCCTTAAAAGGCATGGCAGGCGTGATGATCGGTCCGGGATTCGGTCAGCGTGGTATCGACGGTAAGTTCGTTGCCATCAAATATACACGTACACATGATATTCCGACCTTCGGTATCTGTCTGGGTATGCAATGTATCGCTATTGAATTTGCCCGCAACGTATTGGGATATGCCGATGCCGACTCACGCGAAATGGATGAAAAGACTCCGCACAACGTGATCGACATTATGGAGGAACAGAAAGCGATCACCAATATGGGAGGTACGATGCGTCTGGGCGCTTACGAATGTGTGCTTCAGAAAGGATCGAAAGCATACCTTGCTTACGGCGAAGAACATATTCAGGAACGTCACCGCCATCGCTATGAGTTCAACAATGACTATAAGGCTCAATACGAAGCTGCTGGTATGAAATGCGTGGGTATCAACCCCGAATCGGATCTGGTGGAAATCGTTGAAATCCCGGCATTGAAGTGGTTTATCGGCACTCAGTTCCATCCGGAATACAGCAGTACGGTATTGAACCCGCATCCGTTGTTTGTGGCTTTCGTGAAGGCAGCCATCGAGAACGAGAAGAATTGACAATTGACAGTTGGCAATTGACAATTTATTATTCAAAAATTTATAATTCATAATTAATAGGAATGGATAAAAACACCATTACAGGTCTCGTTTTAATAGGTATATTATTGGTAGGATTCAGTTATCTGAGCCGTCCAAGCGAGGAGCAGATAGCTGCGCAGAAGAAATACTACGATTCTATTGCCGTGGTGCAACAGCAGCAGGAAGCGCTGAAAGCAAAAACAGAAGCCGCACTCGCCAATGAAAACAAAGGTGCAGCGGCGGCAGCAGATTCTTCTGCCCTGTTTTTCAACGCGATGCATGGAACTGATTCCAAAGTAAGCATCCAGAACAGCGTAGCGGAAATCACTTTCACTACGAAAGGCGGACGGGTATATTCGGCTATGCTGAAAGAATACAAAGGACAGGACAAGACAAACCCTGTCGTACTGTTCGACGGTGATGATGCTACCATGAGTTTCAACTTCTACAACAAGCAAGGAGCCATCCAGACAAAGGACTATTACTTCGAAGCTGTCAATAAGACAGACAGCAGCGTAACTATGCGTCTGGCTGCGGACAACGCCAGCTACATCGATTTTATCTATACGCTGAAACCGAACAGCTACCTGATGAACTTTGAAATCAAAGCAACAGGCATGGAAGGCAAACTGGCCAGTACGGAGTATGTAGACATCGACTGGACACAGCGTGCACGCCAGCTGGAAAAGGGATTCACTTACGAAAACCGCCTCTCAGAGCTGACTTATAAGGTAAAAGGTGACAATGTAGATAATCTGTCGGCTGCCAAGGATGACGAAAAGGATCTGGGCAATACAGCGATAGACTGGGTAGCATTCAAAAACCAGTTCTTCTCTTCTGTATTCATCGCAGACCAGGACTTCAACAAGGTTTCTGTGAAGTCAAGAATGGAACAACAAGGAAGCGGATATATCAAGGATTATTCTGCAGAAATGAGTACCTTCTTCGATCCGAGCGGAAAACAACCGACAGAAATGTACTTCTACTTTGGCCCGAACCACTTCAAGACCTTGAAGGCACTGGACAAAGGACGTACAGAGAAATGGGAACTTAACAGACTGGTATATCTGGGCTGGCCGTTAATCCGCTGGATCAACCAGTTTATCACGATCAACGTATTCGACTGGCTGTCGGGCTGGGGCTTGAGCATGGGTATCGTACTGTTGATTCTGACAATCATGGTGAAGGTGGTAGTTTACCCTGCTACCTGGAAAACATACATGTCTTCTGCCAAGATGCGTGTATTGAAACCGAAAATCGACGAGATCAACAAGAAGTATCCGAAGCAGGAAGATGCGATGAAGAAACAGCAGGAGGTGATGAGCCTTTACAGCCAGTATGGCGTGAGCCCGATGGGCGGTTGTCTGCCAATGTTATTGCAGTTCCCGATCTTGATGGCATTGTTCATGTTCGTACCGAGCGCTATCGAGTTACGTCAGCAGAGCTTCTTGTGGGCGGACGACTTGTCCACTTACGACGCGTTCATCACATTCCCGTTCCATATCCCGTTCCTGGGCAACCATCTCAGCTTGTTCTGCTTGCTGATGACGGTAACCAACATCCTGAACACAAAGTATACAATGACGATGCAGGATACAGGAGCACAACCGCAAATGGCTGCGATGAAATGGATGATGTATCTGATGCCGATTATGTTCCTGTTCGTACTGAACGACTATCCTTCGGGATTGAACTATTATTATTTCGTGTCAACACTGATTAGTGTAGGAACCATGATTTTGTTGCGTAAAACTACAGACGAAACAAAATTACTGGCTATTCTGGAAGCTAAGAAAAAAGACCCGAAACAAATGAAAAAGACCGGATTTGCTGCACGCCTGGAAGCTATGCAAAAGCAACAGGAACAGTTACAGCAGCAAAAACAGAATAAACGATAAGAAATTATCCGAAGATATATTCTGAGAAAGCCGGGCAACCGAAAGGGGTTTGTCCGGCTTTCTTTCTCTAAAAAACAAACTTAATATGAAGACAAAATATACTTATAAACAAATCTGGACGATCGCCTACCCTATTCTGATCAGCCTGATTATGGAGCAGCTGATCGGCATGACGGACACGGCCTTTCTTGGACGTGTCGGGGAAATTGAATTAGGGGCATCCGCCATCGCCGGGGTTTACTACCTGGCTATTTTCATGATGGCATTCGGATTCAGCGTAGGAGCACAGATATTGATCGCCCGTCGCAACGGGGAAGGAAACTACAAGGAAATCGGACCGATTTTCTATCAGGGGATTTATTTCCTGGTAGTGGTAGCTGCGATTCTGTTTACACTTTCCATCGTATTCTCGCCATTTATTTTAAAGAATATCATTTCGTCCCCTCACATTTATGATGCAGCGGAAAGTTATATTCATTGGCGGGTGTACGGGTTCTTTTTCTCATTTGTCGGAGTGATGTTCCGCGCCTTCTTTGTCGGTACGACACAGACCAAGACGCTGACGCTGAACTCCATCGTGATGGTGCTTTCTAACGTGGTATTCAACTATATTCTGATTTTCGGTAAGTTCGGTTTCCCGCAACTGGGCATTGCCGGTGCAGCCATCGGTTCATCCCTGGCTGAACTGGTATCGGTGATTTTCTTTATCATCTATACCTGGAAGCGGATCGACTGCAAGAAGTATGCACTGAATATCCTGCCGAAATTCCAAAGCCGGACATTGAAGCGGATTCTCAATGTCTCCGTGTGGACAATGATTCAGAACTTCGTTTCTTTGTCTACCTGGTTTATGTTCTTCCTGTTCGTGGAACACCTGGGAGAACGGTCATTGGCTATCGCGAACATTATCCGAAATGTGTCGGGTATCCCGTTTATGATCGCCATGGCTTTTGCTGCAACCTGCGGATCTCTGGTCAGCAACCTTATCGGTGCGGGCGAAAAAGATTGTGTACGGGGAACCATCAATCAGCACATCCGTATCGGATATGTGTTCGTACTGCCGATATTGATATTCTTCTGTCTGTTTCCCGACCTGATTCTGCGCATATACACGGATATGCCCGATTTGAGGGATGCGTCCATCCCTTCTTTATGGGTATTATGCGCAGCCTACGTAGTGCTGGTACCAGCCAATGTGTATTTCCAGTCGGTATCGGGAACAGGTAACACACGCACGGCACTGGCCATGGAACTTTGTGTACTGACAATTTATGTAGCTTACGCTACTTATTTTATTCTTTACCTTAAAATGGACATTGCGTTTGCCTGGACAACAGAAAGTGTGTATGGAATCTTTATCCTCCTCTTCTGCTACTGGTATATGAAGAAAGGAAACTGGCAGAAAAAGCAGATTTAAATCCTTTTTTCATTATCTTCGCAAGAAAATAAACATTTTTATAAAATATGAGACAAGCAAATCTATTTATGATGTCGGCAGCAATGTTGTTAGCTGCCTGCGGCGGAACAAAAGACGCGGGCAAAACGGATCAGGTGCTTATCGAAAAATCCGATATTAAGATCGAAGGGAAGCGTATGACGCCTGAAGCCCTTTGGGCAATGGGACGTATCAGAGGACTGGCGGTATCGCCCGACGGAAAGAAAATTGCGTATACAGTAGCATACTACAGTGTACCGGAGAACAAGAGTAATCGCGAAGTTTTCGTCATGAACGCGGACGGCAGCGATAACCGGCAAATCACCCGCACTCCTTATCAGGAGAATGAGGTGACCTGGATAAAAGGAGGAACGAAGCTGGCTTTCCTGAGCAACGACAACGGAAGCAGCCAACTATACGAAATGAATCCGGACGGTAGCGGCCGTAAACAACTGACCAACTACGACGGTGACATCGAGGGTTATTCTATCTCACCGGACGGCAAGAAACTGCTGTTCATCTCGCAAGTGAAAACCAAAGAAAGCACTGCCGATAAATATCCGGATCTGCCGAAAGCTACAGGTATTATTGTCACCGACCTGATGTATAAGCACTGGGATGAATGGGTGACAACTGCTCCGCATCCTTTCGTGGCAGACTTTGACGGTAACGGTATTTCCAATATCGTGGATATACTGGAAGGAGAACCATACGAAAGTCCGATGAAACCTTGGGGCGGCATTGAGCAGCTGGCGTGGAATACGACTTCGGACAAAGTGGCTTATACCTGTCGCAAGAAAACGGGGCTGGAATATGCTGTTTCTACCAATTCGGATATTTATGTGTATGATCTGAATACAAAGAAAACGGATAATATCACCGAAGAAAACAAGGGGTATGACACCAATCCGCAATACTCTCCGGATGGCAAGTACATTGCATGGCAAAGCATGGAGCGCGATGGATACGAAGCTGATCTGAACCGTTTGTTTATCATGAATCTGGAAACCGGAGAGAAGCGTTTTGTCAGCAAAGCATTTGAGTCTAATGTGGATGCGTTTGTCTGGGGCAACGATGCCAAGACCATCTATTTTACAGGTGTATGGCACGGAGAAACTCAGATTTATTCTCTTGACCTGACGAATGATTCTGTAAAGGCGATTACTTCGGGTATGTATGATTATGAAGGGGTAGCACTCTTCGGTGACAAACTGATTGCTAAACGCCACTCAATGAGTATGGGTGATGAGATCTATGCGGTAGCATTGGATGGTTCTGCCACTCAACTGACACAGGAGAACAAGGAGATTTATGATCAGCTGGAAATGGGCAAGGTAGAAGGTCGCTGGATGAAAACGACGGATGGCAAGGATATGTTGACATGGGTGATCTATCCTCCCCAGTTCGATCCGAACAAGAAATATCCGACATTGCTGTTCTGTGAAGGTGGCCCTCAAAGTCCGGTAAGCCAGTTCTGGTCTTATCGCTGGAACTTCCAGATTATGGCTGCCAACGACTATATCATTGTAGCCCCGAACCGTCGCGGATTACCGGGATTCGGAGTGGAATGGAACGAACAGATCAGTGGTGATTATGGTGGCCAGTGTATGAAAGACTATTTCACTGCTATCGACGAGATGGCAAAAGAATCGTATGTAGATAAAGATCGTCTGGGATGTGTGGGCGCTAGTTTCGGAGGATTCTCCGTATATTGGTTAGCCGGTCATCACGACAAACGTTTCAAGGCATTTATCGCTCATGACGGAATCTTCAATATGGAAATGCAGTATCTGGAAACAGAAGAGAAATGGTTTGCCAACTGGGATATGGGCGGCGCGTACTGGGAAAAACAGAATCCGATAGCACAACGTACTTTCGCCAACTCCCCTCACCTCTTCGTGGAAAAATGGGATACTCCGATTCTCTGTATTCATGGAGAAAAAGATTTCCGTATTTTGGCTAATCAGGCTATGGCTGCATTTGATGCCGCTGTAATGCGTGGTGTACCTGCAGAGTTGCTGATTTATCCGGATGAAAACCACTGGGTACTGAAACCACAGAATGGCGTCTTGTGGCAACGCACTTTCTTTGAGTGGCTGGATAAGTGGCTGAAGGCTCCTGCAAAATAAATCTTTGATATAAGACAAATAATGAAGGCTCTGTTCTCAAATCAAATTGAGTTCAGAGCCTTCTGCATTACATCTAAAATCCGCTAGACTTTACTCATGATATATATTTTCGATTGCTACTATATACTTAGATAAGGTCTATGATTCAATCTAGACCTGTTTCATAATCCTTTTCAAATAGCTCAATCGGAGCCTCCATTAAAACAGTTTTTTCAGCACCTTTTTCGTCTGATAAATCAATTAATCCCATTTTTTGCTCCCTTAATTGTTCTCCAGTCCATCTGCCTTTTAAATGGTATTCTTCCCCTTTATTTACGGCCTTCAGTACCAAATAAAAAGTTAAGGTACATCGATATCCACATTCTTGTTTTGTTAACTCATAAGTTGAATAGGGAGGTATCTCATACTTTACATTTCCAATAGAACGTGATCCATTCTTTACTTTTAATGTTTCTCCAAAAATCAACGGAGTCTTCGCACCCGTTCCGTCTATAAAAAGCTTACCTCCAGCATCAATGAAAGGAACAGGAATCTTCAAATCCGCCAAATTTTCAGCATTAACAGGCAAAGAACCTTCAGTCAATACAAATAAAGAGTTCTCTTCCTCTTCCACATCCCATGCATATATCATTGGAAGAGGTTCATCTTTATCATTTACTTTATGTTGCAAGACTACTACAGGATATTCAACCCGCTCTACTACATCCGTTTCCTCCTGCACAAACTTATAGGAAACAACCTCTAATATCGCCGGAGTATTGGATGGAGAAGAAGACACATCATCCGAATCACTACTACAAGCTGCGAGTGCAGCACAGATACCTGCAAGAAAGAACATTTTTGTTTTCATAACGCTTAGTTTTAGTTGTGTTACAATAGTTTAGTTTAAGGCAAATGTATAATATTTATATCACTTATCAAAGCTTTACCGATAAAAAATAAAAAAAGGGAGAATTAATCTCCCTCCCAAATATTTTCGATTTCTACTATATACATTTTATGAAAACCTCCATGAGCATCGTCATACCATTTCTCCAAAGATTCTTTATCCAAGAAACATTCGGGTTTAATAGTATCTGTATAGAGCTTCTTGCATTCCAGACTTAGACGGGCTTGTTCGAAAAGCACATTCCCCTGTTCTGTGAAGATCGGCTTCAATCCGGTTGCTTTCACCTTATCCGTATCACGACCGGACTTTGAGCCACAAACTGCATGAATCTTCTTATTTGCTTCGCCCAAAAAAGAAAGTGTCAGATAATCACTTTTCTCGATGAACTCATACGTATATCGTTCGGGGCGGACAAAAACAAAAGCAACAGGCTTATTCCAAAGCCAACCAATACCACCCCAACTGGCAGTCATTGTATTGAATTTCTCTTTGGTGCCGGCAGTAACCAACATCCATTCTTTGCCAATCGCCTCAAAGAAATTTTCTTTCAGGTCTTTTACTTCTAACTTCTTCATCTCTCAGTTTATTTTATAATTACTTTCTTTTACTCAGTTTTACGATTTCTCCCAGATAAGGGATTTCCACACGAATCTTTCTTTTCTTTGCTTCTGCCGCAAATACTTTAGGCGGATCATGCAAGGGTTCATCAGACAAATCAAATGTACCGTAGTGCATCGGAATGGTTATTCCTGCATGCATCTCTTCGGAGGCAGTCAGTGATTCATAAGGGGAAATATGATTGGGACGCATGAACCAACGGGGTTTATATGCACCAATACCCAACAAGGCATAGTCCGGAGCTCCGAACAGATCCGGGATTTCCCTAAAATGGGTAGAATACCCTGTGTCTCCGCTATAATAGAGAGAAACACCATTCCCCTGCAGCATGAAAGCTCCCCACAATCGCTGCCCTCCATCACGTACGGAACGTTTGCTCCAATGCTGTGCCGGCAAGAAAGTTATTTTCAGCCCTTCATCTTCCAGTTGCTGATACCAGCCGGCCTCGATCACTCTCATTTCCGGAAACCAGCTCTTTATCAGTTCTCCGGTTCCCAAACCGCAAAACAGTTTCATCTGCGGATTATTATTCAGCAAACGGGTGATACTTTGCTTGTCCAAATGATCAAAATGGTCATGGCTGATAAGCAGGTAATCAATTTCTGTAAAAATGTCGGGATTGGCAGGAAACTCACTCTGTCTTTTCACAAAAGGGATGTTTCCGAAAACCGGATCGAACATGATTCTTTTGCCTGCCAACTGAAGGAAGAAGGAATTATGTCCCAGCCATATTAAAGAATCTCCCACCACAGCATCCAGCGAACGAAGATAACAGACTTTTGGGTCCCACTTCACCGTTTTCTTTTCTTTCCGCTGAGGATTGGGGGACAACCGCCATTTCAACACACTTCCCATACCGGGGCGGAAACGGTGCTGCCTGTTAAAAAAACGTCCGCGTACCATCGGATTTCCTCTCCAATAAGGATTGACGGTAGCCAAACGTTCGTTTCTCCTGAAACATATATGTTCACCCATTTTCTTTATCTATTGAATAAGTCCTCACAAACTTAATTAAAAATCTCGATTTACAAAGAGGGACAAACAAAAAATGTACCCCGGACACACTATCGGGGCACATTTCTCAGAAAAAGAATAAATATTATTCTTTTTTAATAGAGCGATCTTATATTAAAAGCAATGCAGTCCATACAACGGCAGCTGCCATCCGAGAGCTGACAAATTGATAATCACGATGACCAGTCCCAATACCCATAGGATAAACAGAGACCATTTCAAGCCGGTCCCCATCGGTGACCAATGAAACAACTGACGCATTATAGTGTACAGAAAAGCTCCTAATGGAATGGCAATGAGTGCAATTCCTGAAATGGTGCCAAGCAATGTCATCACAGGAGATATGGTAGCTATAGGCGTCCAGTCAATAGCCGGAAGCATTTCATAAAGCAGAGCTCCGCCGCCAACAAGCGCAGCAATCACCGCAAACACAAGAGCTACTATCACCACAGCGAGCACGAACAATACCGGACAGCAAATGATGACAAGAGCTACCAGGAATATCTTAAGAATGATAGCGGCGATCGTGACAAATACATCTCCTACTTTTTGCAGAAAGGTACGCGGTTTATCCGAGTTCACAAAGTTATTGACCCCGTCGGCAACCCGTTCAAATCCGTCCGTCACCGTTTTGCCTATATTTTCTATGGTTACCGCTTCGCCACGCATACTCAGCTTCTCAGCTGCCGTACGTGCTTCGGGAATGATAATCCATCCTATAATATAAAGGATAATCATTGGGCAATAGGGAACAAACAATAATACGATCATCAGGATACGCACCAGCGTGATATCCCAGTCAAAATAAGCTGCCAGCCCGGAAGCTACTCCTCCAAGCAACTTATTATCCGGATCACGGAACAGGCGACGGGCTGTAGTGGTCCGTGTATATCCCTGACCGGAAGAAGCTGTCTGTTCCTTCTTATGCGGTTCGGATTCGTCATCAGATACACCAAAATCTTCCGGCTTGCCTACCCGGGCAATTATTTCTTCCACATCGGCAATGGTAATGACTTGCTTCCCTGCGGACACTTTCTCGGCAAACAGCTCGGCAATACGAATCTCGATATCATTCACAATCTCTTCCGCCCCCTCCTGTTTGCGAAAAAAATGTTTCAGGTTGGCCAGATAGTCGTCCAGCAAGCGGTAGGCATCATCATCTATATGATAGACAGTTCCTCCCAAATTTACAGTCAATGTTTTTTTCATTATTATTTCTTCTTTATCGAATTATCTACTAGCAATATGATTCACGGTTTCGTTCAGTTCCTTCCAGGATATCTCAAGCTCGCCTAAAAAGGCCTCTCCTTTTTCTGTGAGCTTATAATACTTGCGAGGAGGTCCCTGCGTGGATTCTACCCATTCATAACTCAACAAATCGTCATTCTTCAAACGTGTCAGCAATGGATATAAGGTACCTTCCACCACAATCAGCTGTGCCTCTTTCAACTTCTGAATAATATCAGAAGCATAAGCCGGCTCTTTGTGCAGTAAAAGCATGATGCAATACTCTAACATGCCTTTTCTCATCTGAGATTTTACATTGTCTACATTCATTGATATTTTTCTTTTTGACAGGACAAATATATGCATTACTTTAGTACCTTGCATTGCAAAGTACTATAATTTAATAATAATTAAATCATTAAGAAGTCTTCTCCTTATTATAAAAAGAAATAATAGCTATATTTGCAGCTCATAAAACCACAAAAAAGAAAATACGTATGTTTACTATTCGAAAAGCAAGGATAGATGATTGCGGTCTGATCAACCAAATGGCCGGTGAAGTATTTCCCGCCACTTACCAAGAGATCTTATCTCCCGAACAACTGGACTATATGATGGACTGGATGTACTCTCCCGAAAATATCCGGAAACAAATGGAAGAAGAAGGTCATGTTTATTTTATCGCGTATGAAGGGGATGAGCCCTGTGGCTATGTCTCCGTACAGCAACAGGAAGAGAATGTATTCCATCTGCAGAAAATCTATGTCCTCCCCCATTTTCAAGGCGCACACTGCGGTAGTTTTTTATTCAGAGAGGCTGTCAGATATATCAAGGAGGTGCATCCGGAACCTTGCTTAATGGAGCTTAACGTGAACCGTAACAACAAGGCTTTGCTGTTCTATGAACGGATGGGTATGAGAAAATTGCGGGAAGGGGATTTTCCGATTGGCAACGGGTACTATATGAATGATTATATCATGGGACTGGATATCTGAAAAGTAAGGTAACCATATACAAAATGCCCCGGAACGGATTGTTATTCAATCAATGTTCCGGGGCATTCGTTTATTTATTACCAAGCGGGCTTATTTCGCTACGCGTTCCAGCCATTTCAGCATGAAGATCATGGTAAACATTGAAATAGTACAAGCTACCACAAACACTGTCCATGTCATCCAGATAGGAATGGATTCATACAAAATAGCACCGATCACCAACAGCTGATTGCCAAGTGCAGTTGCACCTAACCATCCTCCCTGCATAATACCCTGATATTTCGGAGGAGCTACTTTAGACACAAATGAAATTCCCAACGGAGAAATATACAACTCAGCTACCGTCAAAATCAGATAAGTCAACATCAACAAGAACGGAGTCACTTTCACCGGTGAAGTTCCTACAGCGATAATATCTTTGTGCAAAGGCAGATTGGCAAAATAAGAACCGACAGCCATTACGATAAAGGCCAATGCGGCAATACCCATACCAATTGCAATCTTCTTAGGAGTAGAAGGCTCTTTTCCACGTCTGCGCTGGCTGGCAAAGATTGCCATAATCACAGGAGTCAGGAAAACAACAAAGAACGGATTCAACGACTGGAACAACTCAGCAGAAATAGGCATACCAAACAAGTTAAGGTCAGTGTATTCCTTTGCAAAGTAAGTCAAAGTCAAACCATTCTGATGGAAAGAGAACCAGAAGAAGATAACAACTCCGAACACTGCGAACAGGGCATACATACGTTGTTTCACTTCCTGAGTACTCATTTCTACAGTAGCCGAAGATGCTGAAGACGCAGCAGCTTTCTTGCTGGGATCGGGGAAGTTTCTCTTATTCAGCAAATAGATAGTCAAAGAAATGACCATAGCAATGATAGCTACTCCAAATGCATAATGGAAACCTGTAGTAAAGACATTCAGGTAATCGGATGCAAAAGCTGTATAATCCTGTACCGGAGCATTGGAAGCTTTCTCTACCAACGTATGATAAGTTTCCGTAGCTTCGGGCGACAGAGTACCAGCCAAATGACCGTGACATAATGCAGGAAGATCAGCATCATAATTATAACCGAAAGTAGACAACCACCAGTTACGTACACCTACTGCTGCAAACGGAGCAAAGATTGCACCGATATTAATGAACATATAAAACAAGGAGAAACCGGAGTCACGCATACTGGCATATTGAGGATTATCGTACATCTGCCCTACCAGAGCTTGCAGATTTCCTTTAAATAATCCATTACCAAATGCAATCACAAACAAGCTGGCGCAAGTAATGACCAGATAAAAGGTTTGATTGTCTACCGGAGTCTTGGATGGAATAGCCAACAACAAGTATCCTACTGCCATCAGCACAATTCCCGTGAAAATAGTTCCTTTGTAGTTTCGTGTCTTATCGGCGATAATACCTCCAACCAAAGCAAGAATGTAAATGGAAAAATAGAAAGTTGAATAAATAAATCCCGCTTCTTTTCCATTCATTCCAAACTTAGCTTGCAAGAAAAGCACGAGGATCGCCATCATTGTATAGAAGCCAAAGCGTTCACCTAGATTGGCTAAAGCGGCTGCTATCAGTCCTTTAGGGTGTTTGTCAAACATAGATATAAATTTATTAATTAATGATTGATAATTTTTCTAATGACATATATTCTGCAAATATATACTTTTTTGGATTTATTCCTCAAACAAACGGCAAATTTCTGCCCTCGATTCACGGATTAAATCATCCGGTGCAAGCTTTATCTGCAGCCCCCGTACACCGGCACTTACATAAATATACGGAAATTGCCGGCAGGTTTCATGAATATAAGTAGGAAAATGTTTCTTCATGCCAATAGGTGAGCAGCCACCCCGGATATATCCCGTCAGCGGAAGAAGTTCTTTCACCGGTATCAGATCACACTTTTTATTGCCGGAAGCCTTTGCTGCCAGCTTCAGATCGACTTCGTGCTCACCCGGAATGACGCAAACAAAATAACCGCTTTTGTCACCGTGAAGAACCAGTGTCTTAAATACCTGTTCTATATTCTCGCCTAAGCTGGCAGCTACATGAATGGCACTCAGATCGTTTTCGTCAACTTCATAAGGAATCAGTTCATAAGCTATTTTAGCTTTATCCAGCAAACGCGCCGCATTCGTTTTATTGATTTTCATCTTGTTGTTTCTTTTTAGTAAGCCGACACTTATACTTCAATATTAAAGTCCTAATTCCTCGCGAAGAAACTTAGGAGTATAACCTTTCTGGCTCTTCGCAACCTCTTCTGGTGTTCCGTAGCTAAGGAGTACTCCCCCGCCCTTACCACCTTCAGGCCCCATGTCTATGATATAATCCGCCATCTTGATGACGTCCAGATTATGTTCGATCACAATAACGGTATTACCTTTGTCCACCAACTTATTAAGTACCCCCATCAATACACGGATATCCTCAAAGTGAAGTCCGGTAGTCGGTTCATCGAGAATGTAAAGCGTTTTGCCCGTATCTCGTTTTGACAATTCCGTCGCCAGTTTTACACGCTGGCTCTCTCCACCGGAAAGAGTGGTAGATGACTGGCCCAATTTGATATAGCCCAAACCGACATCCTGCAAGACTTTTATCTTATTCAGAATCTGCGGCACATTCTCAAAGAATTCGACAGCACGGTTTATAGTCATATCAAGCACATCAGCAATAGACTTTCCTTTGAAACGTACTTCAAGCGTTTCGCGATTATACCGCTTGCCGTGGCAAACCTCACAAGGCACATACACATCCGGCAAGAAGTTCATTTCAATCGTCTTGTATCCATTTCCGGTACAGGCTTCACAACGGCCGCCCGATACATTAAAGGAGAAGCGTCCGGGCTTATAACCGCGAATCTTAGCTTCCGGAAGGCTTACGAACAAGTTACGGATATCGGAAAATACACCTGTATAAGTGGCCGGATTGGAACGGGGGGTACGACCAATCGGAGATTGATCCACGTCCACTACCTTATCTATGTTTTCCAGTCCCTCTATAGAATCGTATTCCAGAGGATCCTGCAAAGAGCGATAGAATTTCTGTGAAAGAATCGGCTGCAAAGTCTCATTAATCAACGTCGATTTACCACTTCCGGATACTCCGGTCACACAAATCAACTTCCCTAACGGAAATTCAACATCTACATTTTTCAGATTATTTCCCTTCGCTCCTTTCAGCCAGATAGATTTTCCATTTCCTTTTCTTCGCTTGGTGGGTACTTCTATTTTCATCTCTCCGTTCAGATACTGCGAAGTCATCGTTTCGGTTTGAAGCATTTCTGACGGGGTTCCCGAGAAGACTACCTCCCCACCCAGACGACCGGCTTTAGGCCCCATATCAATCACATAATCGGCAGCCAGCATCATATCTTTATCGTGTTCAACAACGATAACCGAGTTTCCCATATCACGAAGCTCTTTCAACGAGCGGATCAAACGCAGATTGTCACGCTGGTGCAACCCGATACTCGGCTCATCCAGGATATAAAGTACATTCACCAGTTGCGAGCCAATCTGTGTGGCCAGGCGAATACGCTGACTTTCACCACCGGACAGGCTGACCGAGCTACGGTTCAATGCCAAATAATCCAATCCTACATCCAACAAGAATTTCAAACGCGTACGAATTTCTTTCAGAATCTCGGCTGCGATTTTCTTTTGTTTATCGGACAGAAATTGATCTACGTTCATCAACCAGTCATATAGCTCATTGATGTCCATATTGGCCAAGTCATTGATGTTCTTGTCATGAATACGGAAGTGCAATGCTTCTTTATTCAACCGGGCACCTTTACATTCCGGACAAACAGTGGTACGGGCAAACTGCTCCGCCCACTTCTGCGCGGTAGCAGAAGCATCCTTTTCCTGAAGCATCTGGATATATTTTACGACTCCTTCATAGGTTACAAAGTAATCGGAAGAAGTTCCTATCAGCGAACTCTTGATCTTGATCCGGTCATCCGAACCATATAATATTTCTTCAACCGCATCATCCGACAATTCCTTCACCGGAGTTTTTAAAGTAGCTTCATACTTCTCCAGCAAAGCACCGATCTGCCAGAAAATCATGGCATTCTTGTATTTTCCCAAAGGTGCTATCGCTCCTTCATAGATGGAAAGTTCACGGTCGGGAATCACTTTATCGACATCAATCTGATTGACCACGCCTAATCCTTTACATTTCGGGCACGCTCCCTGCGGAGAGTTGAACGAGAAGTTATGAGGAGCCGGTTCCCGATAAGACAGTCCGGTAACCGGACACATCAGGCGTTTACTGTAATGACGGACACTTTCTGTCTGCGCATCAAGAATCATCAATAAACCATCACCTTGGCGCATAGCAGTTGCCACGCTCTGTTTCAAGCGTTTATCATCTTTCTCGGCTACTATCAGTTTATCAATGACTACCTCAATATCATGATTCTTGTAACGGTCGAGTTTCATACCGTGCGTCACTTCACGCAGTTCACCGTCTATCCGTACATAGAGATATCCTTTCTTTCGCACCTGTTCGAAGAGTTCTTTGTAATGTCCCTTACGTGAGCGAACCAAGGGTGCGAGCAAGTATATTTTCTTTCCTTTATAATCTTTCAGGATTAAATCCAGAATCTGTTCTTCCGTATATTTCACCATCTCCTCTCCTGACAGGTACGAATAAGCAATACCTGCACGGGCATAGAGCAGACGAAGATAATCGTATATTTCCGTTGTTGTTCCCACGGTAGAACGGGGATTTTTATTCGTAGTCTTCTGTTCGATAGAGATAACCGGACTCAGCCCTGTTATTTTATCGACATCCGGACGTTCCAGATTCCCCAAAAAGTTGCGGGCATAGGCCGAAAATGTCTCGATATAGCGGCGCTGTCCCTCGGCAAATATCGTATCGAAAGCCAAGGAAGATTTACCACTACCACTCAATCCGGTAATCACTGTCAAACTGTTACGGGGAATTTCAGCATCAATATCTTTCAAATTGTGCACACGGGCACCATACACATTAATATATTCTGTTTCTTGCATATTCATATCCTTCATAAACGGTACAAAATTAATGTTTCCGCCCGAAATATGCTCCTAAAAAAGCACAATATTATTTTCTTAACTCAAATCTTATGAAGATATAGGGCATTATTCGTACCTTTGTTCCTTGATTTCAAGAACCAATAGTTATAAATTGATGAAACCGATAAGCCGAATATTCTTATTTTTGCTTTTTATAAGCGCCTCATACGCTATTAGTTATGCACAAGAGAACCAATCTTATTTCTTGCATACCATCGAAAAAGGACAGAGTTTATACTCCATTGCCAAGATGTATAATGTCACAACAAACGACATCATACGTCTGAATCCTGGATGTGATGAGAAAATTTATGCCGGACAAGCCATAAAAATCCCTAAAGGAAAAGAAAGCCAGAAAGGGGAAACCTTCCATACGATTCAAGCCGGAGAAACTTTATACAAACTGACTACCATTTATAATGTATCTGCAAAAGCCATTTGTGAAGCCAATCCGGGATTAAGCGCCGAAAACTTCCGTATCGGTCAGGTTATCCTCATTCCGTTGGAACAAGAACAGGAAACGGAAGCTACGCAAACACCGGCTGAAAAACCCGCTATACAGGGACCTGTACAATCCAGATGCAAAGATATGCATAAGGTAAAACGCAAAGAAACCGTATTCAGTGTAAGCCGCGAATATGGAATCAGCGAACAGGAATTGATTGCAGCCAATCCCGAACTGAAAAAGGGAATGAAAAAGGGACAATATCTCTGTATCCCCTATCCCAGTGCAACCACCATGCAACCGACGACTCCCAAAGAGGATCCGTACGCTATCCCCCCCAGTAACAATGAGCTTTTCCGCAAGAGCAAAGAAGCCCCTCAGGCAATCTCTACTATCAAAGCGGCCCTGCTATTGCCTTTCCAGGAAGACAAACGTATGGTGGAATACTACGAAGGTTTCCTGATGGCGGTAGACAGTCTGAAACGTACGGGTACTTCTATTGATCTGTATGTATATGACTGTGGAAAAGATGTTTCTACATTAAATACTATTCTGGCGAAAAATGAGATGAAGAACATGAATGTCATTTTCGGTCCGATGCACCAGCAACAGATCAAACCTTTATCTACTTTTGCAGAAAAGAATGATATACGACTGGTGATTCCTTTCTCTTCTAAAGGGGAAGAGGTATTTAATAATCCTGCCATCTACCAGATTAATACTCCGCAATCCTATTTATATTCGGAAGTATACGAACACTTTACCCGTCAATTCCCCAATGCCCATGTTATCTTTATTGAGCCAACCAGCGAAGATAAAGAAAAAGCCGAGTTTATCAGCGGCATGAAACAAGAGCTGAAGAGCAAGGGAATATCAATGAAAACCGTCAATGAGAACGCAACCAAGGATATGCTGAAGGAAGCTCTCCGCTCTGACAAAGACAATATTTTCATTCCGACTTCCGGCAAAAATGTCATGTTAATCAAGGTTCTTCCTCAACTGATTTTATTAGTCAGAGACACTCCGGAGCAGAATATTCATCTGTTCGGTTATCCCGAATGGCAGACATATACCCGGGATCATCTGGAAAGTTTCTTTGAACTGGATACCTATTTCTATTCATCGTTCTACACAAATACATTGTTTCCGGCTGCCATACAGTTCACCAACAATTATCACAAATGGTATAGCAAGGACTTGGTGAGTAAATTTCCAAGCTACGGAATGCTTGGTTTCGACACAGGTTTCTTCTTCCTGAAAGGCTTGTCACGCTATGGCTCGGAACTGGAAAACAATTTGCCGAAAATGAATCTGACTCCGATACAGACAGGATTCAAATTCGAACGTGTCAACAACTGGGGAGGATTCATTAATAAGAAAGTATTCTTTATCCGCTTCACGAAGAATTTTGAATTAGTAAAACTTGACTTCGAATAACACGAAAATGACAAAGATAAAATCACTTCTGATTGCCGCTTCCCTGATGATGGGATTTGCGCTTCCTGCCACCGCACAGATTGGCGAACCACGCCAGAACTTTTCTGTCGGATTTAATGGAGGTGTCAACTTAAACAGTGCTTCATTCACTCCTAAAATCAAACAGAACTCATTGATGGGTATTACCGGAGGTTTGACGGCACGCTACATTTCCGAAAAGTATTTTGCAATGATCTGTGGTGCGCAAGTAGAGTTAAATATCTCACAGCGCGGCTGGGATGAGTTATTCGAAATCATGGATGAAAATGGGCAGACCGTAGAAGATCCTACCCGCAAGTACACCCGAAAGATGACCTATCTCGACATTCCCTTCCTCGCCCACTTGGCTTTCGGCAATGAAAAAGGACTGCAGTTCTTTATCAATGCAGGTCCTCAGATCGGCCTTCTGATCGGTGAATCTGAAAGCATGGAGAATATAGACATGAACACCCTGACAAACACACAAAAAGCTGTTTACGGGGATAAAATCCAGAACAAATTCGATTATGGTATAGCCGGAGGCGGCGGAATAGAATTCAGAACAAAGAAAGCCGGTAGTTTTCTGCTCGAAGGACGCTATTATTTTGCTCTGTCAGACTTTTACAGCACAACGAAGAAAGACTATTTCTCCCGTGCGGCTCATGGCACAATTACAGTGAAGCTTACTTATCTATTCGATTTAAAGAAATAAGAAGCAGTACCCAAAAAGATCAGGCGCGAATCTCGCTCGAACCTACGGTTTATATTTCCGTGAGTCTGCGAAATTCGCGCCTGTTTTTATTCTATCAAGAACTCCCTATGCGAGAGCTTCCCGCATTCTTATCGAAGTCTGTCTGCAGCCTTTACCATCACCTCGTCACGTCCGATAGCACGAATAGCCAGCACATTCAGGACGATAGATACTAATGGCAAACAAAGCGCCCAACCAATACGGAACAGATTGGCATCGCTCTTCAATGCAAAATAGAAAGCAATGAAGGCAATATAATAGCCCACCAGCAACAAGCTATTGAAGATTGACATACGAATCTGCAACATTCGGTTCTTATACAGAAAAATAGTCGCAAAAGCTACCAGAGCGCTCAGCATCAGAATGCCAAATATCCCCCAAGTAGACTGGAAAATTCCATTCACGTCTATCCCCAGTGCTTTAAAAGGATGTTCTCCTGTAGTGTCAATAAAATATCCCATCGGTAAACACATTGCTGTAATCAGCAACCCTGTTACAATCAATAAGTAAAAACTTTGAATTCGCTGAATCATAAGTATTCTATAGTAGTTAAGTTAAACAATAATAGCCAAGCAATAAGGAATAGGAAAATGCTTCCCGCTTACTACTTGACTATCAATTCTTTCGTTAGAAAATAAATTACTGAAGTTTTTCTTTCTCCTTAGCCGGATTTCTATAATAAATTTTCCCTTCGATGTATTCCTGTGTAGCAATCAAGTCAGGTTTCGGCAATTTCTCATAATAACGAGAAATTTCGATCTGTTCTCTATTCTCGAATACTTCTTCCAAATTATCGTTGTAAGAAGCAAACTCTGCTAGTTTCTTAGAAAGATCGTTTTTAATTTCCACACTAATCTGGTTAGCACGCTTACCAATAATGGCAACAGTTTCATAAACATTCCCTGTGTCAGCACAGAGTTCCATCATGTCACGGGTTACCGTCGTAGCGGGAGCGTTCGTTTTTTTGTAGTCCATAAATCTATTTAAATTTAGTCTTTAATTACTTTCTGTGATTCATTGAATATTTTTTCAGCCTCTTTCAGGTATTTACTTTCCGGAAACTCATTCTTGAAAGCATAATATTCATCTATCGTTTCACGGTAACGATCCATCTTCTTGTCTTCTACACTATAAATAGCCATTTCATGTCTGGCACGCAGAATCAATATGGAAAGTTCTTCGCGATAATCTGTATAAGGATAATCTTTCAGAGCATTCTGAGCTGTAATTACACAGGATTCATAGTTATTACCTAGATAGTTACCCAGATTATAATACAACTTTGCAGAATAGAGTTCTTTCAACACCAGTTTATCCTGCAAAGCAAAAATCATATCTTGTGCTTCCTGCTTCTTGGTACTGTTCGGGAAATATTCCATAAACATCTGCAGTTGCTGGATAGCCTGATAAGTGCTTGATTGATCCAAACGTGGTTCCGGAGTATCCAGGAACAGGGATTTACCTGCATGGAAACGTGCCAGTTCAGTGAAAGTACCACGAGGATAAGTGTTGAAATAGGTGATAAACGTCTGGGCAGCTGTCTGATAATCTTTCTGATTATAGTAACTCATACCCAACATATACAGAGACTCCTCCGCTTTATCGGTTCCCTTAAGGATTGTAATCAATTCGTTCAGCAAGGTAGCTGAGCGGTTATACTGCCCTTTAGCAAAATAGTTTTTGGCGGCCTCGTACTTGTATTCGTAATCGGTACTTTTCAGCAACTTATTGTACTCTCCACACGATGTCAGAGAGGCTGCTGCGAGCAAAGTTATAATGATATTTTTCTTCATCCTTTTAAAAAATATTGCGCAAAGTTACTTATTCGCGGGGAATTAACCAATTAATCTATGTTTTTTAATACATAAAAGGCGTTAAACATCGACGAAAAGAGAAAAAACGACGTCGAACAGGAAGCTATAAACAGTCAATAATAAACGGTGAACGATCAACAAGCGCGCTATGTCATTGGTATACCAGCGCTATCGTTCTTCGTTCACCGTTCGCTTATGGTCCGCCGTCCGGTTACAGCTTGTACAAATCACTTGCCGCCAACAGGTCGACTTTCTTTTCTTTCAGTACTTCAATACATTTATCCATATTACTAGGACGAATCACGACGTTTGCCACGTTATTATTGGCAAACGAATACATATACTCAATAAAGACTCCTTCAGCCGACAAGAATCCCAGCACTTTTGCCAAAGCTCCCGGCACATTCGGACAGCTAATGCCGACCACATCTGTTATATTCACGGCAAAATGATTATCTTTCAATGCTTTATATGCTTTATCCGGATCGGATACAATTCCACGCAAAATGCCAAAATCAGCATTTTCGGCGATGCACAAGGCAGAAAGATTGATGTTCTCTTTTGCCAGCACTTCAGTCACTTCCGTCAAACGGCCGGACTTGTTTTCCAAAAAGATAGAAAGTTGTTTTGCTACCATTATCGTAAAGTTTTAAGTATTAGGTATTAAGTAATAAGTATTAAGTATTAGGCAATAGCCACACGGATTCCATGTTGCAGCTACGATAATACCTAATACTTATTACTTATTACCTATTTTAAATTTTTCTGTTATCAATCACTCGTTTAGCTTTGCCCACGCTGCGTTCAATGCTACGCGGCTCTACCAGTTTCACATTGACTCCCAGTCCAAGTACGCTTTGCAGACGACCTGCCAGCTTCTTCTTCAACGCCAACATGCGGTTAATCTCATCCGAATAGAAATCCGGGCGCACTTCTACCTGAAGTTCCATCGTATCGGTATTGTTTTCACGCCCCACTATCAACAAATAATGTGGTTCGAATTCTTCCATCTCAAGAATGACGGACTCGATCTGAGTCGGGAATACATTGACACCACGGATAATCAGCATATCGTCACTACGTCCCAGGATGCGGTCCATACGAACCAATGTACGCCCGCAGGAGCATTTATCATAATGCAAGGCCGTCAAGTCACGCGTACGATAACGAAGCAATGGCATTCCCTCCTTCGTCAGGTGCGTAAATACCAGCTCGCCCGTCTGTCCGGGTTCTACCGGCTGCAATGTATTCGGATCAATAATTTCCGGGAAATAATGATCCTCATTCAAGTGCGTACCATGCTGACATTCACATTCGTAACCTACACCCGGTCCGGCTATTTCACTCAGTCCGTAGATATCATATGCTTTAATACCGAGTTTTTCTTCGATTTCATGACGCATATTCTCCGTCCAGGGCTCCGCACCCAAGGCTCCCACTTTCAGTTGGAATTCCTCCCGCGGATAGCCGGAATCTTTAATGGCATCCGCCAGATAAAGTGCATACGAAGGAGTACAGCAAAGAACCGTTGATCCAAAATCATGCATCAATGTAATCTGCTTTTCTGTATTACCACTGGACATCGGAATCACAGAGGCACCGATATTCTCAGCTCCGGCGTGTGCTCCCAGGCCACCCGTAAAAAGTCCGTAACCATAGGAAACCTGAAATATATCTGAGCGTCCTGCTCCATAAGCAGTAAAAGCACGCGATATACATTCTGCCCACGAAGAAAGGTCTTTGCGGGTATATCCCACTACCGTCGGCTTTCCGGTCGTTCCGGAAGAGGCATGAATACGCACGATCTGGCTCATCGGCACGGCACAAAGTCCGAAAGGATAATTATCTCTTAAATCATGTTTCGTGGTAAACGGCAGTTTCACGATATCGTCAATCGTATTGATATCATCGGGGGTGATACCCATTTCCTGCATTTTCTTCCGGTAAAAAGGCGTGTTGTGATAAACGTAATCCACAATTTTCTTGAGTCGTATGCTTTGAATCTTGCGAAGACTTTCGCGGTCCATACACTCAATGGTCTCATTCCAAATCATGTTCTCTTGGTATTATTAGTTGTATGAATCTGTTTCATGATATTAATATGTTGCAAAGTAAAGGATTTATTTGGAAAAATGATTTGTTATCTCAATTATTTTGCCGAATATTGCTCCACTTTTTAGGATTTAACTATGAATTTTGAACTAACATCAGCTTACAAACCTACCGGGGATCAACCGGAAGCGATCGCTCAGCTTACTGAGGGGGTACTTCAAGGAGTTCCCGCACAGACTTTATTGGGAGTTACCGGATCGGGAAAAACGTTCACCATCGCCAATGTGATCGCCAACATCAACAAACCTACGTTGATCTTGAGCCACAACAAGACATTGGCTGCGCAGCTATACAGCGAGTTCAAGGGATTCTTCCCCAATAACGCCGTAGAATATTACGTTTCATATTACGACTACTATCAGCCGGAAGCCTATCTGCCAAATTCAGATACCTATATAGAAAAGGATCTCGCCATCAATGACGAGATTGACAAGTTACGTCTCGCCGCTACCTCCTCCCTGCTTTCAGGCCGGAAAGATGTGGTAGTCGTCTCCTCAGTCTCCTGTATTTACGGTATGGGAAACCCGTCGGATTTCTATAAAAATGTAATTGAAATTGAACGGGGGCGGATGCTTGACCGTAATGTTTTCCTGCGTCGTCTTGTGGACAGCCTGTATGTCCGTAATGATATCGATTTGAATCGTGGCAATTTCCGCGTTAAAGGAGATACGGTCGACATTTTCCTTGCGTACTCGGACACTCTGCTTCGTGTCACTTTCTGGGGAGACGAGATTGATGGTATAGAAGAAGTGGACCCGATTACCGGGGTGACTACCGCTCCTTTCGAAGCCTATAAGATCTATCCCGCCAACTTATTTATGACCACCAAGGAAGCCACTCTTCGTGCCATCCACGAAATAGAGGACGACTTGACCAAACAAGTAGCGTTCTTCGAATCTATCGGCAAAGAATATGAAGCGAAACGATTGTACGAGCGGGTTACGTATGACATGGAAATGATCCGGGAATTAGGGCACTGTTCCGGCATTGAGAACTATTCCCGTTATTTCGACGGTCGCGCTGCCGGCACCCGTCCTTATTGCCTTCTCGATTTCTTCCCGGATGACTTTTTGCTGGTTATTGACGAAAGCCATGTAAGCGTACCGCAGGTTCGCGCCATGTATGGAGGCGACCGTGCCCGTAAAATCAATCTGGTAGAATACGGATTCCGACTGCCTGCCGCAATGGACAACCGCCCTCTGAAATTTGAAGAATTTGAGGAGATGACCAAACAAGTGATTTACGTCAGTGCTACCCCGGCAGAATATGAGCTGATACAATCGGAAGGAATCGTTGTAGAGCAAGTGATCCGCCCTACCGGTCTGCTTGATCCTGTTATCGAAGTACGCCCGAGCCTCAATCAAATTGACGACCTGATGGAAGAAATTCAGCTGCGCATCGAAAAAGAAGAACGGGTACTTGTCACGACACTTACGAAACGTATGGCGGAAGAGCTGACAGAATACCTTCTCAATAATAATGTGAGATGTAACTATATCCATAGCGATGTGGATACATTAGAACGTGTGAAGATCATGGATGACTTGAGACAAGGCGTTTATGACGTACTTATCGGTGTCAATCTGCTTCGTGAAGGTCTTGACCTTCCGGAAGTATCCCTTGTCGCTATTCTCGATGCCGATAAGGAAGGATTCCTCCGTTCTCATCGCTCATTGACCCAGACAGCAGGACGTGCTGCCCGTAATGTAAACGGGAAAGTAATCATGTATGCGGATAAAATAACAGATAGTATGCGGCTTACGATCGATGAGACGAACCGTCGACGCGAGAAACAGCTGGCTTATAATGAAGCGAACGGCATCACCCCACAACAAATCAAGAAGGCGAGAAACTTGTCTGTATTTGGCAGTCCAGGTTCCGAATCCGATGAACTGCTGAAAGAAAAACACGCTTATGTGGAACCTTCTTCACCTAACATCGCAGCCGACCCAATCGTACAATATATGAGCAAAGCTCAAATGGAAAAGAGCATAGAGCGTACCCGCAAATTAATGCAGGAGGCCGCCAAAAAACTGGAATTTATCGAAGCTGCCCAATATCGGAACGAGCTGCTGAAACTGGAAGATTTGATGAAAGAAAAGTGGGGATAAACAGCTTATAAACATCAATAAATCTATAAGAAACCCGAGCTTTTGCTAATTAGTGTTATAAAAACACCTATTTAAGAGGAATAATTTGCAGATTTCGCAAAAGCCCGTATCTTTGCACTGTGTTTTTCATAGTATTAGATTTAAGGTTAACAAAGGTTGGAGCAAGGCGTTGCTCCTTTTTTTTATGCCCATACCCCATCTTAGCATCTTCCGATCCTACAAAAATACCCCTTGAAATCTTATCAAAGGGCATTTTTTATCTACACTCTATCTATAATTAAAGCGCTTTTTCAATAGCCTGTTTAATGAGTGCTTCCATAATATCATATCCTTCTCCTGTAGGATGTACCCCATCTTTCGTATATTGAGGATTCAAGGCCTTGTTCTCGCCCACCACCATTGGCTGATAATAATTCACAAACGGAATTTTATTAGCTTTGGCATAAGCTTCTATGCGGGCATTCAATGACTGAATCTTTTGAGGAGCATCTTTAATCTCCCGTCTCCACGGAAATTCAGCAGCCGGCAATACTGAAGTCAGAATCACTTTTATTTTATTTGCCTTCGCCAGTTCTGCCATAGATACAATATTTCCGAATGTATAATCTTCATTATAAGCACCTGTATTTTCGGCTACATCATTTGTTCCTGCATTAATGACAACCAATGCCGGAGAAAGATTGATCACATCTTCCCTAAAACGAAGCAAGAACTGATAGGACGTCTGGCCACTGATACCACGACCGATATATCCATTCGTTTTGAAGAAATCAGGATGTGTCCTCACCCATCCTTCCGTAATGGAATTGCCCATAAAGACCACTCTTTTTTCCTTCTTTACAGGTTGTGCAAGTGCCGCATTCTCTGTCGCATAACGCTTGTAATTAGCGAACTCATGTTTCTGTGCATAGGTCTCTCCTACTGAGAAACTCAAACAAACGATGGCCAATAACATCCATTGACCCAGTCTTTTCTTTTTCATATACGTAGTATAAAGATTAGTAATTCAAATTGGTTGCAAAGATAAAAAAACTCTTTATATGAACGATCAAATACCGAATATCCGTTAAGCGGAAAGGGAAAATTCTTAATCTATGTTATATAACATAAGATTTTCCTTGGTTAATTTGCTAAGTTCACAGAAGTCCGTATCTTTGCAATGTGTTTTTCATAGTATTAGATTTAAGGTTAACAAAGGTTGGAGCAAGGCGTTGCTCCTTTTTTTATGCCTATACGCTTGGTTTCCTGAAAAAGAATGGTATTTTTGTGAATCATAATACCCTAAAAAAACACTGTCATGAAAAAGCTCATTACCCTTTTCTTTATAAGCATACTTAGCCTTCAGGTTTATTGTTCCGCACAAGAAATATTAAAAGTGGATTATCCGGCCATCAAAGAGTACGTGACTAATCACAATACGGAATTTCAAAAGCTCATGCAACGTTTTGAAGAAAATGATACTTTACTCACCCGGCAAGATCATGCCATGCTATATTACGGGTATTCATTCACACCAGCTTACAAAGGAAGTATGGATGATTTTCAGGATTTCCGAAAGTTGATTAAAGAAGAAAAGTATGAAGATGCTTATAATATCGGCAAAGAACTACTAAAAAAGAATCCGGTATCTCTCCAATTACTATATAATATGTACGGAATAGCCGGTTTGCTCCAGAAAGATATCCGGGAAATAAAACACTATTCAAAAAGATACGCAGCCTTGCTTACTATGATTGCGCTTACAGGTGACGGTACAAGCGAAGAAACCGCATTTAAGGTTATCTGCGTAAATGACGAATACCAACTGCTGAACATGTTATTCAAAATGGAAAACATGAAAGGTCAATCGCTAGTCAATAAATGTGATCTGATAGAGTTTGATAAATGCCAGTACTATGAAGGAAATCAAATGTATTTCGACATTAGCCGTTCCCTTGATTATATGAGTGAATTATTCGGAAAATGAAAAAAAAACTATTCTATATCACACTGATAATTGCCATACTTTGTGTTATCAGTATCTTTATCTGCGACTGGACCATCAAGAAGAATGCAGCCTCCTGCATCTATACTGAAATCAGTGATATTCCTGCAAACAATGTAGGTCTGCTTCTCGGCACCTCTCCTAAGCTGAAAAGCGGAAATAACAATTTATATTTTGACTATCGCATTGATGCGGCGGTTGAACTGTACAAGGCAGGCAAAATTAATTATATTCTTATCAGTGGAGATAATCGCAAAGAAGATTACAACGAACCGGAAGAAATGAAGAAAGCGCTTATGCAAAAAGGTGTTCCTGAAAAGTCTATCTATTTAGATTATGCCGGTTTTCGTACCCTTGACTCTGTTGTGCGTGCTAAAGAAGTATTCGGTCAGACCCGTCTGACCATCATTTCTCAACGATTTCACAATGAGCGGGCTATTTATCTTGCCGAAAAGAATGGGATTACCGCCATCGGTTTTAATGCCAGGGATGTAGACGTCTATGCAGGATTGAGAACCAATATCAGAGAATTATTTGCAAGGGTCAAGATGTTTATCGATTTAGCGATAGATAAGCAACCGCATTTCCTGAGAGAAAAGTACAAACTGCCATCCGGCAAATAAGAAAATATCAAAAACAAAAAGTTATTGAAAAATTTATGGAACAACAACCTCAACTCAATGATCACAACAAACAGGAGTATCCTCCTATGCATATAGTCGAAATGAACACATCCTTAATTAATCAACTATAATACAGAGCATTAAATCATATACTAAAAAATCATAATTGCGCACTTATCTTACGCAAATCAATTTACGCACTCTTTTACGCACTTGTTTTACGCAACTCGCTTAGAAAATATAAGCCAATAAAGGAAATAAGGTCAGTATTATCAACACCTATTAGGAAGTTAATATTCACAAATATACAATATACTATAAAAGTGAATGCCTGCAAATTACGTTTTCGCACAGAACCCCTATAAACAACTAATAATCAGTAATCTGCATACATTCTTAATATTCATTTCTATTCTTAGTGAATATTCCCCAAAAATATAATTTTCACTCCTTATATATTTCACCTATTTATTTTTAGTAGAATCAACTATACCTTGTGTTGTAAGAGGCGATGTAGTCCCTTTCATAGTATCTGCTAAAGTTGTATTAAAGGCTGGGTTCACTACGAAAGAATCAGCAATGCCATGTGTTGCAAAAGGCGATGTACTCCCTTTCATGGTATCTGTTAAAGTTGTATTAAGAACTGGATTCGCTACGAAAGAATCAGCAATGCCATGTGTTGCAAGAGGCGATGTAATTCCCTTCATGGTATCTGCTAAAGTTGTATTAAGAACTGGATTCGCTACGAAAGAATCAGCAATGCCATGTGTTGCAAGAGGCGATGTAATTCCCTTCATGGTATCTGCTAAAGTTGTATTAAGAACTGGGTTTGCTACGAAAGAATCAACAATGCCATGTGCTGCAAGTGGCGATGTAATCCCCTTCATGGTATCTGCTAAAGTTGTATTAAGGATTGGATTCGCAACGAAAGAATCAACAATGCCTTGTGCTGTGAAAGGTAATATTGCATTTTCCATTTTTTGCACCATCAAATTCTGACTTGATAAATATGAATTATTCAAAAATTCATTAATACCCACACAAGAGCTTGTCTTTTTATCTAGCTCATCTAATTTCTCTTTTATGCTATTGACTTTTTTATTGCTAATTTTTAATTCAGAAATTTCTTTTCGCAGCTCTTCTATTATTTTATTTGATTTCGCTCTTTCATTTTCTTGCTTTTGTTTTGCTTCATATCCCAACTGAGCTAAATGCTCTTTCAATGTGATTAGAAATGCACCCATTTCATCCGCACTGCCAGATAATCTATTAAATATAAGCAGGTATTGTTTAAATATAGGGTTATCCATATCATAAGGGTAGCGTATTTTATGGTCTATTTCACTCCATGCCTCTTCAAAAACTGTCCTTACTTGAATTTCACAAGATAACTTTACTGATAATATATCTTCTGTTATTATATAGTGTATAGAACGATAACCATATGGATGCTCTTTGAGATTACACCCTTTTTTCTCATACTCATCTAAATATTCTTTGCTATCCCCTTTCCGATAACATGCTGTCGGGGTTTCTTTCAAGTTCCATCTCTCTGTTATATATTCATGAATAGGTTCCCATTCATCTTTAAAAAGATGTAATATTCTCAGACCAACTAAATCATCTAATTCTTCAAAGTAAGTTTCATAGGATAAATTTCGATTGGGATTTGATATTTTTTTTCTAATTATCTTCTCAATCACATGCTCAGCATCTTTCACCCTATATCTTACAGAATGCACATGTGACAACTTGGAAAAATGAGAAAACAATGACTGCAAGTAAGACTCTAGAATAGGAGTATCTTTTATATGCCTATCATAAATTCGTTCTAACTCAGTCCAATCTAAATTAGTTTTTATATAATCGTCTTCTTTTATATTATATTTAGCAAGGAATTCTGATTGTGAAATCTCCATAGTTTTCTTTTATTAAGTGAATTAATGCCTACAAATATACGAAATAACTATAAACTTATAACTAAATAAAGCATTCACTTCCAAGATTAGTGAATATTATAGGTATCAACACCCCTAACATGCAAAATTGCAACTTTCATATTTATCAAGTTCAGGCCTCTTCTTCTATTGGAACATCAGGTAAGAAATCTCTAGGGGAACAATCAAAGACTTTAGCAAGTACATTCAAATGGTTTAGATTATACTTTGCCCTGCGCTTAGGATTCTCAATATCAGCAATGAAACTTGCAGACATATTCATATAATCTGCCAATTCCATCTGAGACCACCTTCGTTCCACTCTCATAGCCTTCACTTTCTGTATTACAAATTCTTCTATTTTAGTCATATACCAATCATTTTAATTGGTAAAGGAAAGATTATCGCAGAAAAGTTTTGAGCGTACATGTACGTGTATCATCTTTGCAATCTCAATTAAATAACAAGTATTCAACTTTTAATTAAAAAAATCATGAAAAAAATTCTATTCTTCATTTTAATGGCGGCTAGCCTATTTATGTACAGTTGTGAAAGTAATGATGATTCTTCTCCAGACAACAATCCTGTTGACACAGAGTTTTCAACGGACAGAAGTATTCACATAAAGGCTTTTAGCAGTGAAAATGCACGCACATTCTCAACCACTTATAAGGAAACTGGATGCTCTGAATGCAATGCAGATGGAACGGAATTTGACGCAATTCTTTTTGATAAAAATTCGTCAAATAAAACATATAGATATATTTTAAACATAAAGGTTTCACCTCAAAAAAATATTAAAAAAGGAGATAAGTTAACGATGGTAGGAGGATTTTTTGCAGGTTCAAAAGACGACTTTCTCAAATATCAGCCTAAAAATATAACAGGAGAAATAACAGTTGAAGAAGTATACAAAGAAAAAGGCATTATACTGTCATTTAATAATTTATCATGGACAAATTCACCCAATGGAGGAACAATATACAATCTTACAGGTAAGTTAGCGTTTACTTACCCTAATTATAATCCCCTAGCTAACAAATAAATCCACACTGTTAGCAATGAAAAGATGTATTCTGGTATTACTCTTATTTTGCACCCCACTCCTAGTAATACATGCACTACCACGTAAAAAAGTAGCAATTGTATTGAGTGGTGGTGGTGCAAAAGGAGTAGCACACATCGGAGCTTTAAAAGTTATAGAAGAATTGGGAATTCCTATTGACTATGTCGCAGGAACAAGTATCGGTGCAATTGTAGGTGGACTATATTCTATTGGATATACATCTGAACAGCTAGAAATAATAGTAAAGCAAACAAATTGGATTGACCTACTTACTGATAAAATTTCACGTGATGCAATACCATTTCCTTTCAAATTGGATGACAGCAAATATCTCATATCATTACCCATTAAAAATAATGAAAAGAGCGGAGGTATAATCAGGGGCAGAAATATATCACAGTTATTGCAGCAACTCACAGAAGGCTATAATGATACAACTAATTTCGATAGTCTTCCAATTCCTTTTGCATGTATCGCTACAGATATGGCAACAAATCAGAAAGAAGTTATTCGGTCAGGCAAACTTTCAGAGGCAATGCGAGCTAGTATGGCTATCCCCGTCGTTTTTACTCCACTATATTCAGACAAGAAGGTTCTAATAGATGGAGGATTCAAAGATAACCTACCCATTGACGTTGCTAAAAGCATGGGAGCAGATATAATCATTGCAATTGATGCACAATCAGAATTGGCAACAAGTGATAAATTACAGGCTGTACCTGATGTTGTCAATCAGTTAATGCTAATGATATGTCAATCTGAATTAGATATTGACAAAATCAAACAAGTTGATGCTTACATTAAAGTTAATGTAAAAGGATATAATGCAGCAAGTTTTTCGAATGAAGCGATTGATACCCTTATCATAAGAGGAGAGAATGCAGCAAGAACAAATTATGCTTCTTTACAATCAATCAAAGATAAAGTTGGAAGAGTACCTTTAAAAAAACCGCATACCACTTCATTTCAGTTACCATTTAGCCCTCAATATACCTCTATAAAAAACGACCAATTAAGAGTTGCATTAAGATTTGACAGCGAAAATATTGCGGCAATCTTATTAAATGTGAATTTGCAAAACCTAAAAACAGGAAAAGCAGAAATAACTTTAAGAGGCGGTAAACAATCTTTTCTTAATGCTCAATATAGCCTCCCATTATCAAAGATACAGGAAATAAACATCATCAATAAAATCGCTTATAATGACATTTTTCTATACAGGAATGGACAAAAGATTGCTAATCCAAGTTTTATACAGAATACCAGTAAATTGGCATATTCAATAATACCATTAGACAATCTATTATTTAAAGCTAATATATCATTAGATTATCAACGCTTTTTCAGGACATTAGTAAATCAAGAATTTTCATATCCGAAGAACTATGACTTATTCCTAAATTACAATGTAGAATTGAAATACGAAACTATTAACAAAAAATATTTTCCAACAAAAGGTTTAGATTGTCACATTGGATATACAATATATACCAACTGCCACTCTTCCGCAAACTATTCAGCATTTGATACTCAGATAAAGAAAATATTCCCCATAAGTTATAGCACATATTGTATACCATCAATATATGGAAGACTTCTTTTTAATACTAACACTCCACTAATATACAGCAACATGATAGGTGGTGAAGGATATAGTTTAGATTTTGAGCAGCAAATACCATTCTCAGGGCTTATACACACAGAAAATATCAATAACGCATTCGGAGGTCTGCAAATCAAAATTCAACACACATTTCAAAAGAAACAGCATCTGACTCTTGCAGGTAATTACGCCATTTCAGAAAATCACCTATCAAACTTCTTTCATGGAAAACCAATATACGGAATAAGTGTTGGATATGGCTATGAAAGTCCATTGGGTCCAATAGAAGGTTTTCTTTCTTATTCTAATAAAACAAAAGATTTAGGATTTTATCTCAATATTGGATTTGGATTCTAAAAGTTCAACATATCATAAGTTTCTAACAGTTCTTGCGAACGTAGTCCCAAATATCGACGAGTAGTCTGTATATCAGCGTGATTAAATAGCTCTGACAACTTTATCAATGCAAATTCTGAGTTTTCCCCTGCTGCCTCAACTACCTGCCGCCCAAAAGTTTTACGCATACTATGCGTACTAAAATGCTCGATTTTCAAATTATACTTTGATTTCATTGACTTAAAAAGCACATTGATTCGCTGTGTACTATACACAGTTCTCTTTCTACTGAGAAAACACTTTTCATTTTTATCCACTACACCAAGAGACTTATAACAGTCTGCAATATGCTTTTGAAAATTACAATAAACTCTAATCTCCCTACGCTTGCCAGTTTTCTGTTCAGTGATAACAAACTTCTCATTATCCAACAGCATAGACCATGTAAGAGTAAGCAAGTCACTTATACGCAATCCGAAGAAACTACCACAGCCAATTAACAGCGACAATCTATATTCCTGGTCTCGATATAGTTTGCGAACTAGGGACAGCATAGAGTCCCATTCTAAATAATCCGAAGTAACATAACTATTTTTCAAACTCATAATATTCATTTTTAGTTGATATTCATGACTTTTGAATGTGCCATGAATACTCTAATTAGTAAATCATTGATAATCAATTAATATTCAGTAATTATATTAGTGAATATTAAAAAACTCTTTTAATTAGTCACCACAATAGAAATTGTTACCTCTTCCATATCCCATTGCATAAGAAAGAGTTTCTGAATCAATTCCTTTATACCAATTCTCATTTGTCTTGGCTTCTTTTCTTTCGTTGTGCGCTTTCCAACTTGCGGCTATCATTGCATCAAGCCTTGCTGCTTTTTCTTCGAAAACTTTGACTGCATCCCGTTCCCAACTCCAAGCTGCTCTAAGACACTCCGACCAAGAACGTCCCCTGCGTTGAAAATCGTTATTGTAAAGTCTATGAGCATCTTTCATCACTTGTCTTTTATTATACCGTTTCATATCGTCTTCGTTTTAATCACAACGCGAAGATATGACATATATTTAATACATGCAATTTGTTTACACTAGAAATAGTTAAAAATATGACATTTATTCATTTTATGTCACACAATTACTATTTTTGCAAAAAAACTATTGCATTATGGAAGAAAAAGAGAAGAAAGAACGGACAGTAATTCATCTTTATATAAAAGAGAACGACACCCACCACTATTTCGGAAGCATAGCCAATGTTTTTGAATATTTTTCGCCTGATATACTTGGGATTTCCTACGGTTCTTTACGAAATTACGGATTATCCAACGAAAAAACTTTTCAAAACTCAAAGTGCATCATTCGAAAAGGAACCCTTTTGTCAAAATCGGGGAATAGGGGCAAAAAATAAATAGCAAACAGTGTGCTACCTAACATTCGGATATATATCCAGTCACTTATATTTCATATAATACATTGTATTACAATAAATTGATAGTACCTCGCAAAAATCAGATAATAATAAGACACTTTATACCATACTTGTACTTTTTGAGGGCTTTTCAGGCAAAATTTCTTATTAAAAGGTGGCAATAGATATTAGAAAGTCGTATATTTGCATCATCAAAATATACTTATATTATATAGTTGAAAGTAGGCATACTTGGAAGTAATGGTTTGTTAAGGTTACATTGCTTCCTTTGTTCAACTATCAAACCTTAACATCCTAAATAAGTGACACGTACAAGTCACACAATAATATCAACCTTAACATGTACAAAAATGAAAAATTCTCTTTTAAACTGATGATTTCCGTCAATGGTTACACAGAAAAACCTACCAGTAAAGACTACAACAAAATATCCTTTGAAGAAAAGGAAATTACTATTTCTGAATTGGAGCAATTTATAAAACAAGGATATATATTCTCTTGCACATATATCGACAAGGAAATAAAATCCCTCTTTGGTTATAAGAAGAAAGAAAGGGCTTTACATACTAACATAATAGTATTTGATATTGATAATACATTATTATCATTCAATGAATTATTAGTAACATTGAAATATCAGCCAAGCATTGCGTATACCACATTTTCACATATTACTAAAGGAAACAGATATAGACTTCTATACATTTTCAATACACCACTAAATCAAAATCAATATCAGATACTATATGATAATATTATAACAAATATAGAATTAGATAATCATAATAGAGCAATCTACCAATTTTATTTAGGGAGCTACGCAAATTGTAAACTTATAAACAATCTTATCATTTATAGTTATGATGACATTTCCATTTCTAACAGTATAAAAGAAAAGCCAACACCATACAATATACAGTTACAAATGGAAAAGAGAGATAAAGTTGTTGTTGAAATAAAGGACCATGAATATATTACCAATTTTTGGAACCTTTCCCATAAAGACTTAATAGAAAAATACAGAGAAAAATATCCATTCTTTGAAAATAATTTGGAAGAAGCCAATGAAGATATTCCATATATTACAATACCTGAAAACTATTGCTGTATCAAAAGATATTGGTTCAAGGAAAAAACAAAACTTGATAATGGTAATTGTGTTTACTCCAACAGAGTATGTAAAATTAAAGACGGGAACGGGCGTAGAAAAAAACTCTTTTTAAATGCTATAGTACGCAAATATATGTACCCACAAATTGAATTTGAACATTTACTGCACTGTTTAGCCAACGAACTATACTACTACATCAACAACAGCAAGGACCCAATAAGCAAACAAGAATTATATGATATCGCAGAAAATGTATACAATGAAAACATTGACAAATACTCAGCAATGATTAAACAACAGCAGACAGAAAAAAGAAAATGGATAATAAACCCTCAATATTGCATTAAATACAATCTTTCAGCTAAGACTGTACGAAATATGGTAAAAGGGAAAATCAATAATGAATTAATTGGCTTATATTATGATTGTTCCAAATCCCTAAAAGAAAATCTATCAACTTTTAAAGAACTGAATTTAAAAGTAGGAAAAAGTAAATTATATGAATGGTGTAAAGAAAACAACATTCCAACCAATATAAAAAATAATCAATCAACTAAAAATACTGTTGGCTTATATCTGTATAACCCTATTTCGGCAATAGCAGGATAGGATTCCACTATAGAAATCCACCTGTTACAAACTATAAGGGGGGGGACTACAAAATCCTCCCCCTGAGTGAGGGGTTACGGTGGTAGGAATATTATTATTTATGACTTGGATAATAAACGTTCCAAGACCTTGTCATTGTGTACTTTCCAATCAGTTCTGTTTTCTTGTAAAGATTTTCCAAAATCTTCATTAGAAGGTACGCTTAAATCTTTACCACTATCTTCATAAGCATAAAAAGGGAAACAGAGGGCGTAATCTGAACTCTGTCCCCAAACAATTATCTTTGTATTATGGATAGAA
>OBXF01000044.1_pt1 | contig 159954 bp, 151 predicted proteins | sample 1495371 | NCBI WGS metagenome assembly OBXF01 (sample SAMEA2580143, study PRJEB22360) | human gut metagenome | biome: human gut; feature: human-associated habitat; material: faeces | place: Denmark | collected 2008/2010 | reverse complement strand
TTCTGCAAAGTAGAATTTACCTTTGCAAGGTGGATTTTACTTTTTCAATTCACCTGATTTTTAACTTCTTTTATTATTCAATTTCTACAGGAATGAATGAAAATGTTGTCACATCAAACAATCCCATATCTGTCAGCTTAATCTCCGGAATTACTGCAAGTGACATAAAACACAGTGTCATTACCGGCTCCACATCTCCACAGATTCCAAGTTCTTCGTATGCTTTTTCATGAATGTCTGTTAATTTCTGATCTACCCATTCTCCGCTCTGATCACTCATCAGTCCGGCAATCGGCATTGGCATGCTCTCGATCACTTTTCCTTCCTTCACAAGAACAATACCACCTTCCTGCTCGATCAGACTGTTCACGGCAAATTCCATCTCTTCATCATTAACTCCAACAACAATGATGTTATGAGAATCGTGAGCCACTGAAAGCGCTACAGCACCTTCTTTGATTCCGTATCCTTTCAGGAATCCACAAGCTACATTTCCTGTTCCCTGATGACGCTCAACAACAGCTACTTTTACAAGATCAACTTCTGGATTTCTTACGAACTCTCCATTTGCATCCAGCTCAATCTCTGCTGTATCTTTCGCTGTTACAACTCCACCCGGAAGAATCTTGATTACATTTACTTTGTTTGATTTCAGGTTCATTTTAAATTTCTCTTTGGAGAAATCTTTTACGATCACACTTCCCTTAACGGAAGAAATATCACATTTTTTGATCTCCGGCAGATATTTTCCTTCTTCTGCTACCAGGGCACCTTCTACAAATACACGGTTTACATGGAAATCTTTCAGATCATCCAGAAGAACAACATCCCCACGGTATCCCGGTGCAATTGCTCCTCTGTCTTTCAGGTCAAAGCATTCTGCTGCGTTAAGTGTTGCCATACGAATTGCTGTCACAGGATCAAGACCTTCCTCTACACAGATACGCAGATGATTATCAAGATGTCCTTCGTGAAGGATTGTCTTCGGCTGACGGTCATCAGAACAGAGCAGGCATCTTCTGCTGTTCTCTGCTGTCACACCTTTAAGCAGTGTTCGAAGGTTATGGCATGCTGATCCCTGACGAAGCAAAATGTACATTCCTCTCTCCAATCGATCACTCATCTCTTCTACGGTAGAACATTCATGATCAGCTGCGATTCTTGCTGCCGCATATGCATTCAATTCTTTCCCTGTGATTCCTGGTCCATGTCCATCAATAAATTTGCCTTCCTGTTTTGCTACAATGATCTTATCCAGATCACTGTCTGCCGCATTGATCACGCCCGGAAAATTCATAAATTCACCAAGTCCGGCAATTCCTTCTCTTGTGATTGGCTCTTTCATTGCTTCTGCATCGATCACCGCACCTGAGTGCTCGAATGGTGTAGCCGGTACACAGGATGGAAGCTCATATTTTACATCAAGCACTGTGTTCTCAGCTGCTTTCATCATATAGTCCAGACCGGCGATTCCACATACATTTACGATCTCATGTGGGTCTGCCATAATTGTTGTTCCTCCATGTGGAACTAACAGGCGTCCAATCTCTTCAGGACTTACATAAGAAGATTCGATATGGATGTGGCTGTCGATAAATCCTGGCGCTGCATATCTTCCTTCTGCATCAATCACTTTCACGCCTTCATACTCACCGATGCCTGCAATCTGATTACCTGAAAATGCAATGTCTCCTTCCTGGATCTTTCCTGAAAATACGTTTACAATCTTACAATTTTTGATCACCAGATCTGCCGGAACTCTTCCTGCAGCTGTATCAATAAGTTTCTTTAATTCCACCTTCATTGTTGCTACGTCTTTCACGTCAGAAGTCCTCCTCTTTATTTTTCGTCTGAATCCTCTTTACTTTTAAATGGAATCACTTCGCATTCATTTGAAGCTTCTTCGTCTTCGTCTAAATCTTCTTCGTCATCTTCTTCCTCAAGAAAGCTTTTGATTTTTGATAAACAAATTTTGATTTTCCTGAACGAATTTTCACTCTTTACATCGGTTTCATCTTTCTCTGCATCCGGCACAAAATTCTCTGATGACTCTTTCTCTGTGTCCTCTGTAATCACAGGCATCGCGATTGTCTCACCCAAAGCTTCGGACTCTTCTGAGCTATCTCTGTTTTCGGTCACTGCCTCTGTTTCAGTCGCCGCATTTATTTCTGTAACTCCTTCTGTCTCAGCCGTTTCATTTATTTCAGATGTTACATCTGTCTCAGCTTCTTCTGTAGTTGCATCTGTCTCAACTGCTCCTTCTGCTTCTGTAGTCAGATCTGCATCCGTCTCCTCTTCTGTTTCATCTGTTCCATTAATTCCTTCTAACAGCGCATCAACTGTCTTCTCTTCCTCTGACACTTCTTCTACTTCTGCCTCTGGCTTCGGTTCACACGGCATTCCCACTGTAAAGCAGCTTCCGGATCCCAGGATACTTTCTGCATCCACCCATCCATCGTGTACTTCAGCAATCCATTTTACAACAGAAAGTCCCAGTCCAAAATGACCTTCTCCGGCACCTAAAGGATCTCCTCTGAAAAACCGATCCCATACATGTGGCAGATCCGTCTCCGAAATTCCAATTCCCGCATCTGCAATCTTACAGGTAAACTCACTGCCTTTGCTTTCAACAACAACTTTGATCAGTCCAATCTCCCGGCTATAATCAATGGAATTCTCCAGCAGATTTAACAGCATCTTCCGATAACAGTTCTCATCCACTTCTGCGTAAATCTCCGGTTCAATCTCATATTCTATCTGCACCGGTTCATCTGCTTCCTGAAGTCTGCTGATCTGACCTTCTATAATTCCTGTTGTCAGTTCACTGATATTCATGCGTTTTTTATAAGCCGGCTGGCATCCCTGATCTGCCTTTGCAAAAAATGAGACTTCCTGAATAAAATCTGAAAGAATCTGTGCCTTCTTCTGCACCAGTTCAATCTGCCAGCGCTGACGCTGGGACAGTCGCCAGTCGCCAAGGCACCATGCGCTTCGTGTAAGGATCACACTGACCGGCATCCACATCTCCTGTACAACATTTTCTGCAAAATGTCCCTCCTCGCGCACATCCTCAAGTAATTCATTCAATGTCAGCTGCAGTCTCTCCAATTCCGCATCAGATTCTTCCAGTTCCAACTGTCTGGAGAAATCTTTTGTTCTACAGATTTCCGCCGCTGACTCTGCCAGGTCTGCAGTCCGTTTCAGGACCTCTCTTACCAGAAAGTATCCAATTGCAAGAGATGCGATGAAAACGATTGGAAGTACCACCTTCGCCATCGCTTTTGCTGACTGCGCATCTGTTCCACTTATCACTGTAGCAAGAAACAACGCAATGCCTGTTGCCACGAATATGCACCCTGTATATTTTAGTGTTAATTTTATTTTCAAAGATATTTTTTTCATTCGTACTCCTCCAATGGAATCTCTGACATTCCAAATTAGATTATAGCACATTTTAAAACAGTATGTTGTGAAATTCTTCTTAAATAAAAAGTTTTTATTATGCTTTTCCGCCTTGTATTTCTCTCTGATTTGCCCTATCCTAAAAAGTAAATATATCAGCAAAAAAAGATTTTTAAAACAATTTGAAAGAAGGAAATATCTATGAACAATTCAGTTTCTCAAGAACTATTAAAATTTCTCCAAAAGAGTCCCACAGCATTTCATGCAGTTCAACAGATGAAATCAGAGCTTCTTGCAGTTGATTTTACTGAACTAAAGGAAAATCAGCGTTGGAATATAGAATGCGGCAAACACTATTTTGTTACACGAAATGACTCTTCCCTGATTGCGTTTACAATTCCGGAAAATGGTATTGATAAGATGCACATTCTAACAAGTCATAGTGATTCTCCGACCTTTAAGATCAAAGAGAATCCGGAGATCGAAGTAGAAAAACATTATGTGAAATTAAATGTAGAAAAATATGGTGGCATGCTCTGTGCACCCTGGTTTGACCGTCCGCTCTCTGTTGCCGGACGCGTTATAATAAAAGATAAGACAAACGGACAATTTACGAGCAAACTCGTCAATATTGACCGGGATCTTGTTATGATCCCGAATCTCGCGATTCACATGAACCGTGAGATCAATAGTGGTTACAACTACAACGCACAGAAAGATCTTCTCCCACTTTATGGCTGTGGTTCTCCTAAAGGAACTTTTATGGAACAGATTGCTGGAGCTGCCGGGGTAGAAAAAGAGGAAATCCTTGGACATGATCTATTCCTTTATAACCGACAGGAAGGTTCCATCTGGGGGGCTTCCAAAGAGTTCATTTCCAGCGGCAGACTTGATGACCTGCAGTGTGCCTTCGCATCACTTCAAGGTTTTCTTTCCGGTGAGAAGAGAGACTGTATGGCTGTACACTGTGTTCTGGATAATGAAGAAGTTGGAAGCGGTACGAAACAGGGCGCCGCATCCACATTCCTTTTTGACACACTGATCCGTGTTCACGAAGCACTTGGATATGATGGAGAAGATTATCGTGTTCATCTTGCAGACAGTTTTATGATCTCTGCGGATAATGCTCATGCGGTTCATCCAAACTATACAGAGAAAGCAGATCCGACAAACCGTCCTTACTTGAACGAAGGAATCGTGTTGAAATTCAATGCAAACCAGAAGTACTGTACGGACGCCGTATCTGCTGCCATGTTCCGCGACCTATGTAAGCGGGCAGATGTTCCGGTTCAGACATTTACAAACCGTTCTGATATGGCCGGTGGCTCTACCCTTGGAAATATTTCCAACACTCAGGTTGCGCTCAATACCGTTGACATCGGACTTCCGCAGTTGGCAATGCATTCCCCTTATGAGACTGCAGGTGTGAAAGATACTGAGTATCTGGTACGAGCTGCAAAAGAAGTCTTCTGCTAGTAAAAGAAGGAGCAGGGATTTCATTATGACGAAATCCCTGCTCTTTATTTTTTACAAATGCCTTCTCAACGCCTCTACATAATAAGATGCATAACGACTGAAAATAATATTTTTCTTTTTAATAATACCGATCCTCATCGTTTTATCAACATCTAATGGCTTCGCTATAATACTGCTTCCATTTAATTTCTGATCGATCACACCACTGCTTACTGTGAATCCGTTTAATCCGATCACCAGGTTAAATAAGGTTGCCCTGTCTCTTACCTGTATACTCTTCGGGAAATCAAGCATGCTTATAAATTCCTCTGAAAAATAAAACGAATTATTGTTTCCCTGCTCATAGACAAGATATGGATATGGCTGTAAATCTTCCATAGAAATCATTTCTTTCTTTGCCAGTGGATGATCTTTACAGATAAATACATGCGGTTCTGCAACAAACATTTCCTCAAACTTCAACTGATTATTCTTTATCAGCTTCAGAATCACATCTTCATTGTGTTCCGAAAGATAAAGAACCCCAATCTCACTTTTTCCGCTTGCCACATCTTCAATGATCTCGCCCGTCTGTGTCTCTCTTATAATAAAACTATACTGGTCTGCATCATATTCTTTGATTAGATCAACAAAAGCATTTACCGCAAACGAATAATGCTGGCAAGACACAGAAAACTTTGGTGTTCTTCTCTCTCCATTTCCAAAATGTTCTTTCATATTGTCAGCCTGCTCTAAGAGCATCCTTGCAAAGGACAATAGCTCTTCGCCTTCTCTTGTAACAGTAACGCCTTTGTTAGACCTTGTAAATGCAGTCACTCCCATCTCTTTTTCAAGATTATGAATTGCTGCACTAAGCGACGGCTGTGAAATAAAAAGCTTTTCTGCAGCCTCTGTAATATTCCCACAATCCGCAACCGTAACTAAATAGGTTAATTGCTGTAATGTCATGTTTGTTCACTCCTTATTGAAACTGATATCCGGGCTTATCGTAAAAGTATTCCCCATAACCATGTTGAGACAAATGGCTGTAAAAAAAACATAATAACACCTACTGAACCACAGATCAAATAAAAATCATTAATTTTTGAATCTGATAAAGTTCGCTTTGTAAAGTTTTTTGTTACAAAACGTACAATAAAGTAACCGATCAAAGTACCGATGCTATTTGTAATGATATCATCTATATCAGTTGCTCTGCCAGTAAAAAGTTGAGAAATTTCAATAAAAAACGTTGCAACGATCCCTGCCAGGGCAACACGTTTTATACTTCTGAATTCTTTCCATAACATTGGTAAAAAGAAACCAAACGGAACGAACAAGAGTACGTTCAAACACGCATTAACAAAATCTGACAACATATAAATAAATGGAATCAGATTCACTGTAAACTCCATTTGCAACATCGTGATATTCGGAAATCCCACTAATGCTAATACTACCACTAGATAAAATCCAAAGATCATATAAATCAGCGTTCGTTTCCAGCTCTGAAAGAAAATCTTCTCATATACGCACCAAACCGGAATTATAAAAACTGTTGCTGCAACAAGTTCGATCAGGGCGTTGTATATTCTACTCATTTTTTCCTCCATGAATTGTATTTTACACAACTCATAGTCTATCATATCCGGCCTGGTTACAGTAGATTTAGACTTCTTAATTAAACTTAAGTTTTCATTAAGGTTGCTTTTCCTGTCTTTTCATGCTATACTATCACCCGTTACAAAACCCTAAAAAACCAAGGTCTTACAAGGGTTTCGCCGATTTCCGGCGTAAGGTCATATACTTACTGTATATGCCTTCCGCGGCATTCGTCAAATGTCCATGCAAGCATGGCCGCCTGACTCATTGCTGCGCGAAAATGAATCGAGTGTTCGTGACCTTCCACTCGTAAAACAAAACTAAAGGAGAACTGAATAATGAAAAACTCAAGTAACAAAGTGCTTTACCTGGCACAGGCAGCCATGATTGCTGCCATCTATGTCGTACTGACTGTTGTCGGTGCATCACTGGCTTTTGGAGAGGTGCAGATCCGTTTTGCGGAAGCACTGACGATCCTCCCGGTATTTACTCCGGCTGCAATCCCTGGATTGTTTGTAGGATGCCTCATCGGAAACACACTTGGAGGTGCGATCCTGCCTGACATTATCTTCGGCAGCCTTGCAACACTGATCGGTGCCATCTTTACATGGTCTTTAAGAAACAAGAGCAAATTCCTTGCCCCTGTTCCTCCGGTTGTTGCCAACATCATCGTGGTTCCATTTGTATTAAAATACGCTTATATGGTTCCACTTCCGATTCCTTTCATGATGCTGACAGTTGGTGTCGGAGAAGTGATTTCCGCCGGTGTGCTTGGTCTGATTCTTTACGGAGCACTTAACAAATATCGAGGAATTATCTTTAAAAAAGCTTTATAGATTTTTCTTATGTAACAAAGGGAGTGGCCATGTGAATAATTTCGTTTCACATAGCCACTCCCCTTTTCTAAGATGGGATTTTCATATTATCATCACGGTTTTGGCGTACCACAGAATTCACAGAATGCTCCGGTATTCTCTGCTCCACACTGACATATCCATGTACCGCCTGTCTGCGGCTGTGCGTTAGCATTCATATTCTGGTTCATTCCCATGTTTCCATTCTGCACGTTGCCATTCATATTCTGCATTCCATTGTTCATCCCCATATTTCCATACTGGGCTGTGCCGTTCATGTTCTGCATTCCATTATTCATTCCCATATTTCCGTACTGAGCTCCTCCGTTCATTCCCGGCATTCCATTATTCATTCCCATGTTTCCGTACTGGGCTCCTCCGTTCATTCCCGGCATTCCGTTATTCATTCCCATAGCTCCCATAGCGGCACCCATGGCTCCCATAGCGGCAGCTCCCATATTTCCCATAGCTCCGCCTGCCATACCTGACATGCCTGACATTCCGCTATTCATTACAGGATTTCCGGTAAGCGCAGCCACAATCTGGTTCGCTACCTGTTCAATTTCCATGATTTCCATACGGTCTTTCTCATCAAGACGTGAATTACATAATCTGAAATCCATGTCATCAAACCACTCTGTTCTTACTTTGATACGCATTGTATAATCATATTCGTATCGATATACCGGCGGCTGATAACTGACAGTTTTTCCATCTTTTGTGTAAGTCTCTTCTCTACGGTCCTGTTGTACTTCCATCTTACACATTACAATAGATGACAATGGTACGATATCCGGATTCTCTGTCGTATCCAGATTATGTGCTACAGTAAAGTTGCCTTTTGTATCGTCAATAAATACATTATATGTGTTTGTAGCAAACTGACGAGTTACAACAAAGCTCTGTACAAGCTGTTTATTCTGCTCGCGGTATGCCAACTGACGTTTAATGTCTTCTACCGTACTGTGTCTGCGCTCCTCAAACCAAGGGGACAGTTTTCTCGCACAGTTTTTACATAAATTACCATCATCTAACTTTCGGTTTCCAAGTAAACCAATTTTTTCTCCACAGATATCACAATTTTTCTTATCAAATAATCCCATACTTATGTCTCCTTTCTAAATTAAGTTTTGCTTTCTACTCCGCTATTTCGTTTGCATACCGACTCTGTATTGAGGATGCATCCTTATCTGTCAATCCCTCAATTATTGATTTTAGTTCTTCTTTTTGAGCATCATCGCCATGATTTAAAATTGCCTCCATAGCCTCTGTTCTTGCCCAGCTGTTCGCTTCCGGATCAGAAATAATTTCTTTCATGATATTGCAAATTTCGTCTGGATTATAATAAGTTGCTTTCGCTTTCCATTCCTCTATGCTATCTTCTGCAATATGATTTATATCGCCTAAAGAAGTCCATTCCGGATCTTCCTGTGTTCTTGGCGTTTTTGCCCAATAATCCATGGTAGCTCGATATGCAGCTTCACTTGTTTTTTCATGGAATGGATAATCAAACCACATAGTTACTAATGACTCACAACATGATCCGTGCAATTCTGTTTTCTCTGCATCATTTAAGATTGTAACCAATGGCTCAACCAGTTGATCATCTGCAAGATTTCCTGCTCTACTACATGCAACATCTGCTACCATTTCATCTTCATCATTCATCAATTTTATAATTGTTTCTACCATTCCTTCTGCTCCAATGGACCAGTAATTTCCGATTGCAATGGCTGCATCTTTTCGAATAATCGGATGTTCATGTTCTGACATCTTTATAAAAAACTTTGCTATATACGGATTCGATCCGGAATTTGCAAGTGAATTCAGTGCTGCATCCAGTGCGACAGGATCTGTTTCTTTTTCTAATGCTTCTTCTGCCATCTTTTCCTCTGCATCAGATGTTCCGAAAAGTCCGCCCATTCTACTAAATCCATACGCTCGTACATTTGGATTCTCACTAGTTACAACTGCCTCAAGAAAAGTGTTTGTATTTGGCATTCCGCCTCCAGCATCCCAGATTATCTGCATTGCTTCATCCGTTATGTTTTCCGTTCTGCAAAGCTCATCATCATACTCTACATATGCATAAGTAGAAACAAATTCCAAAGCTTCCTCTTCTGTTATATTTTCTACATCTTTAATTCTGTCTACCAGATCCTGGGCTGTCATACTCTGATATTCCTTTTTTGTTACTCCTGCCGGTGCATAATCATCTTTCGATGCCTTTTCCGTTTCCACAGTTTTTTGGGAATCATCAGGTGCTTTTTCTTTTCCACACGCTGATGATGCAGCCACGATCATAGTAGCAACTAATAAAATACTAACTATTTTCTTTTTCATAGCCAAACCTCCTCACATACTAACTACCGATTTTTGTTGTAATTATTATTACATCTCTAAAGTTTTCTGACACTAGCACTTGTGATAGGTAATTTTCTGTATGATAAAAAGAACATTGCAGAAAATCTGCAATGCCCTCTCTATTTCAATGTCGTAACAAGTAATTTACTTTCCAACGCCGCCGCGATCAAATCTTCTTTACAGGAATACCCTGTCTTCGAAATCATTTCCTGAAAATTCCACCTTACCCCTGCAGTGGAACATCCCATTCTTTTTGCAATTTCTGAATAGGATAACCCTTTGATATATAATCGAAGCATCTCCAGCTGCCTCGGACTGATCTCATCACTCTGAATCCAGTTCAGCTGAACATTCGGGGAAATATCCGGAAATACCCTTTTCCCTTCCAGTGTCTGATGAATGACATCAAGAATTTCCTCATCTCCGTGATCTTTATACCAGAGGCTGTCTGCGCATCCTGTTTTTGCTCTGGCAAGTACTTCCGGGTCAATCAATGATGTGATAATAAGTACTTTTGTCTTAGGATGAGCTTCTCTGATTTCTTTCCCTGCTGCCAGTCCATCATGATTATGAAATGTCTGCACGTCCATCAGTACAAGATCTACCTTTGTAGAATTACATACTTTTATGGCATCATTGGCATCTGCAATTGTCTGTACATGCTGAAATTCTTTATTACTTTCAATCAAATATTCAAAATATTTCTGCATGATCTTCTGATCTTCTACAATTAATATGCGAATCATTTTCCTCTCCTCCTCTCGTCTCAATCGTCACTGTCTACAGTGACTGTACCCAGCAGTTCTCAATCTTCCGTTCCTCCAAGTGGCAGTTCTAACACCAATAAAAACCTGGGAGCAAATCTTGTAATCATTTGACCTCCTTCTCTTTCAACAGCTTCTCTCAAAGCGGAAAGACCACCGCCTTCTTTACTTCCTTCTTTAGGATTTTCCCCGTCATTTGTTATACGTATCTTCCATCCTTCAAGTATCTTATAACTTTGTACATACACCTTACTTCCATGTGCATGTCGTATACAGTTCGTAACGCACTCACGGATTGCTTTATCTGTGATTAATGCCACTTTAGCTTCCTCGCAGATTTCTCCCTCAATCTCCACAGACACTCCCAATTTCTGTGCATGTCTTATTGTCTCCTGATACTGTTTATCCGGATCATCCTGCGTGATTCCGGATAATATGTAAACCGATTGTTTCAGAATTTCCAGCTGGTTTTCCATGTGATCTGTTTCTTTATGACTTTCCAGCATACGACGGATTGTAAGAAGGCTTCGTCCGAAACTATCATGAACCTGCATCTTCATCTTCAAAGTTTCCTGTTCGCGAATACTGTCATCAATCTGGGCATACATTTTTTTCATTTTTTTATTTAACACTTCCAGCTTTTCATTATTCATACGGATTTTTTCACTATTATAATAAATCTCTGAAATATCAAATGCTACTGTCTGAATATACCCTTCAAGTTCTGATTCCGACAACATATATTCCTGAAACATCCACACTGTATTATCTGACAGATAAAAGACACTGCTTTCTTCACTAAGCTTCGTAATCCCTGAAATTATTTTTCCGCCTCCCAGCACGATCTTAAGGTCTTCATAATTTTGGAGTGCCTCTCCTGTCAGCTTTCTGCCCAGTTCTCTCATTTTTTTATTCGATAACACAATGCGTCCCAACGGATCCGACACACAGACACCACATGGAACATTATCTATGGTTTCCTTAACCGACCAGAAAGAAATACTTTTTCGACATACAATAATTTCTTTTCTGATCAACAGACAAAGCGATAGGAGCAACAGAAACATACCGGCAAAAAGTGTCCATACAGGGACGTCAATCATACATGACGGATGGTCATTGTCTCCAATCTGATATCTATGATCATTTAAGAACACACACATCACACAAAAAGAAGAAAAAAACAATACTCCTATGCTTACCATTTTTTTCAGTTTTTCCTTACGCATTATTCTGGAAAAAAGTATCCACAATTCCAGGATCAGACTTATTTCCATCAGAACCATTAATGTATTATGCAGTTTTACACTATCTGTTACATAATTATACATTCTGATTTTTCCTCGCACCTTTTCAGACTTTTATTGAAACAAACCATTCATCCTCTGTTTCCTGTTCTACATAAAGTTCTGGTTTCTTCTCTGTCAACACTGACGGATTTTCTACTCCTTTCACTGTTACAGCAACTTTCTTCTGTCCGTCAATCTCTGCAACACGCAAGAAAATAAATTGAATTACATCAATTAATTCTTCCACCATCCACTCAAAGAAATCATAACAGCTCAAAATACTGTCATCCTCAAGAAAGTTTATTTCCGGATCAATAAAATATTTCCCGTTGATTCCACATAGCTTTAAGCTGTCACAGGATTCTTCCAGACTTCTTCTCAAATCTTCTACTGTCAATTTCTCCTGTTTTTCTTTCTGCGACAGAATCAGATTCTTACGACGCTTCATATAAGTTCCTACCACAACAATCTTCCGAAGAATCCGGTCATAAATTTCTTCCGATTCTGTCTTCTGAAGTTCATTGAGATATTGATCTAACAGACGTATCTGATGAAATGTTTGATTCTGTATGATATTAAACAGACGGTTCTTTTCCTCAATTGCCTTCTTCTCTGCTTCCTTTTCATAAGCAATCTGCAGTAAATGATTTCTTTCTGTTAATTCTTCCTGAAGTTCCTCGAGTTCTTTATACTGATCCGATACTTGTGAAACATCTTCTGCCCAAAATGCATGACCGCCTCGCAAAGAAATGTGCTTTATCTGGATTCCATGTTCCAGTAACAGTGGTGCCTGTTTTGTGTCCTTGCGCATCTGATCAGTCATTTTCGGGAAATCTCCGGAACGATACCGCACATTCCAGTCCCAATCTGTAATTTCTGCCGTGATACCGCCGCTCGCCTGAAATAATTCTGTGTATCGTGTATTTGTCCCAATCAACCCACAATAAATACAGCTTTGATAGATTGCTGACATCAGTAAACAGCAAGATACTGCCATATCCCCAAAATATTTCGTTATGAGTGGCGTTCCGATAACGTTACCAAAATTCCAATACAGAAGCATTATTCCCGGAAAAAATGGAAGCCAAAATCTTCTTTTCTGCGGACTTTTACTTTTTCTGATCAAAATCACTTCCATTGCGATCAGACAAAAAATCGCCCATATCTGAATCCCAAAGAAAATCGGTCCGTACTGATAATTTTGATCTATAAACGGCTTCCCATTCGGAAATGAAAATACAAACTGATGAAAATCATTTGTAAGAACTGCAACAACAAATAGAATTGCAGGAATCACAAGTGCTGCCGTACGTTTCTTCGTATTCTTCTCTTCCTCTTCTCCCATTAATATCGCTGCATTAAGTCCAAGTGTAGGAATCATCATACATGGAATATAATATAAATACCAGCACGTTCTCAAACTAAGTATTTCTGTCATAATATGATATTTTATACTTCGAAGAAAAATCCAGAAAACCATCAGACAGGCGATTTCAACAAGGCATCTTCTTATCTTAGGATTCACAACTCGCTTCTGCAGATAAATCCCCCAGGCCGTGTACAATCCAAGATAGAGACAGGTGCGGCTCTGATCCAGGATGATACTCTCAATATCTGTTGTTTTCGGTATATGACGACACATAGCAGCCAGTGCCACACACAGCAGAACTACCACATAAGCCATTCTTTGCTTTTTCGAATATGACATATCTATTCCCCCACATACATCACATTTACAACTATCTTTTTTTAAGTATCACACACTCCCAACATCAATGCAACCTAAAAACGACAGGATCTTCATTTGAACTATTGAAGAACCTGTCGTTTTTATTTCATTTTCTAGTAACTGTTCAGAGCCAACCTCCAAAATGCTACGCATTTCGTCGGTGTGGCGTATCCGCCAAATAAAATTTCAAAAACAGTTTTAAAAATGCAAGCATTTTATACCTGTTTTTGAAATTTTGCTTGGCTCTGAACAGTTACATTTTCTATTTGATATAACCAATAAATGTATTTCCGCTTCCGGAAACCATTCCTTCCATCTCACTGATGGAAACTGTCTGTGACTCTCCGTTTTCAGGATCGATATAAGTAATATCATTCTTCGTATATCCTGTCAGAAGAATTGCATGATCTGCACTTGTAAGTGCAATCACCGGACATCCTCTATTGATCACGTAGAGTACCTGATCCAGCGTACATCCTGTCAGATCTACTTTCTGAGCATCATATGTCTTCATATAACGCTCACATGCTTCAAGTGATGTCTCTTCTCCTTCTTTCGAAAGAGCAACATCCTCTATCGAATACGCAAGATCTCGATTGCCTTTCTCCCATACATATTTCTGGTCAGAAGAGATCACAACTCCTGAAATCTGCTGTGCTTTCTGAATGGCATAAGAAGCTTTATCGTAAATTCCTGCCAGTTCACCGACCCCATAGACATAGTATTTCACACTTTCGCTTCTATCAGCAAGAACCATCTCAAGTTCATTCTTTGATGCCAGCTGATTCGGTCGGATCACTTTCACGCTCTTATCTCCTGCTCCCTCTGCAAATGTAATCCGCATCTGTTTTTCCATCAGTGCTGTTGTATATACTTCTGTTTTAATCGCCGTATCTTTGCGTTCCTCATTATTCGTAATAAACTCCTGTGAAGTAACGTTGTAAATATCCCCGCTTTTCTCTACACGATTCAGTGTTACCATATTGTCATCGATTAAAATATCAGAAATATAAATGCCTTTATCAACAAAGGAATAGCTGGCAACTTTTTTGTTCTTAGAATTACGGATTTCCAGTTCATACATTGGAATGATCGATTCTCCGGAAGCTTTCTTTCCTGCATCCTCAGATTTCATTTTTCCATAAATAAAGTCACCATTGACAAATCCAAGTGGACTAATTTTTTCTCCGCTTGCTGCCTCAACAGTATTCGTCTCCAGACTGCTTAGATTCATTACCTGGATCACTGTTCCGCCACTCTTATCTCCTTCTGACTGATATGCCATCAGATGTCCATCATCAGAAACCGCATATTGTCCTTCTTTAAGATTCTCCGCAAGTGTTGTCTGTTTATTCTTTTTCAGATCTACCTGATACAAAGTTCCGTCTGCCAAAACATATAACTGCTCTTCCGCATGATTATAATAAACCATCTTGCCAAGCTCATCCGCTGCGATTGCATAGGACTTCTTACTTGGTATAAATGCTTTCTCCTGGATCAGATTTCTCTCTACATCAAAATAATAGATTCCGACACCGACTTCTCCTTCGTGTTCGCCACGATTCATATATCCATACACAGCAAATGCAAGATTACCACTATTGTCCATACTGATGATACGAACTGCATGTTGATCATTCAGATTCCTTTCATCTGTCGTATCTGCATCTGCAAATCCGAAAATATTTAATAATTCATTCGAACTCTTATTGTACATCCAAAGGTTTCTGGACTCCACAAATGCTGCAATCGTTTCTTTCTCATTTGTCTCATACGGAACATCTGAAGGTGTAACGCCGAGCAGAATTCCGTTTTCATCGATCACACTTCTGTTCTCACTGAATACTTCCTGCATATCACGATTGTAATCCAACAGGTAAATTGTAGTTCCTGCGATTCTCACACGGAAAAATTCTTTAATATCATAAACTGCATTCTCACCGGCATCATCCACGCAGGAAACTCTGTAATTCGCAAGGAGAGAGGTATACACACTATTACTTTCCTTTATGCTCCAACGCACATCACCAAGCAACTGTGGTTGTATAGTTCCCCACTGAATATGAGAAATATCTGAATGGATATTGACTGTCTGATAAGTTGTATTGTCACTCTCATCTCCAGGTTCCAAGTAAATATTCAATGAATCTACATCCGTCTTATTAAATGCTTTCGTATGAAAATCCTGTGCAAATGTAAGACATTGTGATGCTGTAATATCATCTGCTTTCTCAATTCTTGTATAAAAATTAACTTTCCTTGTCTCTTTCTCCTCGCCGATCACAAGCGAAACCTGAAGTACTGCCTCCTGGATTTTATCTCCAAGTGATTTTCCCAGCTTTAATGTGATATCTTCGCTTTCTGCAGACTTTAGAGTTCCTTTATCATATGTCTCTGTTCCATCCAGAGAATATACACTGTAACTGATCTCACGGATCTGATTATCATTTTTCTCAATCTGCATCTTCAGTGTACCATCACTCTCTAATGGTGTAATGGTATCTCGCATTGCGGCAATATCCATATCATCTACATAACCAGATAACGCATTTATCTTCTGTCCCCCCATCATAAATGAGACTCTAGGTAACGTGGCATCTCCCATATCCACAACCTGATCATCATTTCCACGGTTCAGTATCACATTACTGATCACCAGCACAGCCGCAAAAAGAACAACCAGTGCGGCAATCTTTATTACCCTTTTTTTCATTATTTATCTCCCTTTTGCTCTGCCAGAAGCATACCTAATGTTGGCTGAATCTTCAAAAATCTTTCACAATCCTCTGCCTCTTTTCTGCTCTTTGCTGCAGGACTCCCCTTTTTCACTGCACGCAGCAGAATATTCTTCGGCGTATGCTCCATATCAATAAATTCTAATACCTGAGTTTCATATCCCTCGCTTTCCAGACGCTTTGCTCTAAGTCCATCTGTCACAAGTGCTGCAAAACGCTCTCGCAACAATCCATAATCCATAATTGGTCCGAGCACTTCTTCCATGGAAGCTAGTTGATCTCCCAGCATTTCTGAAACTCCCATAACTTCCGTCTTCGATTTCATCTTGCCTGAATGCAGATTTCTCTGCTTTTCAAGCTGCTTGTTCACCTCATGCTGACAACATGGAACAGACAAAATCACTTTCGCATTCCAGCCAACCGCTTTCGCAAGTGCATAATCTGTAGCTGTATCACACGCATGAAGCGTCACAACCATGTCAACCTGATCCACACCTTCATAATCCGCAATATCTCCAACAAGGAATGTCAACTTCTCATATCCATACTTCTTTGCCAGTTCATTACAATGCAGAATCACATCTGTCTTCAGATCTAATCCGATAATACGAATATCATATCCTTTTAACTCGTGTAAATAATAATACATTGCAAATGTAAGATATGATTTTCCACATCCAAAGTCCAAAAGTGTAAGCTCTTTGTCCTTGTCAAGCTGCGGCAGAATGTCCTCAACAAACTCCAGGAAACGATTGATCTGACGGAACTTATCCATCTTCGTCCGCACAATCTTTCCATCCTGTGTCATAACTCCAAGATCCTGAAGAAACGGAACCACAATCCCTTCTTCCAAAATATATTTTTTCTTCCTGTTATGAGACAGATCCGCAGCTTTCGCCTGCACCTTCTTGCGCTTTCTCTTAATCGTTGCTTTCCCTTTCTTACTGATCAATACCGTGATATCCTCACTCACCGTCTCAACCTGAACCTGACGAAACTCTTCCAACAATTTCGCAAGCTCATCTTTTGTCTCTTCTACCGTCAGATTCTTATGAAATGCCTGCGTCTTTGTGAAAGACTCTAACTGAAATAAAAGCTCCCCCTTCTGTTCCATCGGTCGAAGCTTTGCCTTAACTACATTATCCTTTACTCGCGGGTTACTAAACACCGCACGAATAAACTCTCTATTCAAAATCCCAGCTAAAAACTGTATGATTTCTTCCATCTAAATGACCTCTTTTTCTTCTATAATAAGTAGAATCTCGAAAGACTCTTCTTACTATTTTGCAGAATAAAAAGGGAGATGTCAAGGGATATAGGGGACGAAATAAAGATTTATCGTAGAAATCATTTTTCGGATATGAGGACGAAAACTGAAAATATTATTTTAGAAAGTCGCTTGTTAGAAGGATGCTACAGGAACGCCGACTCAGGGTTACGCATACTGTTCATACTAGGAAAAACAACAGACTGCTAAAAGCAAAGAAAGCATTGACAAACTCGCTGCCGCTCAGACAGTTGTCAATCCTTTCTTTAACGCAATCCATTGTTTTTCAAGTATGAGCAAGCATGCTCCACATTCGTCTTCGTCCCTGTACCATTCTTCTAACATAAACTTCTCGAAGTTCATATTTTCTGTTTTCTGTTTACTGAAAAAGGATCGTCTTCTACGCTAAATTTTATTAAAGTAAATACGCTTAAGAAATGGGAATCATTCTATAGAACATCCGGTACGTCCGCTTCTCAAGTAGAGTTCTTCTTTCGAGAAAGTAGAAATCAGATAGCGACGAAAAAGTCTACCGATAGACAGACAGTGAGGGATTGATTCAGGTGACTGTTCTGTGTGCTTGGAAAGACTTAAAAAACGGAAGGTTACGTTAAAGCAATGCGAGGCAGCTGTCTGAAGCGGCAGCGAGTTTGCCGAGCATTGCTTTGTTTTTAGTAATCTTTTCGTTTTTCTTAGTCTTTCCTGTATACAGAACCCGGAGCCTGCATCAATCCCTCAATGTCTGTCTATTAGAAGAAACTTTATAAGCGCTATCTGATTTCGTCCGATTTTTGAAGAAGAATCTCTACGATAAATCTTTACTTTGCAAAAAGCTCTTTCTCCCACTCTTCTTGCTCCAGCAAAAATCCTTTTTCTTCCAGTGCTTCTTGAATCATATCCAATGTATTTTCACTATCTGCTTCTACCACATGATAATGATAATCGGATGTGATATTTTTCAGTGGCGTAGACTTTCCACTTCGGATGTCATCTATGAACTCTACTGCATTTCGTCTGGAATTAATATTGAGTGATGCTTCCATATGACCGTAGACTCTGTGATTCACCATCACATTACGAACTCTTCCGCCCAGATCGACGATTGTATAGAGTTCATCTTCAACCTGATCATCGGTATGTTTCACTTTGAAGATTCTTTCTACTAAATGTGATTCGTGCAAAATATATCCTCTATTTGTAGATATAATGTCATGTCCTGCGGCACGGATGAGTGCGATATCCTGCACGATCACCTGACGGCTTACTTCATACTGTGCAGCCAATGCCTTTCCCGGCACCGGTGCTGAGCTTGTCTTTATCTGATTTATAATGGCAGTTCTTCTTTCTGGTCCTGTCATCATGCCTCTTCCTTTCTAAATTGAAATCCATACTAATAATTGTTCTTTAACTTTTACTCTACAGCATGAAGGTTTTTCATCGAGATATCAAGAATCGGAGCGGAATGTGTCAGGGCTCCACTGGAAATATAGTCTACGCCAAGAGCTGTCAGGCGTCCGATGTTCTCTTTTGTTACATTTCCGGAACACTCCGTCTCCGCTCTTCCGTCAATGATCTTGATTGCTTCCTGCATCTCTTCTGTTGACATATTATCAAGCATGATGATATCTGCTCCGGCTTCTACTGCTTCTTTTACCATCTCAAGATTCTCAACTTCTACTTCAATCTTTCTTACAAATGGTGCGTAGTCTTTTGCCATCTCGACAGCTTTCTTTACGCTTCCTGCAGCTCCGATGTGATTGTCTTTCAGGAGTACTCCATCAGAAAGATTATATCTGTGGTTATAACCGCCACCAACACGAACTGCATATTTCTCGAAGATTCTCATATTAGGTGTTGTTTTTCTTGTATCAAGAAGTTTTGTTTTGCTTCCCTCAAGAAGTCCTGCAACGGAATGTGTATAAGTTGCGATTCCACTCATTCTCTGAAGGTAGTTCAGTGCTACACGCTCACCGGAAAGAAGTACACGGATATCTCCTGTTACTTTTCCCATCAACTGACCGTTCTTTACTTCGTCCCCGTCTTTACAGTAAAGCTCTGTCTTTGTATCTGCATCTAACAGTTCAAATACTCTACGGTAAACTTCCAGTCCGGCAATTACTCCGTCCTGTTTACAGATCAGTTCTACTTCACCTTTTACATAATCTTTCATAACTGAATTTGTTGTTACGTCTTCGCTTGAAATATCTTCTTTGAGTGCTTCAAGGATCAAATGATCTGCCTGAAGTGTCATTGTAATTTCGTTCATCTTTATATCTCCTGTCCCTGTCTCTATATTCTTTCTCTACTCTTCTCTTAACTTTTATTTTTTCAGCATAGATTAATATTATATCACTATTATTATGCCAATTCACGTACTTTTACTTCATTCTCTGTACCTGAGATTTTATTTGCCGCACGTTTGGCAAATACAAGGCTTTCCAGAAGGGAGTTACTTGCCAGACGGTTCGCACCATGTACACCGTTACAGCTTGTCTCTCCTACTGCATATAAATGTTCCATGGATGTTTTACTGTCTGAATCTACCCAGACACCACCCATAAAATAATGCTGTGCCGGAACAACCGGGATACATTCTTTTGTCACATCATATCCCTCTTCCAGACAATGCTGATAAATGTTCGGGAAATGACCCATGATGATTTCTTTTCCAAGTTTTTCCATTGACAGCCAGACATGATCTGTGCCTTCCTTTTCCATCTCTTCTCTGATTGCCTTAGTCACAACATCTCTTGGAAGAAGCTCATTTACGAAACGTTCTTTCTTGCTGTTAAGAAGAACCGCGCCTTCTCCACGAACAGACTCTGAAATAAGAAAGCGTCTTCCTGGTTTCTTGGAATACAATGTTGTTGGATGGATCTGTACATAATCTAAATGCTCTAAACGAATTCCGTGTTTTTCGGAAATTGTAAGTGCATCTCCTGTCAGATGCGGAAAATTTGTAGAATGCTTATAACGTCCACCGATTCCACCGCTTGCCCAGATTGTATTCTCTGTATGGATTTCGAATTCATTTCCATCTTTATCCTGTGCAATGATTCCTTTACATTCATCATTTTCCACAATGATATCTGTCATCGTTGTATATTCAAGTAATGTTACATTAGAAAGCTGCTTTACCTGTGCAAGCAGTTTACTTGTGATTTCTTTTCCTGTAATATCTGCATGAAACAGAATTCTCGGACGTGAATGTGCTCCCTCACGAGTAAATGCATAAATATCCTGAATCTCTGCCTTTTCACCACCGTTGTCTGCGGCTTCATTTCCAGACTCATCTGCCTCCTGTTTTTGGAAATCTACACCATAGCCAATCAGGTCATGAATGATCTCTCTTGAGCTGCGGATCATAAGATCAACAGATTCTTTTCTGTTCTCATAATGTCCCGCTTTCATTGTATCTTCAAAATAACTGTCATAGTCATCTTTGTCATGCAGCATGCAGATTCCTCCCTGAGCCAGGAATGAATCACTGCTCTCTAAATCTGACTTTGTAATCATGATGATCTTCTGATCTCTCGGAAGACTCAGTGCGCTGAAAAGCCCTCCCACACCTGTTCCGACAATAACTACATCTGCTTCCATTTTCATAATAAATATCTCCATTCCGGCAGCGACTGTCGATTTGATCTCATTATTTTTCTTTGATCTTCGATTGCTGTCAATCCTATCTTCCCTCTGTTTACTTGGCCAGTTCTAACATTCTCTCTAACGGTTTCTTAGATTCTTCACGAAGCTTATCGTCTACAAAAACTTCATTCTCGCCTGTCTTTAATACATGAAGCACTTTCTCAAGTGTAACCTTCTTCATATTTCTGCAGATTGGAGTTGTCTCTGTAAAGTAAAATTTCTTCTCAGGATTTCTCTTCTGAAGTTCATACAAAACACCACTCTCTGTACAGATGATAAATTCTTTCGCATCTGATTTTCCTGCCTGCTCGATAATCTCTGAAGTACTTCCAACAAAATCAGAAAGTTCCAGAACTTTTGCCGGACATTCTGGATGAGAAAGAACCTCTGCTTCCGGATGTGCTGCTTTCGCTTCCTGAATCTCTTCAACCTCCATGTATTCGTGTACGATACAGAAGCCTTCATTATATATGAAGTTCTTTTCCGGAACCAATCCTGCAATATAATGTGCAAGGTTACGATCCGGTATAAAGAAAATATTTTTATTCGGAAGTGCTTTTACAATCTTCACTGCATTGGATGAAGTTACACAGACATCAGAATGTCTTTTCAGTTCTGCTGTTGAATTAATGTAGCAGACAACCGCAAGATCATCATACTCTGAACGAATCTTCTCGATTGTCTCCGCAGATGCCATATGTGCCATTGGACAATCTGCTGCCATATCCGGCATAAGCACTGTTTTCTCAGGATTCAGGATCTTTGCACTCTCGCCCATGAATGAAACACCGCAGAACACGATTGTTTTCTCTTTCAGACCAACCGCAACTTTGCTTAAATAGAAAGAATCTCCTACATAATCTGCAATCTCCTGAACTTCCGGTCTTACATAATAATGCGCCAGAATTACGGCATTTTTTTCTTTCTTTAACTGTTCTATCTCTTCTCTGATCGTCATAGCACGTACCTCTCTTATTCTCTCCTGACATAAAATTCTGCTGTAACACACTTTCATGTCTATTGCTCTGTTGATTTATTCTTGCCCATTATAACACTGTCGTTTACAGGTGACAAGACACTTGTTTTACAAAAACTTTACACCAGCAAGGTTTCTTTTGTGAAAAATGTAACATTTTATATGACATTGTTCTTTTTGTGGGGAAATGATGAGGGAATTTCCTCTATAAATTGCCGGAAAATAAAGATTTAACGTAGAGATTCTTGTTTGAATGCGGACGAAAACTGAAAATATTATTTTAGAAAGTCGCTTGTTAGAAGAATGGTACAGGAACGCCGACTCAGGGTTACGCACGCTGCTCATACTAAGAAAAACAACAGACTGCTAAAAGCAAAGAAAGGATTGACAAACTCGCTACCGCTCAGACAGCTGTCAATCCTTTCTTTAACGCAATCTATCGTTTTTTAAGTATGAGCAAACATGCTCCACATTCGTCTTCGTCCCTGTACCATCCTTCTAACATGAAACTTCTCGAAGTTCATATTTTCTGTTTTCTGTTTACTGAAAAAGGATTGTCTTCTACGCTAAATTTTATTAAAGTAAATACGCTTAAGAAATGGGAATCATTCTATAGAACATCCGGTACGTCTGCTTCTCAAGTAGAGTTCTTCTTTCGAGAGAGTAGAAATCAGATGGCGCTGAAAACTTACCGATAGACATACATTGAGGGATTGATTCAGGTGGCTGTTCTGTGTGCTTGGAAAGTCTTGAAAAACGGAAGGTTACGTTAAAGCAATGCGAGGCAACTGTCTGAAGCGGCAGCGAGTTTGCCGAGCATTGCTTTGTTTTTAGTAATCTTTCGTTTTTCTTAGTCTTTCCTGTATACAGAACCCGGAGCCTGCATCAATCCCTCAATGTTTGTCTGTTAGAAGAAACTTTATAAGCGCTATCTGATTTCGTCCGAACTTGAAAAAGAATTCCTACGATAAATCTTTATTTTCTCAACTGCCAGAACGCTACTGCGCTTGCTGCTGCCACATTCAGAGAATCTACACCATGTGACATCGGAATCTTCACAGTATAATCGCAAGCTTTAATTGTCTCCTGCATAAGTCCGTCCCCCTCGGTTCCAAGAATCACTACCAGTTTTTCTTCGCTCATAAGTTGCGGATCGTCAATACTTACGGAATCATCTGTCAATGCAAGTGCTGCTGTCTTATACCCAAGTGCTTTCAAGTTCTCGATCGCCTGAACCGGCCAGATTTCTTTCCTGTCACATCTGCGTTCTTTATCATCCTGAATAAATGTCCATGGAATCTGAAACACCGTTCCCATACTCACTCTGGATGCTCTTCGATACAATGGATTGCTGCACCCTGAAGTCAGTAACACTGCATCCATATACATTGCTGCTGCCGATCGAAAGATTGCTCCGACATTCGTTGGATTCATCACGTCTTCCAGAATGGCAATCCTGTTCTTTCCCTCGCAAAGTTTCCTGAAATCTTCCAGTGGTCGGCGTTTCAATGCACAAAGCATTCCTCTCGTCAGCTTAAATCCTGTTAATTGCGTAAGGACAGCAAACTCTGCTGTAAAAATAGAGGTGCCTGTATTCTCAAATCTTGCAAGAACTTCTTGCGTCTCTTCATTTTCTTCCATCTGTTTCTTTTCAACCAGAACAGATATTGGAATGTATCCGGCATCCAACGCCCGTCCAATCACTTTCGGACTTTCTGCAATAAAAAGTCCATCTTCCGGACGGTCTTTATTCAGAAGCTGTGCTTCCGTATAACGTGCGTAGACGTCCAGTTCCGGTGCGTTAAAGTTGTTGATTTCTATAATATTTAACACGTTCTCTCCTTAACCTCTAATAAACTGTATCTTCATGATTACTTAATTCTTATAACGTAAAAAAGCACAACCTTTTTCAAGATCATGCTATGACATAAACACTTGGATGGGCGGCGTATCCATCATATCAGGTTCCCTAAGGAGCGCAGGGTGCCTTTCCTGCTTCTCAAATGATTATATAAAAAATACCAATGGATAAATCTTATTGTATATTATCCATTGGTTTCCGTCAAGCAATTTTATCCTTTGAGACTCTTTGTGAAACTCTTTGTTCCGCTCTTTAAATGATACCGTGATCCTTCGCCAATGCTTTAATACTGCGATCATAAGTTGCTTCTGCTTCTTTCGAAAAGAAGCATCCCGGCACGCCTTCATTGTGATCACGATGATGAGCTACACAGGCACAACATTTCCCGTGACGCGGACAATCGTATGTACAGGGACAATTCCGTTTATTGTCACATTTAATCTCCATAGTTCATCTCTCCTTTTTCTCCTCTTCCGAAACCTTTCATACAGTTCACCATTTTTCCTATAAATGTCAACATCTATCTGAAAGTTTCTAATTAACATTAATACTAAAAGAAACACGCAGAAAAAGTGCTTTCTTTCGTGAAACAGCACTTTTTCTGCGTGAAATAATAAAATTTTATGCATGCGACATATATGTAAAATAACTATTTTTTATTTCTCCATATCTACTTTGAGAAATTGGAATTCTCTTTCCATCTGTCAGCAACAACTCACGGGCTGTCAGCCGGCGGATAAAGTCCATATTAACAATATACGCTCTATGCGGTCGGACAAAGACCGAAAAATTCTCTAGTTCCTCCATCAATTCGGACAAAGTTGCTGATGTCTCTAACATAGAACCGTCTGACAAAGTACATACCTGATTATGATTAAAGCTCTCAACACACACCAATTCACAAATTGATATACGGTGAATTCCCTCTTTTGACTTCAACAAAAGAGAGGGATTATTTTCTGGTGACAATCGATGAATACAGTCAAGTACCGCATCCTCAAAAGCGGATTGGTTCACGGGTTTTATCAAATATCCAGAGGCTTTTACGCTAAAAGCTTCCACGGCATATTCTTTAGAAACAGTCAGAAATAAAATTTCTGCTCTCTCTTTTCGCTCCCGAATTCGTCTGGCCAACGTTACACCTGTCATATGTGGCATAACGACATCCAATAAATACAGGTCAAACCCACCTGTTTTTTCTATATCATCCAATAAATCATATGGTGAACTGTAAGCCTGTATCTGTATAGGCATTTCCGGGTGTTGTTCTGAAAATCTGACAGCCAGTTCCTGAACTCGACTGATATCTTTTTGGTTGTCATCACATATACCTATGTGCAGCACACCCCTCACCTCGCTTTTACCTATAATGTGTGTAACTGTTCAGAGCCAAGCAAAATTTCAAAAAAGGTATAAAATGCTTGCATTTTTTAGACTGTTTTTGAAATTTTATTTGGCGGATACGCCACACCTCCGAAATGCGTAGCATTTTGGAGGTTGGCTCTGAACAGTTACTAATATGTAAAAGCATATCATAAAAGGGCGAAATCCTCAACCATACGGCAACATGAGTTTTGCTCATTTTTGCTCATTTTAAATAATCGCCAGCAGAACCGTTCCTGCTGTAATCAACAAAACGCCTGCCGCTGCCTTTTTTGTCAGCTTTTCGTGAAATACAATCCAGGAAAATGCAATTGTTACTAACATGCTAAGCTTATCAATTGGAACTACCACACTTGCCGGTCCCTCTTGTAATGCTCGATAATAACAAAGCCATGACGCTCCCGTTGCCAGTCCTGACAGGCAGATAAAACATAATTCTTTCTTCTCTATCGCCTTTATCTCTTTCTGTTTTCCGGTAATAAACACTAAAGCAGCACTACCGTGGTACGGATTGCCGTACCGAGATTGGAATCAATCCCTTCGATTCCAATCAACAATACGGATACTATTTTTGTCCCTGTAATCCCTTCACGAAGAAATATAAGTGCCAAAAGAATGGAAAGCACAGTACTGGATTTATCAATGGGTACAACCTTATTGATATCACCTTTCTGAAGGGCATGAAAACAACAGTACCACCACTGTCCGGATTGCTGTTGCCACATCCGAATCCGTTTTCTTAATTCCACATTTTGCCAAAACCGCTGTGATTCCCGTAAAAAAGGAAGAACCTATTGAATAAAATATCCACATACTTCACATCTCCCTAAAACTTCCAGCTTCCACAACGCAGATAAATTTATCAGGTTGTGGATCATACGTCATGTAATTCACTTGTTTGTGGCAATTTCCCAGATTCTTGAACAAGGTTCTTTTCTTGTGACTTTACTTTGCATTAACATTCGCGGACAGTTTTGTGAAATTTCTATTTTTATCACCGTAAAAGCATAACCATCTCTAGTCCTTCTGTATGCAAGAATATTTTCGAATATTCGGATTGACATCTGTCATTTCCTGTAGTATTATATTTCCCTAAAGGAAATGGGTTTTTTGTCTGGTAAGCGTTTATTCGCCGAGAGAGTTGCTCGTTTCTTTTTTATATCTATTACATCATACAAATACAACTTTCCATCATTTGAATGACGTATAAGCATAGAGGCATGAAAAACATTATATCTTTCTAATTCGCCCTTGTCGTCATAAACCGGGAGTGCAAATCTTGAATCATATCTGTACCATCCATTTTTAGCATCTCTTTTATGTTTATCCTCATGATTCTCTCTGAAATGCTTTCCTACTGCTATCTCTATCATTTCAGGAATTCCAGTCGCAGCATTTGCTTTTGCCTTTGCATTTGTTCCCTTTATACTATTGGTATATTTTGATCCACTGTATTCCTTAGGAAGATCGGAACCAATGAAAATAACATCTCCTGTTGCAGCAATAGTATAAAACTCGCCAACGTATTCTTTTAAGTATTCCCTGACATCTTTCCAATCTACAGAACGTTTTCCCCTAAATCGTATATCGTTAATCATAACAATATTATTGCCGTCAATGTCCTGAATAACAGAGACATTTCTCTTGATTTTTTGAGAGCTGTTTTCTCGATTGATTTCTCTGCATATTTCGATTAATTCAAAATATCTAAGTATTCTTCTTTTCGTTTCAAAATCAAATGTTCTGAGTAGTTCAATAATATTTTGTCCATCAACCATAAAGTCTGGTTCAATTGTCCGCTCTACTACTTCCTCATCACAAAGTAACTCCGCAAGAGACATATCAAGTGCCTTACAAATAGACATAAGCTTGTCAGCCTGTGGATTAATCTTTTTCTTACGCCAGTCACTAATCGTACTGGTTGCAATACCGGTTCTTCGTGATAATTCAATCTGGCTCATATGTAATTCTTCAAGTCTTGCAAAGATTTTTTCATAAATGTTCATGATACATTATCCTTCCCCTATTATATTCCGATTTATCGGATATTGTACCATATGATTACAACATTATCAAGAATCATAATTTCAATGATATATAATTAATTTCAATTCTTCCACTTGCACGCTTTCCGAAACACTTAATCTGATAACTTCCCGTTTCCTGTATCCCAACTTCAAATTCACCAAACTCATCATAAGTATTCTCGTAGAACACCATATCCTCGCCTAATTGCCCAATACTTATGTACAATTCGCCACTTTCCCCCTCGTGATTAACGCTTATAATATCACCTGATTTAAATTCATATTCTTTAACCTTACGCAACTTCACTATTCCCGCCGGACATGTTTTTTACTTTGTCTTTAAGTTGTTTCGCTGTATGAATCATACCATTACCTCCACATACATCATCACTTCATCCCTTACTCCAAGTTTAACCGCATACTCAATCAATCTTGAAAGATTCTTTTCCTTTGAGGACATATATTCCTTGATTACTGTCTGATATAACTGAATTTCATATTTCTTTCGATCTTTAATCAAATCACAAATACATCTTTCCTTGTCATATACTTTAACCAAATTACCGCTGCTTGACGGGATTTCACAAATCCCCATATCAAGAATCTCTGGGTTTGCATAACGAACTTCTTTGTTTTTCTTTTTGATATGTGTTGCATTATACCCGGTAGGAACAGTGAAATAAATATGACTGTATTCTCTGTCGATAAGACCATGCAAATAAAGAGCGGTCTCGCCCGAATCGCATTTAATACAGCCAGAATCATCACACCTACATCTGCAAAAAATTGCAAGCCACATATTGGCAATTCCTACTGCTCCAAGAATCAGACAAATCAGTTTTACGCCAATGGCTACCTATCATGAAATTCAAAATATGGTAGATGAAAAAATGAAATCCATTACATTGCAGGATATTATTGATCGGTATTATTTAAAAATCAGGGAAGTTAAAAACCTTTAACTAATCAAGAATAGCAAGAATAGCAAGCACTGCCTGTGTCATGACACAGGCGAAATCCCCCACACTTTCCTATCGTCTTTACTACAATTTGCCTTGGGTAGTTACACCTAAAATTGAATTACACACGAAACAGACTGTTGTAAAAACCGAACATTTTACTACATGAGATGCCTCCAACGTCTCACTTAGTACCCAGGAAATGATTTTTCTGAAATATAGATCCATAATACCGGTAAGATATGCATATCCTCTCCTTTCTAACCATATACCTGGCTTATTTTTTTCTATATTTTAACGGAGAAACTCCATATGTTTTTTTGAAGCTTCTGATAAAATAGCTTACATTCTGATATCCACTCTGCATTGCAATCTCTGTAACAGGAATATCCGTATCTTGTAACAGCTGTTTTGCATGCTCTAACCTTAAATGTGTTATATATTGCGAAAGGGTAATATGAAAATGTTCCTTAAAATATCGCGATATATATTTTTCCGAAAGATGAAACTGCTCACTAAATTCTTTTAATGATATCTTTTCCATAAAATTCTGCTGTATATATGAAATCATTTCTTTTTCTATCGTATTTCTCCCGCTTTTATCATTTTCAATTACAAAGCCCTTCTCCCACATTTCAAGAATAAACTGTAAAAGAATTATTTTTGTCTTTATCTGAGCAGTTATTATGGACTCAGTTTTCTTATTTTTTGCCACATATATTTCAACCAACTGCTCACATAGTTCTTTTGCTGTATCTTTTACTCTTGGACTTATCATCAGATGACCATTTTTTAACGGCTCCAATAATTTATCATCCAACATGTCATTTATGCAAAAAGATATGTATTTTAACGGAAAAAGGAAAGTAAAATAATCCACTGTATCAGTCTGTGAACCCATAAAATGCAGATTACCCGGCGACACTACAAAAGCATCCCCGGGGGTTCCAATATAATTTTCTCCTGATATACTAACAGTCAAAAAACCGCTTTTTACATATATAATTTCCAGTTCATCATGCCAATGAACCGGTATCTGAAATGATCGTCCTTCATTTTTTATATGATATATACTAAACGGATCATCCTTTGTACCATGTGGTTTATTTTCCTTTAATTCAAAGTACATACTCTCTCCTATACTTCTACAAGACCTTTACTCTTCCATTTTCCACTCTTCCATCTAAGTACCATTCCCACTGCTCTCGCACATTCGTCACCTGCCATAGCAATATATGCTCCTACAGCCAGAAGTCCCATGTGTATTCCGAGAAAATAGGTTCCGCCAACTGCAAACAAATACATAAATATCGCACCTAATATAACCGGAAAAAATGCGTCTCCGCTCGTTTTTAACGCCTGCCCATATACAAGGTTTGTTACCCTTCCAAGTTCAAGAAATATATCTACTATTAACAACTTTACCACAAGATTTATCATCTGTATATCATCCGTAAATATATGCACGATAAAATGTCCGGCAAATGCAAAGGTCACGGAAAAGCATGTCGCTGTGATGACACCATATATCGCAGCTTTTCTCGTCCCCCTGTTACATTCCTCAAACTCTTTTGCTCCAATTCTCCAGCCGGTCATAATTGCATTTGCCTGAGCAAGGGCAGCTCCCACGCAATACGAGAAATTTGCAATCTGTATCGCATATGAACGCGCTGTAACATTCATTCCATCCACATCCATCTGATTCATAAAACGCACTATAAATGTCATTGCGATGTTGTAAAGTGCTGTTTCAAGCGCAGAAGGAAAACCAATCTTAACAATCTGTGCAAATATCTTTCTTGATGTAATTCGCTCAGGACTCTGCTTTGCTTTTATAAGTACAGCCCCCATGCCGGCTACAATAATAAGATTTACAACTCTCGAAATAACCGTGGCAACAGCAACTCCCATCACACCCCAGTTGAATGCAAATAAAAATACTGAATTAAGTATTATATTGAGAACATTTCCAACAACAGTTCCTATCAAAGAATGTTTTGTATATCCAAACACTCTCAAATAACTGGAGAAAATAGGAATCAGTGCATTTAAAAAACATGTGCCGCCAACAATTCTAAGATATATTTCAGCCGGCTCAAGCAAAGCCGGAGCAATACTTACGCTTCTAAGTATCCCACCAGAAAAAGTAGCAAGAACGACAGACATTACGATACCTATCAATGCGTTGAATATAAGTCCAAGTTGCCTTGCCTGATATGCTATCCCCGGTCTTCCAGCTCCGATATTTTGTGACATAACGGCTATCATACCCGATGATATTACTCCAAACATAATAATAAAAACACTTATATATGTATTTGCTGTTCCCACTGCTCCTACAGCCTGATCACTTACAGATGATAGCATAAGCGTATCAACCATACCTGAAAGCATATAAAATAAAGTTTCTAAGCATATTGGCACAGATAGCTGTGTTAATGTTTTTCTTTCCGCTTCCATAGTTTTCTCCTCACATACAATTCAAGAATACTATATCAATAATACGATATATTTCTATGTAATTCTTGTATAATATCATGTGAAAATTGCACTATTTCTACTTTGTCTTAAGGAGCACTGGGTGCGAGCTAAATTGATTACTCATGCTTACAAGGATTTGCAAATCAGGATAACTTTTTCCGTTTTCCCAATTTGAAACAGTTTGCCTGGTAACATGAAATAATTTGCCAAACTCCTCTTGTGTTAATAGATTATCTTTACGAATGTTTAATCATTCGCTCCCCTCTATTGTGGTAAAATTAACGTCGAATTTTTTAACAGCGTGGCAATCACAGGGGCATATTTAGATATTCCATAATCTTCAACAATACTGGTTATTCTAGCGCCAGCATCCTTTGATGAAGCACCACATAAGAAAACCCTTTCATCAGCAGTTCCATAATCCAACACGATAAAACGATCATGGAATATACCGCCTGTCTTTTTCATTGACAAATTTACTGTTGGGTACTCCTTGCAGAAATCTGCAAATTCTATGTTGTGAAGTTTATTATTTCCAACATTATCACTGAATAAAATAATATCTACTCCAGTAGGAGAATTCTTAAGGTGTACCAGCGTCCTTAAACCAATATAATTGTCAACGACATATATTGACGACTTTGCCTGTTTATAAATGGACTCATATACCTCATCTGCACTACTGAATTTTGCATTAAACATGAGCCACTTGTCATCATCGTCTGAAATAAAGCTGTTCATCATATCAGCCAACTCAGATTTTGTCACAACATCCTTCAAGCCTTCTGCAACATCTGAAATCTGCTTTTCAATAGATATCATATCTGAGTTGATTTTGTTAATTTCTATTCTGTTGTTAGCAGTTTCCATGCTTAACTGAAGTATTTCCCGCTGACCTATTAAATCACGATTTTCTAATATGTAATCTTTCATTTTCTTAAAGGTTCTTATTAATGCCTTGCTCTGCTTAACAGCCAACGGTCCTTTCAAAACAGTCATCAGCATATATAATCCTTGCTCTGTAAATACATGAGGATTATAACGACTTTTTGAACTTATATTTGCGGTACAATTTTTGTACCGCAAATCTTCTAATTCCTCATCTGTCAATTCAAACATAAAATCTTCATCAAATTTTTCAATATTATTTTTTACCTGTCTATTAAATCCCTTCGTATCATAGCCATATATCTCTGCTAAATCAGCATCAAGCAATACCCTTTTACCCCTAATTTTATACAGTTTTTCTTTTAGATATTCTTCTGTTACTGTAACATCGATTTCTTTCTTTTTATCTTCTGCCATAGAATTCCTCCATCCATTTTGCGGTCAAAAAAATTGTCCGCAACTCTCATATAACATATTGCTGACATCAGCAATATGGTCTATTCCTCTTTTCTCTTTATTTTGTCATAATACGCTTTATACCTATAAATCGTCCTCTCACTGACATTGTTCCTCTTCGCAATTTCTACCATTGTCATGCCGCTCTCATACCCAACAACAAAATCATTATAAATTGCCATCCACTTGGCGTTATGTTTCTGACGACCGCTTAATTTACGATTTCTGTAATACTCCAATTCCTCCCGAAGTTCTGCATTCTCTTTTTCCAACTCCTCAATTCTTTTTAATGCCTCTTCAAGTGTTACAGATTTCTCCATTACCTTCTCCTCCATTCATGTCATTTTCATTTTGTCTTTATTATAAATATCTGTGCTTCTTTAGTCAATCCGATTATGTCATGTTGTATTATTTTTTACAATAGCTTTCATACAATCGAAATACCGCTGATATCTTTTACAGGTTAAACTTCTCCAAAAGCAGTCAGCCTGTATGTTTTTTATCCAATCACGTAAAATCCATTTTCTTTTTATTGCCGGTCCATATTTTAAGATCAGTGCTGTCACAACATCCACACATCTCTCAAATCAGTCTTAATACATCAGTATTATTACCTTGTCCCTTGAACACTTCCATATCTGCAAAAAGGACATCCCCTGACCTGTAAAATCTACAGTTCCGGAATGTCCTTTTTTCCATACTTCACTATATTTTTAACACATGATACTGCTTATCCACAATCTATATGATTCCAAAATGTCTAAATGCCTGCATAATCGCATCTTCCTTCTCCGGTGTACACTGTGGCTGTCTCGTATTCTCTGATTTAGCCGGATTGAAGTTCTCACCGACATCTAATCCACACTTCTTCTTAATCTGTGCGATATACAGTGATGAAACCTTCAGTCCTGTCATTTCAAGTACATATGCCTTTATCTGCTCATAAGTTGCTTTTCCCTTAAATTCAGATAAATCCATATCCTCCAGAGAGAAGTCCACCTTCACTTTTCTGCTATCGACCATTCCCTTGGAAAGCAAGACAACCGTCTCACAGAACATATTTTATCGCAAGGCTTTTAAAAATGAAATAGATTTTACCAAACGACAGTTTTCAAAAAACTTATCTGTCAAAAATTAATTTCTCCCACGGTTCATATCCTGCCATGTAGCCGAATTCTTCCTCATTTCTGAATCCTTCAAGAAGTTTTTCTTTTACACCATCTAATATAGCTTCATCAATATCTCTGAACTTCATATGCTTATATAAACCGGACTTTCTAAAATCATACATAGTACCCACATTATCAAGAAGATGTTTTACCACCTTATATGTTCCCTCTACATCTTTCCCTGCACATACAATATCAAGCATTGGCGAATACTCATTATATTTTCCCATTTCCAATGTATGTGCAACTGCCTGTACCTTCCCTGACAAAAATCTCGCATAACCGATATCATTTTCCCACAATGCCAGTCCCGCCATTGTGGAAAGAACAAAATTAAGTGTACTAAAGCCGGAAAAAATAATATTTTCATATTTTTCATATGCTTCTTTGATTTTTCCCTGCTTTTGGAGTAATCTTCCCTGATAATAACTTTTCATAGGATCGTATTCTGAAAAATAGTCCAGATATTTTTCTGCCTTGGTGTAATCCTTCTTACGTAAATAAAATCCAAATAAGGAATCTGCTGCATGATGCTGTATCTCTTCATTCTCATCATGTAGTGCCAGCTCATACCATGCGTTAATCTGCTTATCATATTTTTCCTGATTCGTGCATTTATCCGTTATTCTTCTTGCATCAAGCATTACCGCAGTCTGCCAGATAAGCATGTTACAATTCGAATATTCCTTTATAAGTCTCAATGCCCATTCATAAGTCTTTTCATAGCCTTCTTCTGAAAACATCCTGTCCATCTTCCTGATAATTTCTTCGATTTCAGTATCTGAAAGTTTTTCATGAAAAGAAAGTAATGTATCAAGTGAAATATCAAGCAGTCTTGCAATTGGTGCCAGCAGTTCAATATCCGGCTTGGAATTACTATTCTCCCATTTGTTTACAGCCGGTGTCGTCACGCCTAATCTGTTTGCCATCTCCTCCTGCGTCATACCAGCTTCTTTTCTATATTTTTTTATAACAACACCTATATCCATTTGCTTCATCTCCTAAAAAATTCAAAAGCTTTTGTATACTCAGCATATCATATTCATATAGATTGCTCAATTGAACAGTATTTAATTTCTATTCAATTTAATTAACCAGTAGGAAATGTTGCTAAAATACTGTTTAGATTTATCATACATACAAAATGGAAGTTATCTATTTCTTCTCTTCGTTAAGACCTAGTTCATTACATATTACTTGCTATCCCTGATACCTTATTCTTTCTACCAGCGTTTCCTTTTTCAGATTACTGCTTAAAACGCAGGAAAGTACAATCTGCAACAGACCGACCAAAAAAATCATAATAAAAATTGGTACGATTGGAACATGATAGATATTCATTCCAAATATTCCATTATGTTTTGCATAGGAAAAAAGTGCATAGCCGAGCGGCAGACCAATGATCAAAGCTACGCATATGGTACCAACCGTAAACATCATTCCCTGTAACTGCAGACATAAATTTAATTGTTTATTTGTCATACCCACAGCCTGTAATACACCATATTCCTGCTTTTTTGTCGTAATATTCATGATTATGGTGTTTGCCATATTCATAAAACCGATGAGTCCTACAACCGCCATAAACAGATAACAGCCAAGCTTCATCATGCTGCTTGCAAATTCGGCAGATTGTAACTGCGCATGATAAGTATCCATTTTTATATGCGAAGTATTAGAAATCAAAGTATTCAGACTTTGTTCTACAGATGCCATATCTTTTTTATCACAGTCCACCCACAGATAGCCATAGGCTGTTCCTCTCGGATTCATGGAACGATATACATCTTCCGGAATGACAAGATAAGTGTCCGCACTTACAAAAGATCCTGCAATCTTTCCCTGATAGGTATAGGTTTCACTTCCATTCTCAAAGTCAAATGCAATGGATTCACCCGGAGCATATCCATCTTGTTCCATCCACATCGACCAACCAAAGAAAATTTCACCATTCTTTACCGCCTGATCATAGTCCATAGAGCCAATATCCCCGTCCTGGCGCATAAAATCAAAATCATTTTTACTCACAATAGCAGCCGGAAATCTTGTTCCGTTCAGATTTACAGAGACAATCTCTCTCGTCATGACATCTGTCACTCCTGGAATGCTTTTGATTTCTTCAATCAGCGAATCATTCAATGGATTATCCGTCAGAATCGTATCCAGATTATTCTCCGGATATCTTTCATCGTACTCAGCAGAATAGTCAAGCTGCAGTTCAAATTGTCCATGATTAACGGAAAGACGTGCTTCATGCTCCGTATCAATATTTCCTACATAATTAGAGATAATCACAAACAATGCACAGGAAAGCCCCAGTGTGAGGATGGTACCAATGGTTCTTTTTGGATTACCCGTTATATTTGCCATTGCCATAGAAAACACGGTGACATTTTTTCTGCCATTTCGTTTTCCTTTTTTGTGTGTTTCTGCATTTTCTAAATACCGTGTTGCTTCGATAGGTGAAATCCGTGAAACAATTTTCATTGGTTTACGCAGCGCCAAAGCAACGGTAAGAAATGACACGAAAATACATAGAAGCATAACAGGCAGGGAAAACAGTGGCACCTGCTGATTTTGGACTCCCATAGAGCCCGTTCCGGTTGATACAAGGTTTCCCTGTTCTACCAGCCAGTTAAAACCGCATTTTGCAATCAGAAAACCAAGAAGCAATCCAACCGGTATTGAAAAAATTGTCAAAAACATACCCTCTCTGAAGATCAGTTGTTTCATCTGCTTTTTTGTCGCTCCCAGAGCCTTGATTTTTCCATACTCCTGTATCTTGTTGGCAATACCGACCTGAAAAATATTATAAATGACCACAACAGAGAAAAGTACAATTGCAAGAATCAGAATTCCGCATACCGCAATCGTTTCATAACTCGGCTGCAAGACCCATTGCAAATAGAGATCATTGACTATAACGTTTTTTTCTTCGATCCCACAAGCTACTGCAATCTGCTTTATAACCGAATCAATATTATTCATAGATACATTTGCAGAATCATTTAAAGTAAAATAAATATTATACTGTCTGTCATTCTCTGTGACGTGCTCATCATAAAACTCCTGTGACCCGAAAGCAACATAAGATGCCTCGATGGTATACTCATCCCGATCATATAGGATTCCGCTGACAACAAACTCTTCCGGCTTATATTCTGACCGCATCCCTGCACGGTAATCCAGTGTAACCGTATCTCCGACCTTTACATCATCATATCCCATTGCACGAAAAAAAGCTCTTCCGGCGGCAATTTCCTGCATTTTTTCCGGATACTTTCCTTCCTTTAACTCATATTCCTTATTATAGGGAAGCATTTTTCTTGCAGTCTCATCCATGCAGACAAACCCGCCGTTTTCATTGCCTTTTATGATGCCTTCTGTACACATAATTCCTATTGCATCTATTTCTGCACGGCGACTTACTTCCTTTAACTGCGAGGCATCTGCTGCGACAAACAGACCATAATTGCTTCCATATGAGCCTGCCGCCTGACTTTTCTGTAAACGGATCATTCCATTTCCCACAGTACTGATAATCACAAGCAGCATCGTGGTCAGACATATGGACATCATAATCAGTATACTTCTTGTCTTGTTCTTTTTGTCATTGCTATATGCAATCCTGCTTATTGTCTTCATCTGAAATCCACCACCTGTCCATCCTCAATCACCAGGATGCGGTCAGCGACCTGTGCAATTTCGTCATCATGGGTAATCATTACAATTGTCTGTCCATATTTTTTTGCTGTCATCTTAAGCAGGGCGATTACCTCATCACTGGTCTTAGAATCAAGATTTCCTGTCGGCTCATCTGCAAATATAATTTCCGGACGATTCACCAGTGCTCTTGCAATTGCTACTCTCTGCTGCTGTCCTCCGGATAACTGATTTGGCAGATTGTAAATCCTCTTTTCAATCCCCAGAGTTGCAATAATATCATTTACATACGCTTCATCCACTTTTCTTCCATCCAGCCCCAGTGGCAGTACAATATTTTCCCAGACATTAACAGATGAAACCAGATTAAATGCCTGAAAAACAAATCCGATTTTTCTTCTGCGGAAAACAGCAAGGGCATCTTCCTTCATCCTGTATAAATCTTTCCCGGCTAAAGTAACACTGCCTTTTGTCGGGGTGTCTAGCCCTCCAAGCATATGAAGTAATGTACTTTTACCGGAACCTGACTTTCCAACAATTGCGACAAATTCTCCCTGCTCAATCTGAATGTCCACCTGATTGACCGCTTTGACCTGATTCTCACCTGCGCCATAAAACTTACAAAGCTGCTTGGTTTCTAATATCACACTCATGTGTTGCCTCCTTTTCAATTCTGTAAAGCGTACCTTTTCAGCACGCTTTCTTTGCCTGTTTATATATTTGGTCATTTTTCAACCTACATCCAAATTGTATCAGGATAATCTTTCATTTCACTTTCAAAAAACGAGCAGAAGTCTTACAGAATTGTAAGATTTCTGCTCACTTAAAATTTAACCAACATATGGTAATTGAATCACAAACGTGCTTCCTTTTTTCTTTTTGCCGGAGGTTACCATGATTGTACCTCCGTGTTTTTCGATAATTTCTCTCGATAGAAAAAGTCCGATTCCTGTACCACTCTTTTCCATGACCTCCTTGGAACTTCCTCTGTAAAATCGTTGAAAAATTTTGTGATACTCATTCTGCGGAATACCAATTCCCTGATCCTCAATTTCCATTCTTACAAGATCGTTTCTTTTTTGTAACCGGATAAATATTTTTGAACCACACGGACTGTACTTGACCGCATTATCCAGAACGTTGATCACAGCTTCACCAAGCCACCTTTTATCCTGCATAATCGTGCATGTTTCCAGCTCTTTTTCATAGTCAAAAACGAATTCTATTTCTTTCTCATCCGCTTTAGGATAAGTGCGGTTCACAGCAGATATGACAGTATCCATAAGCGGAAGTTTTTTCTTATTAATCTGAATCAGTCCAGTTTCCATCTTGGATATTTCAAGAAGCGACTGCAATAATGTCTCCAGTCCATCCAGAGCACTCCGACAACGGATACGAAACTCCTCCTGTTCTGTGGCACTTAAGTCATTCTGCATCAGCACACTAAAACATGTATCCAAAGCTGCAACCGGTGTCTTTAACTGGTGAGAGATATCAGAAACCATTTCTTTCGTGCTCTCTTTTTCTTCCCGTGCTTCTTCCTTTAGCAACTGAATATGATGTCCGATTGCTTCAAGCTGGTCATTCAATTTTTCCAGTTCTGCTGGATTTTCCGTTTTCAGTAAAGCATCAAATTTATTTTCACGGAATCTGATCAGAATTTCTTCCAACTGGTCTAAAATTTTCTGATGACACGCATCTTCTTTTTTCTTCCAATAAAGTAAAAAAGTCAAAAGAAGCACGCATATCACAGTGCTTACAGCACCGGTCACCATAACCTGATGCCGGAATCGCATATAAAATGCATTCCCTTTATTCCCCCAGTATCCATATTGCTCCAATAATCGCCTTCCCTGTTCGTTAGTTTCAATATCCTTATCCTTAAGCAATTCCGAAACAGCATCCAGCCCGGAAAATTCTTCCTTTGCAGCAATCTCTGTCATAAGATTCATTTTATATTTATAATCTTCATAAAACACATACGTGGTAAAGCAATTTAATATTGCAAACAATACTATGACAGGCAAAACCAAGGAGAGCACTACTGTAATCTTCTTGCGATATCTCTTTGTCACTGCCTTACCTCCTGATTCCATATATACCCAAGACCTCTGATATTCTTTATATAGACCGGTGCAGCCGGATTGTCTTCGATTTTCTCACGGAGTCTTCTGATATTGACAGCGATTGTATTTTCATCCACAAAATCCCCTTCCAGATCAAACACATTTTCCAATATTTGTGTTTTTGAAAGAATCTGTTTCGGATTCTGCAGAAAAAAAGTCAGCATTTTCAACTCCGTTTTTGTCAGACTGATTTCACGACTATTTATCAGGACTTTCATTTCTCCTGCGATAAATACGATATCTCCCGAAATCATCTTTCCGGCTTCCGTTTTCTCCTGTCTGCGACGGAAATGTGCTTCTATTTTCAAAAGAAGTACCGAAAGACTAAACGGCTTTGTAATATAATCATCTGCCCCTGCTTCATATCCCATGACCTGATCCATCTCCTGATCTAGTGCTGTAAGACAAATAATGTATGTATTATAATTGCATCTCATCCACCTTACAAATTCCAGTCCATTCCCATCCGGAAGATTCACATCACAAATGGTAACATCCACATTATTATCACTTGCAATTCTTTTCGCTTTTTTCACTGATTCTGCTGAAAAAACCTCATATCCGGATTTTTTCAGTGAAAATGTAATTCCACGATTTAAATTTTCATCATCTTCAACCACGAGTATACCTGGCATAGCATATGCACCTCTCTTTATTAACTATTCATCTTAAAATGCTTCAATGCCTCCACAATTGCACTTTCTTTATCTTCTGGGCACTGTGGCTGCCTGCTATCTTCATTTTTAGGTAAATTATAATTCTTTATCTCATCATATGTTGACTTAGTCTCTGCAGATGTTATATCCACATCATCAAGTTCAATCGTGACATTAATATAATCATCTGATTTTTCTTAAGCTCATAAATCTGAGACTTCAGTTCTGTCATTGTTTCTTCCACTTCATCTATTCTATCATATTGAGCATCCAATCGTCTCTGTAAATCTGATATTTTTTTATCGTAATGAGTATCTGTAACATCTAGATTGTACATCTGCTGTTCAATGCGTGTTTTTATTGTTTCCGCCTGATGAAGACTTGCATTTAACACAGATAACTGTTTTTCCAGATATCTAGTCTTGTTATCTTTTCTCCCTGCTTTGGCAATATTTCCATACATTCCTTTTCCACAGCAAGGACATTTTAATATTCCGGACAAAATATGTGCATGTTCCGGATCATGAATTTTTTCGCGCCTATAATTATTTTTTGAACGCTTTTCCTGTGCAAGCTCCCAGTCTTCCTCGGCAATAATTGCTTCATGAATTCCCTCATAAACAGGGAAATCTGATTGCTCCACTACATGCGTTTCATTACGGGTCCCTGTTTTCTTCTCTGTACGCCTGCGTCCATATGCTATCTTCCCCATATATACCGGGTCATCAATTATCTTCTTGATAAAGCTGGCCGAGAACCCCGGTATTGTTCCATTCTGACGCAGCTTCTTTGTATATCCATGATTGTTCAGATAATTTGCCACGCCATTGATTCCATCATTGGTATGAATATACCTGTCAAAAATCATTTGAATAATTTCCACTTCATCCTCAGCAATAACAAGTTCCCCATTTTCCATCCTATATCCATACGGTGCAAATCCACCATTCTATTTACCTTCTCTCGCCTTCTGCTCACGCCCAGCCATTGTCTGCACTCTGATATTTCTCTGCTACGGCCGCAATGATAGATATAAGCAGTTTATCGGCTTCTTTTGAACTGTCGATTCCATCTTCCACACAGATTAGGTTCACACCATAATCCTGCATAAGCTGTAAAGAGCTGAGTACATCCGCCGCATTTCTACCAAATCGGGATAATTTAAATACAAGGACGAAATCAACTCCGTCCTTGCCATCTTCAATATCATTCAGCATCCGCATAAATTCCTGACGACCTCTTATATTCTTACCGGAATGCCCTTCATCGGAATATTCTCCTACAATCTCCATATCCTGAAATTCTGCATATTTTTTTAGTTTGTCCTTCTGTGCATCAAGACTATAGCCGTCAACCTAAATAGCCGTAGACACACGAGTATATATGTAATATCTTGTTTTCTTCTTCAATAATCTCACACTCCTGTATTATTCATTTGTCAACTTTCCAGATTGCTCTGCAAGCTTTTTCTCTTCTCTCTTCACTCTACGTTCCAGTTTCTTAATGTCTTCCGATGCTGGTAAATCTTCCGGTTTAATTCCTCTTTGTCCAAGCATGTCTCTAACAGAAGTATTATTTTCCACATGTTCAACAGTGATTGCAGATTCTCCTTGCAAGTCCTTTTCTTCAACATTATAATTCGTCATTTCAGTTGCAAGATTTTTTGCAGCAATGGTAAGTGTTGGTAGGAAATCCGCAAGTGGTCTTTTATCCTGTACGCCCAAACGTTCTTTCATCTGTTTCGTTGTAAATCCACCAAATAAAGCCTGATCTCCTTTAGACCGAATACGACCAAATCCTGCATCATCTACTCCACGTTCATATATATTTTGAGACAATCTTTTTTCCGATTCCCTTAATTTTCCTCTTGCCTCTGTCCTTTCGATATAAGAAATCCTTTCTTCAATCAATTCCTGTTTTCTAGTCTGAACCGCAAAATAGCATTGTGCAAAAGCAATCTGCTCCTTTCGTGGATCTCCATTTTCAGCAATAAGATAACATGCATAACGAGTAAGCATATAATCTTGAACTCCACGAAGTGCACCGTTTCCAACTTCAATTGTATTGTTAAATCTTGAAAAATGATCTTCTGCTACGTTTCCATTATTCTCACATGAAATCATTGCTTTATTTATTGCATTATCAAAATTTCTCCATTGAACATAATCCAATAATTTCATTAGTTCTCTTGCATACCAATACTCAATGCCATCTGCTTCATGTCGGATATCATCAAATTTTCTTCTGTATAATTCTATTATTCTCTTTTCCATTCAAATTTCCTCCTCTTATGAACATATTGCTGACGCCAGCAATATGTTTTTTACTATTAATTTCTTCAATTACTCTAACACATTCTCCTTTGTGTTCCTCATCTTGTCATAATACGCTTTATACCTGTAAATTGTTCTCTCACTGACATTATTACGCTTTGCAATCTCTATTATAGTCATTCCACTTTCATAACCTGCAACAAAATCATTATAGATTGCCATCCACTTGGCATTATGTTTCTGTCGTCCGCTCATCTTTCTGTTTTTATAATATTCCAGTTCTTCACGAAGTTTCTCGTTTTCACTTTTCAATTCTGCTATTCTCTTAAGCGCGACTTCCAGTGTTTCAATCTTTTCCATTTTCATTTCCTCCGTTTATGTCATTATCATTTTGACTTTATTATAAATTTGATTCATGTGTAAGTCAATCTGATATTGTCATGCAGTACTTTTTTCCAGGCCAAACTTCCACTTCTTCATATTTTCTACATATCTTCCATATCGCTTTACAGCAAGTTCTTTCCAAAAGCATCCCACGTGAATATTTCTTAACCATTCTTCTACAGCCCACTTCTTTTTAACAGTAGACCATATTTTTAATCATGTTAGTGATAACATCGGTACATCATTCAAATGCTGCATTTTCTTTTGCGTCTTCATAATACATTTTTCTCATTTCTTATTTCTCCATTTCCTTAACTGAATTTCCGGTGTCCATTCGAAAGTTTCCGGCTGTAAAATATCATGGACATAGATTTTATTCGGTTTACCCAATTCCTGGTGTCTGCGATAAATCAAACTATGCTGTTCCAATTCTATCAACATTTTATTGACCTTCTTATTCCCCCAGGTTCATCAGATTCATAATTTCTTCAATTGTAAAGATGATATAGGTAATTCCATATTCATCACGCCATGCATCCCTATTGGAGTTTGACAGGCACTTGCGATCCAGAAGTATTCCATATAATACTTTTGCCGCATTTGTCATGTCACTAAACTGCTCTTCCTTAAAAATCTTTTAGGTATCCTGTAAAATTTATAATCAAAAGTTACATTTTCCATTGTCTTATCCTCTCTTTCATTCCTAATTTTGCTACTTGGCAAGCAGTGCATTTGTACACACAAAATGCATTTTTAGCCTGTTTGGACAATTCCCCAATCCCCTAAAACCATGAAAATAATTTTTCACGGAGCTACGCCTATCGGCTTTGTCATACTGATGTGTTTCCAACATTTCATAGTTAGTATTGATAGTCGCCAAACTATCATCAATGCTTTTGAGGGCTGATTTTATTTTATCCTGATTACTCATTACTCCCATCCTTTCTGACTGTAAGCTCATCATACAGAAGGTCCGCGAACTCACTTGTCAGCAGATAATCGGTATGCCTCCAAGTCTGGTATAAAAAATCCAGTGCATTTTCCTTAGATAATATCCAGCAAAGCATATCATCGGAATATCTACAGTTATGCTCTGGGATATTGTTAAACAGGCTCATTATTTCCTGCTTCCACACCACCTCATATGACTTATTCAGTAAGTCGGATGCTGTCAGTGATGCTGTTGTAAGATATATACACAATGCAGTGTACTCATCTTTTAATCTCTGCCTTAACTGCTGTAATAACATAGGCTTCTCCTTTCTACTTCCCACACTCTTCATAATATGGGCACTCATCACAATATGAATCTCCTGAACACTCACAGCCATCTAACAGACCATCTGTTACAATCGGAACACATACTGACATGTACAAACTGCAATTCTCTGTACAATGCCCTGGCATTTCTGGTCTTAATGACTGTCCTTCGAGATAGCACATTAGGCATCACCTCCCTTCTTTGTGTGGCTTACAGTAAAATCCCACTGAGCCATAGCTGCATATAGTTCTATAAGCATATTATTGATGGTTTCCATCAGCATACAAGCCATAGCATTATCCAACTTTGATAAATCCATAAGTGTAGTTGGAAGTTCCAGTATCTTTACACGGATACCATTATCCCTGTAATACTGCAACTCCCTTAAAGTCTCCTGATTATTTCTGCCAAGCCTGTCTACCTCGGTAATAATTAACTCATCACCTGCTCTTAATACATCCTCTTTCAATACCTGATATCTTGGACGATTAAAATTCTTTCCTGTCTGCTGGTCAGTAAATATCTTTTCCAGTTCCAGATTGTTCTGCTCACAATAGGTTGTAATCTCCTTGATGCCTCTGTCTAAATGCTGTTCTCTTGTACTTGTTCTGTGATAACCATATCTTTTCATGATATTAGCTCCTTCCTTAGTCCTGAAATGTGTACTTTTTGAAACTACAAAAAAAGGACTGCTAAACAGTCCCGAAATCTATGGATATTCCTTTATGGAACGTCCCGGTATTTGTGTATGCTTTTTGACACCCCCTTAAAAATGGGTATAAAAAAAGAAGGTGTATTTCAACCTTCTTACATTTAGCAATTTGATGGATTATTTAATACTTCTAATGCGTTCCACACTTAACTCTGCTCTAGATATAACTTCGAGTTTTTGATGATATACTTGCGTACTGATTAATGGCTCACTTACAATGAATAATCCGTAAACATTCCATATAACATCAGATAGTTGATAGTATATTTTTAAATCTTCCAGGTGTTCCTTAACCCAGTCTACTCTTCTAGCATGCTTTGTTGCATAGCATTTCTTTTTACCATCAACAAACATTTTCTGATACTCCAGCTGAATTTCATAAGGATTTCTAGAAAAATTAAAATCCTTTACCTCTGCTACATATATATGATGCATCTCATTATCTATTATTAGCACATCAATGTCTCCTAATGTATTTCCATTCTTGTCAGCTACAGGCTTTTTATTAATCCTATCAACATTCGAATCAATAACAAACACTTCCATATCTGACAAGATATCTGAAATTAATTTATTAAATTTTCTTCCCCTATCATCACTAATTCGTCCTATCAAAGTGCACATCTTATCATTTTTTGTTGATATTTTGCCCTCATAAATCAAGTCTGTCACATACATAAGCATATGATATAATTGTCTATTACCCCATATTATCATATCGTTTCTGATTATTACTGGCCGCCTATTAAAAGAATATGCACGATTAAATCGCCATGGATATACATCTTCTTTCCTAAACCCAGATGGCACTTTCAAAAAATCATCTCTTTCAGTCAAAGAAATATCCTTAATTATGGCTATTGCTATTTCATTAGATAGCTTCTCATCAATTTGAACAATATATTCTATAAGTTTTTCCTTAGGTGCTATATAAACTTCCTGCTCTTCTCTCTCCTTACCATATTCTATCATCCCCATTATTAACCTACAAAATTGAGTAAAAGAATACCCATACTCAGCCTGAAAAGCAATATCTAAAGAATCTGAATAATCTTCATGATTGATGGTATATTTTTTATGAAAATCACTAGAAGATTTATAATATAACTGTTCTCTTCTATATTTATCGCCATATTGATATATTGTATAAAATTCATCCTGCTTCATTCCTATTCGGTCCGATTTCAATATTTCAACTGGCGTATTAAAAATGTTATAGTGAAACAAGTCATTCTTATATGCCCACTCTATAATAAGTGAGCATATTGCCAATATATATTCATATTTTCCTATACCAAGTGTCACCTCACCTTTAGGCGGTTTAGCAGCAACGTATTCCATCATGAATTTTAATGCTAATGATACTCGATTCAAATTATTGTATTCTGTTATATATTGTTCCTCTTTTTCAGGATAACATGACAACTCATAAGCATAAGTCTTTTCTGCAAGCATTAGCTTGTATAAAACTTCTTCCAAATCGGAATAAATCGCTTCTACCAAATGATGTGAACTTAATACCTCAATCTCTTCTTGTAACATTTTATATAACATTCCTACAACTTCATTGGCAATCATTGTTCTTTTCTCATCTGGAATAACTCCATATGTCCATTTACTACTTTGTAATATAGATTTCCCTATTATATCAAGCAAATAATCCTCGTCTTCTTCTCGAACAATCCTATCCGCAGTAAACAATATTGGTTTATAATATGGTTTATCCTGAAAATCCAAAGAAAATATTTTTCTCCTCATCGGATTATCAAACAATTTATCTAACCTATTCTCATAAGCAACTGGCTCATATGCATTATTATTTAAAATATCCAAAAGCATCTGGCACAATTCTTTTTCCTTTGCATTCGTCTTACAACTCATTTGACTATATGCCTTAGGTGTCCATACCAAATTATAATGTCTGCCTCTTTTTTCAACACGAATTAAATCTGATACAGTAATATCCTCAGTTGGAGCATAATAATAGGCTTTCTTATCACCCTCCAATATTATTGAAAAATGATATAATGTATTCAATAGTTCCATATCTTCAATAATATCTTTGCATTCTGCCAGCCAATAAGATATAGTGTCCATAATTGAAAAATTCAAATTAACATCTGCCTTTTCCTTTATTTCTCCAGATGTAATCCAAATAATACAGTTATTATAACGAATACATAATGTACTCCTTTTTGTCTCCATCATGCATTCTTCGGTGTACATATTTCTCATTTCATCACACAAGACCACTCTCGTTTTCCAACCATCTTCATAAGAATCAATCAATACAGCCCCCTCATTCCTTATTGACTGATTAATATAATCAATGGAATCTCCTGGAGCAATCAAAAGTGTAGTATTATACGGATTAAAATCATCATTCAAATAAAATGAATACTGATTACTTGTATATATGCTGATAGCATTTAGCTCACTAAATAAATTTGGTATTTGTGTGCTTACTTTCTCTTTTGCACGTATATATCTTGGTACAAAATTCTCTTTTTTTCGTTCATTGACACTTATACAATGCAATTCAAATGGATTCAATTGTAATGACTTATATTTAGATGGATTTTTAGCTACTCTTAGTCCCATTCCTCTTCCAAATCCACTAATTATCAACAGACAATAGATATCATTCCTTTCGATAGCATTTTCTTGCATTTTTTCAAAAAAATATTTCATTCTCTTCTCAAATAACAAAGTATGCTTTTCATCAGGATATTCTGAGTGCATTGTTCTTTCTGAATAGTCACAAGCATCATCACATACAAAAACAGTCAACATTAACTGATTATTATACACATTTACGATACATTCTTTATAATATGCATTATTTATTAACTCAATTCCAAGCATGCTCTCCTTTATTTTGTGATGTCCCAATGCTTCTAGTGACTTACGGCAATCTCGCCATACATAATTGTTATATCTATTTATCACCTTATCCTTTATTCCAAACTCTGAAGCTATTTTTAATGCCTGAAAAAAAAGAAAATTTGGTAATAGAGAAACATTAAGTAATATAATTGTATTGTCTCTGCAATTTCTCACAAATGGTTTACTGTAAAATGGTCTATTATTCATTGAACCCACATTACCACTTCCGAAAGGCATAATTATTTCTTCTAGTAAATCAGAATAATCTTTCAGAAACAACTGTATTCTCTGTTCATCAAACACAACGCATTCCGCATATTCTTTGACCTTTTCACTATCTGGTATCACCACATACTTTCCTTCATCAGATGCTATTTCACACTCCTTTATGCTTATTTTTCTAGCTATTTCCTCTGATAATCCCAATATAAGCATCATCAATCTTCCAATTTTCTGGTTGTATTCTTTAGGAAAGTCATTTTCATAATTGAACAATATATCTATAAGCATTTGAAGATTATAAGCGGGTGTATTATCAATTCCATTAAAAACCGTATAATTATCAATCAACATTACATTCTGGTAGAAAGCATTTTCATTCGGGTCAATAGACAATGCTAAATTAGTTTCATTTATTTTTCCTATTAATTTCTTAAACTTTCCAGCACTCATCTTATATGTGGAATTGTATGTATTTTCCTCTTCACAAATAATACCTGCTATCAAGGAATCTAATAAAACAGATTTATTTTGGTTATGAGGCATTAAATTTAAACCTGATATTCTTGCTAAGACATCATAAACATCATACTTTTTTATCTCGTCAGATATGTCCTTCAATTCATCTATCGTTTCTTGACTTTCAAATATATCACCAAACTTCATAATTTCATTAAAAAAATCCATATTTTCCCCTTTCTGTATATATAATCACTTTATTCAAATAACTCAAAATCTATAAAAATAACCTCACCAGACAACATTCCAGTGAGGTCATATAATCACGCTTTCTGTTTAGGCACAAACTCAATCTTAAGAGCCATCCCCATACCATCCGCTAATCTTTTAAGCAAATTAACAGAAGGGTTTCGTGTTCCATTCTCAAGCTTGCTGATATCAGCCTGATTAATACCAGTGCGTTCAGCCAGTTCCTTCTGTGTCATATTCTGAGAAGTACGAGCATTCACGATAGCTCTTATAACATCCATCTCAGGCTGAATAGCTTCATATTCTTTTCTGAACTCATCATCTTTCAACTGCTTAGAAAGCATATCATCAAATGTTCTCATCCTTCATCACCCTTTCTATGAAATCTTTTCTTCTATCCTTTGCAATCTGAATCTCCTCTTTAGGAGTTTTCTGTGTCTTTTTAACAAATCCGTTCGTCAGTATTATTTTTCCCTCATAATAGAAAAAATATAAGACTCTGGTAATATCACTCCCGAATTTACAACGCAATTCAAATATTCCGTCATCCAGATGTTTACTGTAAGGTTCTCTAAGCATATTTCCCTTTTCTTGTAATATTCCCAGCAATCCAAATATTTTAGCTCGCATCTTAGGATTAACAGAATCCAGAAATTCTTCTACTGGAACTTCGCCATTTTCTTTTTCATATGCTATCAGTTTAAATTCTGTCATGTAATCACCTTTGTAAATATTATATGGCATATATACCATAATGTCAATTATCCATTTAATATAATCATACCGAGCTATTTCTCTTAAAACGTGTAGTAAGTGTGTAGTAGAGCACTTTTCCAGCCAAGAAATGGCTTATTTATAGGCTTTGTAGGAGTATCTAGTGATATTGCCGTGACACACCATCAATTTTGCTAAATCAATTTAAAATACCTCAACGCATCCTTAATATACTCCACCTTCTCCTGTGGACACTGCTTCACCTCTGGATTCTTTTTCTTGGACTTATTATAATTCTCACCCATGTCCAGACCACACATCCGCTTCACCTGTGCAATATAAGAAGTATGCACATTCACACCATACTTGTTCTTCACATAATCCTTAATCTTCTGATAAGTAGCCTTTTCTTTTGGTGTGTAGTTGCTCTCTTCATCAGGCTCCATTGTAACCTCAATCTTAGGTGTATCTTTTTTTAGGGATAATTTGACAACCGTCTCAACGGTACTTTCGTTGTCCCAACAAAGTTCCTGCATTTCCCTGTCTCCAAAATACACCGGAAAACGGAACTTTATGTGCTTCAGGAATCTGCCATCTGGCTGCTCCTGCTCGTAAATGTCCACCTGTTCTACAAAGCTATTAAGAAATTCTTTTTTCTCCAGGTCGGTGAACTTATCATATAGTTTATCAAAATATAAAAGAAATTGATAGACGTTTTCTTCTGATATTTTCTGTTGCCGGATATTCAGCAGGCGATTCTTAACTTCTTCTATACTATTCTCCACGCCTTCAATTTCATCATATAGACGATATAAGCGTGTCTCCATATCCTGATATTTCTTTTCATAAAATTTATCCATGATATCCAGACTATCCATCTGCTGTCCAAGTCTTGCTTTTGCTCCGGTCAGTTGCCTGTGCTGTTTTTCCAGTCTTTCAATCTCTTTTTCTATTTCTTCTGTATCTATTCTTGAACCGATTTTATTCAGAATTGCTTCTTCAAATTTCGGATTCTTCACCAGCTTCCGAATAACTTCTTCCACTGCATTGTTAATCTTCTCCTCGCTCCATTGTTTACGATATCCACATTTATGACCATCTACCAGGCGACGATGTTTGCAGGCATAATAGAAATAATCCTTATATAAGGTTCCGTCTTTCTTTTTCTTTCGGTTCACGTTTCCATACATACCACTTCCACATAATGGGCATCTCAATATTCCGGATAAAATATGCTCATGATCGAAACTATGTGTCTTTTCATATTTCACACCTGTTTTTTCCCGTTTTTGATGTGCCAGCTCCCAGTCTGTTTCTGAAACAATCCCTTCATGGATACCATCGTGCAGCATATAATTTTCCTGCTTTACAATGCGGTATTCATTTCTTGTACCAGAAACTTTCTCGTTTTTCCTTCGTCCATAAGCCAGCTTTCCACAGTATACCGGATTATCCAGAACGCCCTTTATAAATGAAGCGGCAAATGCGTCCAGTGTATTATTCTGTCGTTTTTTCTTTTTGTATCCATGCTGGTTCAGCCATGCAGCAATCGCAGAGATTCCCATATTGGTATGAATAAATTTGTCATAGATCAGACGAATAATCTCTGCTTCGTCCTCTGCAATCTGCAATTCTCCATTTACTAATTCATAACCATACGGAGCAAATCCACCATTCCATTTTCCTTCCCTGGCTTTCTGCTTACGTCCTTCCATTGTCTGAACAAGGATATTCTCTCGTTCGATCTCTGCCACCGCAGACAGAACAGAAATCATCAGCTTTCCACTATCTTTTGAGCTGTCAATTCCATCTTCTACACAGATCAGATTCACTCCAAAATCCTGCATCCTCTGCAAAGAATTTAAAACATCTGCCGCATTACGACCAAATCTGGAAAGCTTGAACACCAGTACAAACTGCACCTCATCTGTTCCATTCTCAATATTATCCAACATTCTCTGAAATTCCGGTCTGCCCTCTACGCTTTTTCCAGACTTACCTTCATCGGAATACTCATTTACGATTTCCATGTTCTGAAATTCCGCATATCTCTCGAGTTTTTCTTTCTGAGCATCCAGACTGTAGCCATCTACCTGCATGGTTGTGGATACTCTGGTATATATATCGCATTTAATCTTTTTATTCTTCATAATCTTCCTCGCAGTATAACTCTGTTTTATTGTCCCAACCTTATTTTAGTACTTGTTCCAACTATTTTCAATACTTATTTTCCGTATTGACGCATTTCTTCGCCAATCGTATAATTAAGTTAGATACAGAGCATTTCTGTTATCAAAATATTGCCCGCCCACCATTGGCGACTTATAAATGATTGGCTCGAAAATATTGTTCGCTTACCGGAAGCGTCTAATAAATGTCCGGCTTGAAAATTATTTAGAAATAATTTCTGTTTTTGATATTGTGTTTTTATCACACATTGCATATACTATAAATACACAAAAAAGCCAAAAAAGAGGAGGTGTTAGTATGGCTACTTCAAGTATTACTCATAATTTTGTCGTATCCAATCCAAATAGCGTAAAGCGTTTTGTCGCAGCAATTGACGAAGCCGACCGTGACCGCACACCAAAGCAGACACTTCCCGGACGTCAGTTAACGAACCCACAGGAAATCTTAGCTTTAATGTCAAAAAGGAAGAAAAAACATGTCTGATAAATATTTTACCGTTAATATTCGGGCATATTTGGATAAAGACGAACCGACATATATCGGAGAGGAAAGTCTTTACGACTTACTCTCCGATTTTTCTTGTCCCAAAAATCCCGATGTGGAATACTTTTTATTACATAATGCGATTGAGTTTACCAAAAAAGATCAATCTATCACTTATCTGGTATTTGATGCTGAAGATGCTTCACTGGTTGGTTATTTTTCACTTACAATAAAACCAATCTCTGTCCGTGCTTCAAATATCAGCAAGACAATGGCAAAAAAACTGTCCCGTGTCAGTATTTTGGATGAAGAAACACAATCCTATACTACCGCAGCTTACTTGATCGCCCAGTTGGGAAAGAACTATTCTCTTCCAAAGGAAAAACGAATTCCTGGAAATATTCTACTGGGATTTGCACTGGAAACCATATCCAGTCTCAAATATTCCGTAGGTGGCGTTATGGAGTTTCTTGAATGCGAAGATAATGAATTTCTTCTGAGCTTTTATACGCAGAATCATTTCAAGCCATTTGATACGCGTATTACCGCTTCTCAGAATAATGAGCCACACACTCTGCATCAGCTTTTAAAATTTATTTGATTTAAAAATGCATGAAAAAAGCGACAGTCTGATTTACATTTTGTATTTCAGGAAACTGCCGCTTCTTTTTCTTCCTTATTCTGTTTTTCTTCCTCCAACTCCCGGAGGACTTCAGCGCCGTACTTATCAATCATCCGTACCAGAAAATCAATGCACCGCTCAAATTCAATATTCTGTTGCATAAGCTCCTCCCGTTATTGTTTTGATCTGAGCTTATTTTACAGAACCTGCCGGAAAACCACATTGAATAGAAATTGATTGTAAATTGACACAATCAATTTAAAAATATCCGCATTTTCTTGAATCGAATATATGTTCGTGTTATGATAGATATACTTAATCTTAACTACGAAAGGGGAATTTCTATTGAATCGATGCGATTTTTCTTCTATTAGCACTTGCTTAAAAAATCATATCAGCGAAAGTAATCAAATGAGTCAGCCTGATTTTTTATACGAATTATTTGAAGATTTTATGGATGATCCGGCAAATCAGGATTTTTCTATGGATAATGGTCTGGTTTGTCGTTGGCTGACCGGTCAAGCAAAGATCAGTCCCAAAATATCTGCCTACTATTCCAAACCCAGTAATCAGAAAAAACTGGCAGAAACCATTCACCAGAATCTGCTTCCATTGATGTCTGACTGCAATATGGCTATGCAGGATATATACACATTATTTATACAAGATGACACCATCTCCGATGCCAAAAAGAAAAATCTGGCTTCTCTGTACAAACCAGCCAGCTCACGTCTGCTTTTTCTTGCAAAGCTGATTTCTTTTGGCATGGAGCGACAATTTATCAAACGTGATACTAAAAATCAAAAATTAATTGCCGGAGGTGCCCTGTCACCCATTGTGCTGGATTATATTATGGACAGTGAGGTTCCGAAACCATGCCGTCATTTTATCGGAAGAGATAAAGAACTAGAAGAATTATATACCATGCTTGAGGAAAACCGTCATGTTTTTCTTTGCGGAATTGCCGGTATTGGTAAAAGCGAACTTGCCAAAGCCTACGCAAAACATTACAAAAAGCATTACGCTAACATTCTATATGTAGAATATACAGGTGATCTTCATCAGGACATTACTGACATGGATTTTATTGATGATCCACCAGAAATCAGCGAACAGGAACGGTTTCAAAGACATAACCGTTTTCTGCGTTCCCTGAAATCCGATACTCTGCTTATCATAGATAATTTTAATGTCACAGCTACACAGGACAGTTTTCTGTCAGTAGTATTAAAATACCGCTGTCAGATTTTATTTACGACCAGAAGTAATCTGAATGAATACTGTACTTTTCAATTAAAAGAAATAAAGGATATAAACATTCTTTTCCAACTGACATCTGCATTTTATTCAGAAGCAGACAAGTATCGTTCGACCGTCGAAAAAATCATAGAGACCGTACACTATCATACTTTTGCTGTAGAACTGGCTGCAAAACTTTTGGAAAATGGAATTTCAACTCCAGGTCAGTTATTAGCAAAACTTCAGGAAGAAAGAGCATCTCTCGATAATGAAGATAAAATTAAGATAATCAAGGATGGTCAAAGCAGTAAAGCCACTTATTATAGTCATATCCATACTCTATTTTCACTATATGCTTTATCCCGAAAACAGCAGGATATCATGTGCAATTTGTGTTTTCTTCCTTACACTGGTATTTCTGCCCGCATATTCGCCAAATGGCTGGAACTGCCTACCTTAAATGAAATTAACGACTTGATTGAAACTGGTTTTGTGCAGACAACTACACGTCACACAATCTCCCTGCATCCTATGATTAAGGAAATTGCCCTTTCAGAGACAAAACCATCTGTAAGTAGCTGTCACATATTACTGGATTCTTTACAGAAAATATGTTTAATGCATGGAATTGAAGTCGATTATTACAAGAAGCTGTTTCAGACAGCAGGAAACATCATAGAATTGATTGAAAAAGATGATATACCAAAATATCTACTTTTTCTGGAAAATGTTTTTCCATATATGGATAATTATAATTACCAGAAAGGTATGAAAGAAATCATTCAGGAATTACAAAATTTTTTGAAGCCTAAAGACATTGGCACCGATTCTGACCGGGCATTGTTACTGGATTTTCAGGCTACTCTTGAAATCAAGCCAGAAAAAGCAATAAAACTGGAAAAGGATGCACTTGCCCAGATAGAAAATATCACTGCTGACAATGCTCGCCTTGTTTCCAACCTTCATGCCAATCTCGGTGGACTTTACCGCATGAACGGTCATCCCGATCTTGCAAGAGAACACATGGAAAAAAGTATCTCACTGCTTGACCAATTTAACCTGCTTCATATAAATGACAGCATACCTCAGATTGCCAATTATGCAATGTTCCTGACAGAACAGCAGGAACCCGAAAGAGGCATCTCTGAATTGCAAAAATTATCCGGCATCATCAAGGAATACCATTCCGATGACTGTCTGGATTATGCCAAAGTACAGGAAACCCTTGGAACCATTTATCTGATGACTGCCAATCTTCCGCAAGCCAAAACACATTTTAAAAGAGCTTTCAAAATATATGAAAAGATCTGGGCTGATGAACCAGAAATGATTGAAGCAAAATATCAGGAAATTCAGGAGTTATATCCACAGATTGGATTTTGCATTGGAAAAAATCTATCCGGTCTTTTAACAAAATAAGCATAATTTACGGCGGGCAACTTGCCCGCCGTTATATTCAACTATTCGTCAAATAAATATATGCATCTTCCAAAGTGATATCATTATCCAGGACACAATTCTCATTTGGCTTTCCTTTGCTTAATACTTTCATATGAATTCCATTTTCTACATACTGCTTAGATGATATAGAATAATTGGCTTCTAACAAACGGGCTTCTTCTGCATTTTGTACCGTACAATTCCAAACACAGCCCTTTGCATTTTCCAGCAACCCACTCACGCTTCCAGAATATAAAAAACTTCCCTTTTTCATAATGGCAAGCTGTGTACAGGTTGCTGCTAAATCTTCTACTACATGAGTGGAAAACAGCACAGTTCTATCCTTTGAAAAATCAACCAAAAGATTGCGGATCCTGATTCTTTCTTCCGGATCTAACCCGGTGGTAGGTTCATCAATAATCAAAAAATCCGGATTATTAAGAAGTGCCTGTATGAGTCCGACACGTCTCTTCATACCACCAGATAATTGCCGCATTTTTTTATTCTGATGCTCTGTAAGAGAAGTCTTTTCCAGATAATAGGTAATTCTTTGTTCGAGGTCATTTCTGGCTACTCCTGACAGTCCCCCCATATATACAAGACATTCTTTCACCGTAAGATTCGGATATAAGTCGATTTCCTGTGGAAGATAACCAATCTTTTTCTGTATTTTCTCATAATTTCCCTCGTTATACAGAATTCCATCAAGGGAAACCATTCCTTCCGTTTGTTTTAAAACAGTTGTAAGAACCCTCATCAAAGTGGTTTTTCCGGCACCATTCTCACCCAAAAGTCCGTAAATTCCCTTAGGTATTTCAAGAGATGCCTTATTTACTGCAACTACACCATTTTTAAATCTAACTGTTAAATCATTTATTCTAATACTCATAATCTATCCTCTTTTCTTTAAAGTCATTGGTAATACTGCAAATAAAAACAGCCCCGCTATAAAAGACACAAGCGTTCCATAAATCCAACTCTCGGACATTAATTGAGTAGGTTCACAAAAGCTGAAAGAAAACAATCCCAGATTTCCGAAAAATGAACTTCCCGCTTTTGATATAAGTCCAATGACAATTCCAAATAAACATCCAATACCTGCCCACATATTTCGAAGCAATGTACACAAAATCACAGAGCATATACTCCAAAGCCAGATAGTTCCAAACATTGCAATGAAATATAAAAGAAATATCTGAATACCCGAAATGCCTTCGTTTACACTGCCCGGTTTTTGCCAGAAAAACAAAACATATCCAACACAGGAAAGTATTAATAAATATAATATTTGAACGCCCACTCTCTGCGATATTACTTTTAACTGCTTTTTTTGATCATACAAATGAAATACATCGGCACGCTTACTTTTTACTTCCATCAAATATGTGTCACTACAAAAAATAATTGTTAAAAATGCTATTGGCGACTGAATCGCTGAACCGATTTCTTCATAGTATATAATCGGATGAATAGCACACAATATCAGTATAAATGCACATGAATAAAAAATCTTATATAACGACAGGCAGTTTTTTAGTTCCGTTTTCAATGAACCCTCCTCCTTTTCCAGATTGTAACAGAAATACATACTAATATAACTGATGAAATTACAAGAATAATCTGATTTATGTTTGACATTTTGGCTACATGTGTTTCAAAAAATCTGCCAGGGAATCGCACCATAATAGAGAACGGTCTCATATAATAAATATCATTCTTCATGGTCAGCATATTTGAATATATAATGTGTAAAAACAAGATTGGTGCTGCCGGAAGCGGATTTTTAAATATTAATGCTGTAATTGTATAGACACAACATATCATCAAAAGATTCGGAACAATATAGATCAGAGAATTCACGCAAAAATCAATTGGTGTTACCGGAAAGCCCGATTCTAAAGACGTTTTCAAACACAGCATAAAGAATATAACATTCAAAATCACTAATACTCCCAGCATACTAATGAATCCGCTTATTACTTTCCCACATATATATTGGATTGCCGTAACAGGCTTTGTATGTAATAATTCATAGGTACTTTTTCGTGTATCCTGAATAAATAAAAATGATAGCAAGACTGTTGCAAAAAAGGCCATATGCAATCCTGCAAAATCCGTAAATTTTTTGGCAAAGTACCAGGAAAAAGAATGTTCGGATAATTTCCGCTCGATATAATGATTGATTTCTTCTGCTGTCCCCTTATGAATTTCAAGGTCCTCATAAGCATATATTGCATTATAATAGCCATATTGGGATTCCAAAAACTCAGAAGCAGTCTTTACATCCATATTCTGAATTTCTTTCATTACATGATCTGCTTCCTGCCTGCTAAATCCAAAACCATTTTTGGAGGTGTCCATTAACGTCTCTTTGATCGTATCTTCCCACTCCCTTCTTCTTTCTTTATCATCAGATGTGGGAATGTACCCATCCATGACATCAGCATCTTCCAATGCTACGTCATTTTGTGTGATCTGTTCATTCTGTTTGATATAATGAATTTGCAAATACGATGACAGACATTGATACATACTGGCAACTATAATAATCAAGCCAATCCACAAAACAGGGTTCTTTAAATAATCAAGTATACTTCTTTTTATGATTGTTTTCATTGTATCTCTTCCTTTCTTTATTTCTTTAACAACATCATACAAATCAATTCTCAATAAATTCACAACAAAAAAGACTAAAACCACTTTATTTGTGATTTCAGCCTTATAAAGTATTTTTATTCAGCTTTGAAAAGAGCTTCTACATGAGCACCGCCTTGTCTGGCATTATATATTTTCAAATTTCCTCCATGCTTTTCACAGAAAATACGAGAAATATACATACCAAGGCCAAAATGCTTTAAATCATCTTGTGGATTCTTATGATAAAATGGCTCTGTTACTTTTTCCTCAGTATCCACAAATCCTATTCCATCATCTTCAACAGAAATTATAAGAAAACCATCCTTTTTCTTTATCTGCAAAGCAATACTTTTTTGTCCATATCGAACCGCATTTTCCAGTAAGTTGTCTGTCACTTCCATGACAAGTTCCTCATCCACTTTCACAATGTTTTGTTCCTGCACTCTTTCTACCTTACATAATTTACTTTCCTTCTTGGACAGCATGGCAGCTTCTGCCTTAATCTTTTTTGCCAGTTCCGATAACTCTATCTCTGAGCATTGCAGTTCCCTCTGTTCTAAATGGGACATTTTTCTCATGTTTTCCGTGAAATGCTCTATACGGTCAATCTGATACATGCCTGTTTGTAAGATATCAATAACATCCTCTGTTTTTATACTCTCGGCAGAAACAAACTCTAAGAGCATTTCCTGATACCCACGCAATATGGAAAGTGGAGAACGTATATCATGTGCAATTGCATTCCGCAAAGCCTTCTCGTCATCAATCATTCGCCACATCTTTCTGTTGTTATCTGCTAAATCACTTCGCATCATTTCAAATTCTTTACACAAAGTTCCCATCTCATCTTTATTTTCATAGGACACATGAAAATCCAGTTCATTATCTGCAATCATTTGTGAGGCATCTTTTAGTTCCTGTAGAGGTGTCTTTAACTTATTTTTATAAAAAAAGAATACCGCAACAACACTCCCAACAATCGAAAAAATCAGTACCGAATATGTTTCCATAAAGTCACACATTTCCGAAAGATGATAGTCCAAACGATTCATCTGCGATTGATTAGGTCTTGATATCTCAATCTCGTATTTCTTTCCATATTGCTGAAACACGTCCGTATAATCTGCATAATCAATATATTTTTCCCATATTTTATTCTGCATATTTCCTGCAAAATGAACTGTAAATCCAGATAACAGAAATGCTGCCGTTAAGCTGATCACAAAATAAAGCAGAATTGTTTTTTTCAGTGACAAGTTTCTTATTTTTTCCATCGGTATCCAATCCCCCATACAGTTTCTATGTATTCTTTTTCTGAATAATCCGCTATTTTTTTCCTTATACGCCGTACTAATTCCGTTATCGTTCTACTGTCCCCTTCCGCATCATATCCACAGACTTGTGCATATATACGTTCTTTATCAAACACCTGCCCTGGATGCATGGATAAGAATTCAATAATCTGATATTCAATTTTTGTGAACTCCATCCTGTGTCCGGCTATAACTACTATTTTTTCAGAATAATCAATCAGCATTTCATCCATGAAACGGTATTCCGTTTTTTGTTGATGCCTTTCTTCTCTCTTTATGTTTGTGACAATCCTTGCTTCCAACTCCCGAAGACTAAATGGTTTCGTAATATAGTCATCCCCACCCGAAAGCAACCCATTAATTTTATCATCTTCATCAACTCTTGCTGTTAGAAACAAAATCGGGCATAACACTTTACTGCGTATCAGACGACATACTTCAATCCCATCCATGCGTGGCATATTGATATCCAACAAAATAATATCCGGTTTCATTTTTATTTTATTTAATGCTTCCATTCCGTCTGTAGCCGTAATGGTTTCATATTGTTTCATATTAAAATAACTACAAAGCATTTTCACCAATTCTTTATCATCATCGACAACTAAAATCTTGTATTTCATCCAAACCACCTCCAGTATCCATATTATACGATAAAAAACAATGAAATCACAACAAGAGTACATGAAGAACGTAAGCACAATATATCTTTTTTCTCAATTCCAGCTCAATTTCCCCTCAATGCCTTTTTCCTCCGATTTTCGTATGCTTATCTCACAGCAAAGCAGTACCACACCGGTACGACCTGCTGAATCAATCAATACGAAAACGGAGGTATTTTTTATGCGAGAACTCAGAAACACAAAAATCATTGCTGTAGATCATGGCTACGGCAATATGAAAACAGCAAACACCGTCACGCCAACCGGAATCAAAGCCTATGAAACAGAACCAATCTTCACCGGAAATATTCTGGAATATAACGGCATTTACTACCGGATTGGCGAAGGACACAAAGAATTTATCCCGGATAAAGCTATGGACGAAGAATATTATCTTCTGACACTAATGGCTATTGCAAGGGAAATGAATATCTTTTCCATCCGTGAAGCAGATGTTCATCTGGCTGCCGGACTTCCTCTGACATGGATCAGAAATCAAAGAGAAGCTTTTCGTTCCTATCTGCTCCAGAATCCAGAAGTCCATTACCGTTTTAACGGCAAAGAGTATCATCTCCGCTTTGCGGGATGCAGTCTTTACCCACAAGGGTATCCGGCTATCGTAAACCAACTCGGAAATTTCAAGGGAACCAATCTCCTTGCAGATATCGGAAACGGAACCATGAACATTCTGTATATCAACAATAAGAAAGCTCAGGAGAGCCGATGCTGGACAGAAAAACTTGGTGTAAACCAATGCATGATTGCCGCAAAGAACGCTGTTCTGGACAAATTCGGAGTGAAAATTGAAGAATCCACAGTAGAACAGATTCTGCGGTTTGGAACCGCTGACATTTCAGCACCATATCTGGATTGTATCAGTTCTATTGCCAGACAGTATGTGGCAGAACTTTTTTCCACGCTCCGCAAATATGAATACAATCCTGACCTGATGCGCCTGTATGTGGTTGGCGGTGGTGGATGCCTGATCCGTAACTTCGGAACGTATGACAAATCACGAGTCACCATCATTGATGACATCTGCGCCACCGCCAAAGGTTACGAATCTCTGGCTTATATGAGCCTGAAAAGGAGGGGATAAACCATGCAGAACAATATCCGCAACACCAACCTGCGCTTTAATCTGGGCAAAGAACAGCAGCGGAGAGCCTGGGAATATTTACAGACAATGGACAGGCAGGATTTTAAATCTTACAGTCAGGTAATCTCTCTTGCACTGGTAGATTATTTTGACCGCTACTACCGCACACAGGCTGATCCTTATCTGGAAACAAGAGAACGGGAAGAACTTTTTGTGAAACAGATTGTAGATGCAGTGGAAAACAGTCTGAAACAGGCATTGCCACTTTTTCTTTCCGGACTGACTACAGGCATGGCGCAAAGGGAGCCCCAAATCAGGGCGTCCTTTCCAACACCTGAAAATTCACAGCCAGATAGTGATGTAGACTGGGATTTTCTTGGAGAATAACTGATTGGAGGTGAACACATGACGGACTTTCTGACAGCAGACACCAACCTGCCATCTTATATGATGTTTCCCCGTTTTCTTCTGGACATGGAAATAAACGAAACTGCCAAAATGCTTTATATTATCCTGCTCGACCGGGCAAGGCTTTCCCAGAAAAATGAGGGCTGGTCAGATATCAATGGTCATGTGTTCATTTACTTTACAATTGAAGCACTGGCAGACGTTCTCCATAAAAGCCAGATGACGGTTAAAACTGCTCTGGCAGTACTGGAAAAACAGGAGCTTATCTTCCGAAAACGGCAGGGACCCGGACAGCCCAATCGGATTTATGTAAAACTCCCAAAAGAAACCATCCACTATACAGACAGATTTCTTTCCCTAAGACAGACAGAAAACTGTCCTATTGACAGACAGGATTCTTTTCCTGATACAGACAGAAAACTGTCTGGTAATAAGAAAGAGATAAAAAAGAACAATTTAGAAAAAAGAGGGAGTAAGGAGCCACTCTCACCCTATGGAAAATTTCAAAATGTTTTTCTGTCAGAAAAAGAGCTTGAAGATATCCGGCAGACAATCCCTGACTGGAAGGATTATATTGAACGCTTATCCGGTTATATGGCTTCTACCGGAAAGCAATATCAGAACCATGCAGCTACCATCATCAGTTGGGCAAGACAGGATCATCCTGCTTCCCGGCAAAGAAATTACGAAAGTGAGGAATACGAAACACTATGACAAGATTTACAGAAAAAGCAACCGCTATAACACCAAGCAGAGAGCTTCAGCCTGATGAATATTTTAACGAAACAGACCACCTGATCTACTGTTCCAAATGCAATACGCCAAGACAATGCCGGCATGAATTACAGGGAAAAGTTCTTATTCCTTCTATTCGCTGTAAATGCCAGCAGAAAATCTTTGAGCAGGAAGAAGCCCAGAGAAAACTTCATGAAAAACAAATGGAAATAGAGCATCTTAAAACCAGCGGCTTACAGGACAAAGCACTCTATGACTACACTTTTGCCAGAGATAACGGCATCAATCCGGAAATAAAACTGGCACACAATTATGTAAGCAACTGGGAAGAGATGAAAGCAAACGCCTCCGGACTTCTCATCTGGGGTGATGTCGGTACTGGAAAATCTTTTTTTGCAGGCTGCATTGCCAATGCCCTGCTGGAAAAAGGCGTTCCTGTACTGATGACCAACTTTTCCCGGATTCTGAATACCCTTACCGGAATGCATTTTGAAGACAGAAACCAGTTCATCAACAACTTAAACCGCTACAGTCTTCTGATTATTGATGATCTCGGAATTGAGCGGAACTCTGACTTTGCACTGGAACAGGTATTCAATGTGATCGACAGTCGTTATCGCAGTAAAAAGCCTCTGATCATAACGACCAATCTCACTTTATCAGAGCTGAATAATGCCGCTGATATCGCACACAAACGAATTTATGACCGTATTCTGGAGAGATGTATTCCTGTCCGTATCAATAACCGGAATATTCGTCAGGACAATGCAACAGCTAATTTAAAACAGGCGAAAAAAATCCTGTTGAACAATCATGCTCCGAACCAGAATTGACTCGAAGAAGTATAACACAATGATTACTTTTCACTGACAGTGGTACTACTTTCTTTCCTCATTTATTACCAGAAATATGCCACTGTCAGTTATCTAAAACCATAGTACCAAACCAAAAGATTTTAAAACCAAAACTGCCCGGATACGGGCATAAAAAGGAGGTGCCAGATATGGCAGATAAAAGAATCATGACACCGGAAGAAAAAGCACTTTTACAGGCAAGACACCGCCAGGAAGAAGCCGAAGCAAGAAATCGCAAAAAAGAACGTGATGCCAGAACACACCGATTAGTCCAGGAAGGAGCCATTCTGGAAAGTATTGTTCCCCATATTAAAGAAATGGATTTAGATTCCCTGAAACGGGAGCTGATGATCCGGCTACGGGGAATGTAAACGCACAAGTTCTACTCCCGAAGGGCGCACTTACTCACCACCTGATAAATCAGGCAGTGGTATCCCCTTCGGGGCTCGTGCGCTCTGCCGAGGGCTTTATCCGCTGTTGCAGGCAACATCGAAAGGAGGTGCCAGATATGGCAATTTATCATATGCAAGCCAAAGTCGTCAGCCGTGGTTCCGGTCGGTCTGCTGTTGCTGCTTCTGCTTATATGAGCTGTAGCCGCATGTACAATGATTATGATGGCATTCAGCATGACTATACCAGAAAGCAGGGTCTGATCTATCAGGAAGTGATGCTTCCTCCAATGGCTCCATCGAAATGGAATGACCGGGAACAACTCTGGAATGCTGTGGAAGAAAACGAAAAGACCAAAGACAGCCGACTTGCAAGAGAATTTGTTGTCGCACTCCCCGTTGAGTTGGATAAAGACAGCAATATTTCTCTTCTTCAAGATTTTATTAAAAAGAACTTTGTAAATATGGGGATGTGTGCTGATTTTGCCATTCACGATACAGATGGTCACAATCCCCATGCTCACATTCTTCTTACTGTCCGACCACTAAATGAAAATGGAACATGGCAGTATAAAACGGAAAAAGAATATCTCTGTATAAAAGACGGGCAAGAAAAAGGCTTTACTGCTTCTGAATTTAAAACTGCTCAGAAACAGGGATGGGAAAAGCAATATCGCTATAAAATTGGGAAAAAGAAAGAATATCTGACTTCCTCTGTTGCACAGGAAAAAGGATATGAACGGATTGATAAACACCCCAAGAGCAGCCGATATGGCAGACAGAATCCTATTTCCGAACAATGGAACAGTGATGAACAACTTTGCATCTGGCGGGCAAACTGGGCAGATGCCGTAAATAAAATGCTTGCACGTAATCAGATAAATGCTACCATTGATCACCGCAGCTTTGCAGATCAGGGAATCACCGAACAGCCAACCATCCATGAAGGCTACATTGCCCAGAATATGGAAAAGAAAGGCATAATAGCAGACCGCTGTGAAATCAACCGACAGATTCGTGCGGATAACAAAATGCTCCGAGAATTAAAAGCAAATGTAGCAAAACTGGCTGAAGCTGTAGAAAAGTCTGTTCCGATAATTGCAGAAACATTGGAAGCAATCCGAAGTCACATGATTTTTACACAATATCATTTGCTCCACAATGAGATGCAAAAAGAAGTGATCCATGACTGGATGAATCATTTTAATCCAATACTGAATAAATACAACACCGTTAAAAAGGAACTCAAAGCTAAAGTTACAGAACGGAAAGAGCTGAATGTAAAAAAAGAGAAAACCAGTATTTTGAATCCCATTCAGCATATAAAATTGAATCAGCAGCTTACCACTGTTACCGAAGAAATTGAAGAACTGAAATCAAGGAAAGAGCAGCTAATCTTCCAGACACAATGCTCTACCGATAAAGATATGACAAATCTATCCAAGAAATATGACCAGATGAATAACAATCTTGATATCCTGGATTCTCAGGACATCTCGCTCCAAAAACAGCTTGAAAAAGACGCCGCCGCTTTCCGGGAAGAAAAATTTCGTCCTGAACCTGAACAGTATACAGAATTGCTGGACACCAGAATCCAGATACGTTCTGATTTCCGGGATAAGCTGATCGAGCAGCTCAAAAGTACTTTTGGTAAGTATTATGACTATCACCGTCGTGATATTGCAACCAATGAGGTGGATTATCTCAATGTGGAAGATCCTGATGTCTTCTCCCATCGTGCATGGGAACTTGAATATCAGAGGAAACAGGAAGTTAGAAGAAATCAACCTACTCGAACTAAGAAAAGGTCACATGATATGGAATTATAATCAATCTTCATGTATGCATTACTCTAAAATCCCGGTACCATAAGGGCACCGGGATTTTAAATACTCACACATTATTATTTAAATTTTCTAACATGTTTATTTCATCTCTATATTTTTCACGCAGGAATGTAAACTGCTCATCATTCTTTATTACTTCCAATAGCCCTTTATGACAGTTATCCATTATTATCAGTTACCACTCGTACCGTTTCCTAGGAAAACCTAATCCATGTATTCCTATTTCTTCACAAATTGAAGATAATATCTTTAATATTTCTTCCCTTGTTGAATCAAACCATATTGCCAAATCTCTGTCATAGAAACAATACATCACATCATCTTCTCCATATAATGAATATGCTCCAGTGTCTTTTGCAATTTTTAATCGTTTTCTTAGTGCAACCAACATATCACAAATTGTATTAAGCTTCTCCCGCCACTCTATATTTACAACAGACGATTTTCCGTCTGCTTTTTTTAAGATACTTCCGTCTCTGGTTCTAAGAACTCCCGTATTTAAAGCGATAATAGTATCCTCAATAGCCCTATCAAAATCTTCCATTCTTCCTTCTTGATATATTCTATCCTGAAATGCTGGACGATCAAAACATTGCACAAAGAACTTTATAAGTTCTTTATCTTCATGTTGCTCCTCTGCTGTTGCTTCTTCCAAATCAAGAACTGCCATTTGCTCTGAAATTTCCTTCCATTTTTTCAATTTAGCAATCGTATATCTATTCACATCTGAATCTATTAATTTTGAACACGACTGGCATAACCATATTCCATTTTCTGCTGATGCTCTCTCTTGAGACGTTATGTTCTCATCATACCTTGGTCCGCCTTTAGAAGCTGCTGTAATATGAGATGCAATTCCAATATTTATGATATTCTCTTTTCCTGTTCCTGCTCCACGAGTTGCTTTTCTACAATTAGGATTACTGCATTTCCATCCAACTCTATTAGCTAACAAATCCTTTGTTCTTTGTGAAAAATCATCTCTCATATAATTTTACCTCCACCTTACACTTTATCATCTTTAAATTTTCTATAATCAATGAAAAGCTCCCAAAGGAGCTTTCCATTACCTTAAATATACACTAATTCTCTTAACACAATCTCTTCTGCAGCATTCCGGATATTGTTTACCGCTCTGACCCATTCCATCTGATCACGAGCTTTCAATTCTTCCGTAACGCCTTGCTTCTCCATCATCTGACGCACCAGAATACCCATCCTCTCCTGTGCTTCGTTGTCTACAGCATTCAGATGTTCTGTCAGTCTGTCTTCCAACATATACAGTGAATACATTGCCGGACGATGCTCTTTCAGATATGTTTTCCGCATCATTCCATATTTCCCATAATGCGGTTCTTCATCTGTACTGATAAGATTCGGATAGTAAATTCCGTCTGCACCAAGTGTGTAGGTTCCATCCATTTTTTCAAATGTGCTTTTCATGTGTTATTCCTCCTTGAAATCAGCGATGTCCTTAGATCATCGCATAATATTTCAGGGCAGCCTTGATAGCTTCTTCCTTCTCTTTCGGGCATTGTGGAACTCTTGCATTTTCTGATTTTGGAAGATTATAGTTTTCTCCCACTTCAATTCCACATTTGCGTTTTACCTGAGAAATATATAAACTTGAAACCTTCAAGCCAAATTCCTTCAGCACATAATCTTTGATTTCCTGATAGGTTGCTTTCAACTCAGCACTGGTGGCATCCAGCTCATCCAGGTCTAAGTCGATCTCTATCGTGTCATCTGGTTTTTGTTGGGACAAAAGAACAACTGTCTCCACATGCACACTCTGCGGGAACTGATCCACACCTCTACACATCCTGATCTCATATCCATTCGCACACAGATACTTCAGATCTCTCGCCAATGTCGCACTGTCACAGCTTACATACACAACCTTCTCCGGCTGCATCTTCACGATCGTCTCCAGCAGTGTCTCGTCACAGCCCTTTCTCGGTGGATCCACAACGATCACGTCTGCATGAGCTGCCTCGCCATTATGCTCTCGCTCATACTCTGCATAATATTCCGGCAGAACTTCTTCTGCCTTCCCGACGAAAAATTCTGCGTTATCAATCGCATTAATCTTTGCATTTTCTTTGGCATCATCGATTGCCTGCGGCACAATCTCAACTCCGTAAACCTGTTTTGCCTTCTGGGCAAGGAAGAGGGAAATCGTTCCGATTCCGCAGTACAGATCCCACACGGTTTCATCACCTTTGAGGTCTGCATACTCAAGTGCAAGTCCGTATAGTTTCTCTGTTTGTACCGGGTTTACCTGATAGAATGATAATGGGGAAATCTGATATTTTACATTTCCGATATAATCTGTAATATATCCCTGTCCCCAGAGAATTTCATAAGAATCTCCCATAATTACATTATCTCTTCGTGTATTCGGACTGATCGTGATACTTGTCATGCCCTCAATCTGAATAAGCTTTTCAATCAGATGCTCTGCTTTCGGAAGTTTCTTTCCGTTAACCACAAGACAGACCATAATTTCTTTTGTCTTGAATCCATAGCGAATCAATGCATGCCGGATCAGACCTTTTCCAGTCTTCTCGTCATACGATTTGATCTTGTTTTCACGCATATATTGTAAAATGATCTCGAGAATCTCTTTGTTCTTCTCTACACCAAGAGCGCAATCTGTGTTTGCAATGATATCATGTGTTCTTCCGGCATAGAATCCCGTGATCGGATTGCCTTCTTTGTCCGTTCCGAAAGGGAACTGTGCTTTATTACGATAACCAAACGGATGCTCCATTCCAACAACCGGCTGCATCACTGTATCGATCTGGTCTTTTGTGAACCCACCGATTCGTTCCAGATTGCCACGAATCTTCTGGTCTTTAAACACAAGCTGACGATCATAAGACATTTCCTGGATCTGGCAGCCTCCGCATCTTCTGGCAAATGCACACTTTGGTTCTACGCGATATTCTGACGGTGTGATAACTTTCATCAATCTGGCATAGCCATAATTCTTCTTTGCCTTCATGACTTTCGCTTCAACCACATCACCGATCACTGCGTCTTTGATAAAGAGCGTGTAGCCATCCACATGGCCAATTCCTTCCCCGCTCACTCCGATATCTGTTATTTCAACTGTTACAATATCATTCTTGTTCATTCTTTTCTCTCTTCTATTTTACTCTTAATTATACAAAGATGTTGGGGTCAAAAGGTATTTTGACCCCTATGATACACGGATTGCTTCGCATTTCATGCTCTCGCAATCCTAAAACACCTCAAATCCGCTCACATAGATTCTGCAAACAGTGACACTTGTTGTTCTCATTGTTAGATTTAATCCTCGGATGCTCTTCTTAAATTAGACTCAAACAGACGGTTATATCCAAGCCATTCTGTTCCTGTTTTTCCTTTGAACAGTTCTGTCAATGTCTGAAGCTTTGCATCTGTTGAATCTGCCATATTCAATGCCACTGCCTCTGCCAGTGCCGGTTTCTTCGGAGAACCGTATTCCAGTTCACCGTGATGTGCCACGATACAATGCTTAAGTTCATGAGCAAGCTTCACCGGAAAGTCCGGGATAGAACGAATCGCATCATCAATCATCTCGACACCGATCACGATATGTCCGATCAGCTGTCCCTCATCTGTATAATCATTGTCCGGAAAATCAGAAAGTTCTTTCACTTTTCCAATATCATGGAGAATTGCAGAGCTAAGAAGCAGATCTCTATTCAAAATAGAGTAGCTTGTTGCAAAATAATCACACATACGAGTTACACTGAGTGTATGTTCAAGCAATCCTCCGGAAAATCCGTGATGTACTGTCTTCGCTGCGGAATGTGCCTTGAATTTTTTGATAAATGCTTCATCTTTTATATAGTAGAATTCCAACACCTGTCTTAAATATTTGTTAGAGATCTGACGAATATAAGCTGTCAGTTCCTCGTACATTCCATCTACACTCTTATCTGTTGTCGGCATATAGTCTGCCGGATTGTATTCTCCCTCTTCCGCCTTTCTGATCTGGCGGATGTTCAACTGAAGATTTCCGTTATAATTGATCACATCTCCAAAAACTTCGATAAAGTCCTTCTCATCATAATCTGCGATTCCCTGGGAGTTCGGATCCCATACTTTTCCATCTAATGTTCCTGTTTTATCCTGAAGAATCAGATTATCATACGGCTTTCCATTTCTTGTCTCTGCGGAACGTTTTCCTTTACAAAGATATACATTCCTGATTGTTTCTCCCTCGCATAATCCATCTATAAATCTCATTTTCTGCCTCTTTCACTTGTTATTCTTTACTTTCAATCGTAACATCAAATTTAATATCTACATATCCTTCAGATCCTCGGCGTTTCCCTTCCACTTTGATCTGATCTCCTACTTTCAGTGTCAACATCAGTTTACGGTAAGCACTCATGCTTACAATTTTCTCTCCATTCACAGAACAGATCACATCTCCACTCTGTATGCCCGCTGCCATTGCAGGTGAATCTGCTGCCACGTCAATCACATAGATTCCTGACGGCATGCCCTCTTCTTCCTGAATTCCACTTGTCACTGCTGTTCCTGACACACCGATATAAGGTACACTTGCACCGTTCGCTAACAGCTGGATAACCAACTTCAGATCTGAAATCGCATAAGCATTCGCAGTACGTATTCCCCGGTCTTTCCAAATATCAGAAGAAATCATTCCGATCACTTCTCCATCCAGATTGAATAAAATACCTGTTCCATCGGATGCACTGCTCATATCGGTCGCAATCACACTATACTCTCCGTCGCGTCCGATTTCTTTATAGTTTGACGAACTGACAATTCCGTAACCGCTTCCTCCGGCATAACCGAAAATATTTCCCAGTGCGAATATAACATCACCCTGTTCTGTCAGATTCGAATTGCCAAGTGATGCTACACTTGAAGCACTCCATGTGGCATCTGAAAGGCTCTTTTTATCTACCGCAAATATTGCAAATCCACTATTTTTATCCTTTTTTTTCAGGCTTGCCTTATATTCTGATTTATCTGAAAATGTAACGCACCACTCTTTTGCATCTTCGCAGATCGAAGCATAGGACAAAATCAGTATCTCCGGTCCGTTATCTGCAACGATCACACCAGATACGCTCTCATCAATTCCGGTCGCTTCTGCATTCCAGTTCTCCTGTTCTGCCCCCTTCGCAACAGATACCACACTCTTCTTCGCTGTCAGTGCTTTCTCATATGCTTTGGACATCATCTGTACATAACTGATCTCCTGCTGATCCTGCACGTCATTCTGCTCTGTCGTGTCGTCACCTTCTGCTGAATCTTCCTCTGATTGATTGTCCTCCTGGATTGTCACAACTTGTGTCTTTTCAGGAAATAAATGCTGTGCAAGTGGACGCAATGCAAAGAATCCCAAACATGCAAAGCCTCCTAAAACCAGTCCGCATATTGCAATCCAGATGAGCTGTTTCATTCCTTGCTGTCTGCTGATCTTCTTTGGTTTTATCGTCTCTTCAAGAAATGCAAAAGATTCCTTTTTCTCTGACTGATCTAAATTTTTCCCGTCAGGACCCTCTTCCGGAACCTGACCATTACTTCTCTTTTCTGACATTGACATGAACCTCATTCGTGACTGTTCACTTCCGTGTCAATTACAAAATCAACCGACACGGACATTTCCATTACTTAGTATAACTGATTCATATAGATTGTTCAATATCTATAAAAGCCTTTTATTTAGTGAAATAATAAGGTACAATAAGACTCGGAAATAGTTATCGTTCACATGTATTGTGAACAGCTACATGATTAAAAAATTAGTATTAAGTTGAAATGACAGAGGAACATAAATGAATCAAAAAACATTATTTAAACTGGAATATGATAAGATCATTGCTCTTCTTGAAAAGGAAGCGACATCTTTCCGCGGAGGACAGCTCTGCCGTCGTTTGAAGCCAATGACCGACCTGCATAAGATCAACACTTATCAGGAACAGACTGCTGCCGCTTATACACGAATCGTGCAAAAGGGACGTATTTCGTTTGGTGACGCTGCACCGGTTGAAGAGTCCATGAAACGTCTGGAGATTGGCGGCTCACTCAGCAGCACAGAACTTCTCCGTATTTCCCGCCTGCTTGTAAATGCAGCCAGGGTAAAGGCCTACGGAAGACATGATACACAAGAGGACGCTTGCGACTGCCTGGATGAATATTTTAACCTGCTTGAACCACTGACACCACTTTCAAATGAAATCGACCGCTGTATTATCGGCGAAGATGAATACAGTGATGATGCCAGTTCCACACTGAAGCAAATTCGTCGAAGCATTAATAACATCAATGACAAAGTACACGCCACTTTAACTACACTGGTCAACGGTTCCCTTCGCACTTATCTGCAGGATGCAATCATTACCATGCGTGGAGACCGCTATTGTGTACCTGTTAAAGCGGAATATCGTGGACAGGTACAGGGACTCATTCACGATCAGTCTTCAACAGGTTCTACTCTTTTTATTGAACCTATGGCAATCGTAAAACTGAACAATGACTTAAAAGAACTTTATGCAAAGGAACAGGAAGAGATTCAGGTAATTCTTGCGAATCTAAGTGAAGAAGCCGCACAATATATCGAGGAAATCCGTGTGGATTACCGTTCTCTGACGGATCTTGACTTCATTTTTGCACGAGGTGCTCTGGCAATGTCCATGCGCGCCAGCCGGCCGCTTCTGAATGAAGAGGGACGCATCCGTATCCGTGAGGGACGTCACCCACTGCTCGATCCGAAAAAAGTTGTTCCGATCACCGTGACACTTGGGGAAGACTTCACACTGCTGATCATCACCGGACCAAATACCGGCGGTAAAACTGTTTCTTTGAAAACGGTCGGCTTGTTCTGTCTGATGGGACAGTCCGGACTTCACATTCCTGCCGGAGACCGCAGTGAACTGGCTGTATTTCATCAGATTTATGCAGATATCGGAGATGAACAGAGTATTGAGCAGAGCCTTAGTACATTCTCTTCTCATATGACCAATATTGTCTCTTTCCTTAAGAAAGTAGATGAACGTTCGCTGGTTCTCTTTGATGAACTTGGAGCCGGTACAGATCCGACGGAAGGTGCCGCACTTGCAATTTCTATTCTGTCCCATCTTCACCAGAAAGGAATCCGTACCATGGCTACCACACACTACAGCGAGTTAAAAGTCTATGCACTTTCCACTCCAGGTGTGGAGAATGCCTGTTGTGAATTCGATGTAGAAAGTCTTCGTCCGACTTACCGTCTGCTGATCGGTATTCCTGGTAAAAGTAATGCATTTGCAATCTCCGGGAAGTTAGGTCTGCCGGATTATATTATTGAAGATGCAAAGAAACGGCTCAGTGAACAGGACGTTTCCTTTGAAGATCTTCTTACTGATCTTGAGACAAGCAAACGGACGATTGAAAAGGAACAGGAAGAAATCGCACGATTGAAGAAAGAAGCGGAAGACCTGAAAGCCCAGGCGAAACAGCGCCAGGAGAAATTAGATGATCAGCGCGACCGCATTTTACGCGAGGCAAATGAAAAAGCAAACGCCATTCTGCGTGAAGCAAAAGAAATTGCAGACAAGACGATCAAGGATTTCCGTAAATTCGGCAAGGAAAACATTTCTGCTGCCGAGATGGAAAAGGAACGCGAGAAGCTGCGTAAGAAGATCAAAGATACAGCATCTGCGTCTGCAATGAAAGCACAGAAACCAAAGAAAGAGCATAAAGCATCTGACTTCAAGCTCGGAGAATCTGTCAAAGTTCTCAGCATGAATCTGACAGGAACCGTAAGCTCTCTACCTAATGCCAAAGGGAATCTTACCGTACGTATGGGAATCCTCAGTTCCCAGGTCAACATTTCTGATCTGGAGATTATCGAGGAAGTCTCTCCATATGCACCGAAGAAAATGAACCGTACTTCAAAAGGCAAAATCAAAATGGGAAAATCTCTTTCTGTCCGGCCTGAGATCAATCTGCTCGGACGTACTGTTGATGAAGCCGTTGCTGAGCTGGATAAATACCTGGATGACGCAATCCTCGCTCACCTGAATACTGTCCGTGTAGTTCACGGAAAGGGAACCGGAGCACTCAGAAAGGGAATTCATGAATATCTGCGTCGTCAGAAACATGTAAAATCCTATCACCTTGCCGAATTTGGTGAAGGTGACGCAGGTGTAACAATTGTAGAACTTGGCTAATTATTTTAAACAGTTACCAACTACCTTATCATGGTTAATGGGGGAAAAAGAATGTTTGGAAAACAGAAAATCCTAATCGTAGATGATGATGAGAATATCGCTGAACTGATTTCTCTTTATCTCACAAAAGAATGTTTTGATACAAAATTAGTATATGATGGAGAAGATGCGCTTGCAGCTTTTGACAGCTATCAACCAAATCTGATTCTTCTTGATCTGATGCTTCCGGGAATTGACGGGTATCAGGTTTGTCGTGAGATTCGTTCCAAAGCTGCCACACCGATTATCATGCTTTCTGCAAAAAGTGAAGTATTTGACAAAGTTCTCGGACTGGAACTCGGAGCGGATGATTATATCATGAAGCCATTTGACCCTAAGGAAATGGTTGCCCGCGTAAGAGCTGTTCTGAGAAGATATCAGGTTGGACAACAGAATGATACTTCTGTTGAAAAAACAAAATGTGCAGAGTTTGACGGATTGACGATCAATCTTACAAACTACTCTGTTGTGTGTGACGGACATCCTGTTGATATGCCGCCAAAAGAATTAGAACTCCTTTATTGTCTTGCTGCATCACCGAATCAGGTATTCACAAGAGAGCAGCTCTTAGACCGTATCTGGGGCTATGAATATATCGGAGACACTCGTACCGTTGATGTTCATATTAAACGTCTGCGCGAAAAGATTAAAGACCACCCTCACTGGAATATCAGTACTGTATGGGGAATTGGTTACAAATTTGAGACAAAATAGATTTAAATCATCGGTCCTGGATACTGTAAACAGCATCTGGTGGCCGCTGAGTACTTAGGGAGAAATTATGAAAGCAGTTCTGCATTTAAAATTTATTGTACTTTATATTATTTTCGGGTTTCTGTGTGTTTTCACAACGGCAACATTGACCACAGAACTGATCACCGAACGTCTGGAAAAAGATACTTCACAGACATTATACAGAGAAGCAACCATGATTGCAGATAATTATCTGCCTTCCTATTTTTCAAACGAATCTTCCAGCTGGGCTGTTCATTCTCAGTTATCTGCTATGAAGACGTATCTTAATTCTTCTCTGTGGTTTGTTGAAAAAGATGGTACAATGATCACCTCTGCCAACCTGAAGGATACTACTGCACCACAATCAGTCAATAATTTTGATCCGGCCGAAATCGGGAGCAACCAGTACATGATCGGAACCTATCATAATTATTTTCAGGAAGATATGATTACTGTAATGGCTCCTGTCACACAGGGATTTTATACAAAGGGATATCTGATCATTCACAGCCCTGTCTCTCTGATCAACGAAAGATGCCGCACGCTGATGGTTCCGGTTTATATTTCTCTTGGAGTTATTTTCCTGTTGTCCTTCATCTTCCTGCTTGGGTTCCATTTCTTCGTCCATCGGCCATTGTTGCTGATCACAGAAGCTGCGAAGCAATATGCCATGGGCAATCTGGATTACGAGATTCCGGTAAACAGGCATGATGAGATCGGATATTTATCCGCATCACTGAATTTTATGGCTACACAACTGAAGGATTCTGATGATTATCAGAAAAAGATCGTAGCAAATGTATCCCACGATTTCCGTTCTCCGTTGACTTCAATCAGGGGTTATGTAGAAGCAATGGCAGACGGAACAATCCCACCAGAGCTTCATGAGAAATACTTAAATATCATTCTCTTCGAAACGGAACGACTGACTGACCTGACAACGGATCTTCTTACTTTGAACGAATTTGATACAAAAGAGCTCCTGCTCAATAAAACTTCCTTTGATATTCAGGAGATGATCAAACATACTGCCCAGTCTTTCGAGGGTGTCTGTACTCAGAAGCATATATCCATTAAGCTCTTTCTACTGTCTGAACAGATTGATGTAATGGCTGACCGACGCAAAATCCAACAGGTTCTTTATAATCTTCTGGATAATGCGATCAAATTCAGTGAGAATGACTCTTCTATTACAGTAGAAGTAACAACGAAAAATGATAAAATCTTTGTTTCCGTAAAAGATCATGGAATCGGAATCTCAAGAAAGGAAATCAATAAGATTTGGGAGCGTTTCTACAAATCAGATCTTTCCCGTGGAAAGGATAAGAAAGGAACCGGACTTGGACTTTCGATCGTAAAAGAAATCATACAGGCTCACGATGAACATATCAATGTGATCAGTACAGAAGGGGTTGGCACCGAATTTATTTTTTCTTTAAGCAAAGCTTAAAGGACAACGTGAACAAAATAAAAACATCAGGTTTTATACTTCATTCTGAAATTCAGAAATATAGAAGTAATAAAATCCTGATGTTTTTATTTTACCTGACAAGCTCTTTTCTTTTATGAAATTGTTCGACTTATTTTCAACTTATTCGTAAAGGAACGGTGTTATCGTATCGTCATTCATATTGTCTGCTGTCACCCACACATATCCTGTGTTGACCTCAGCTTCATTTCCAATCTCAAGAACTGTACGTGCCGCTGCAACTACTGTCGCATATCCCATTCCAAAAGGATTCTGCACAATAAGTCCATCCACCTTTCCATCTTTCAATGCATTGACCTGCTCTTTTCCTGCATCAAACCCCACTAATGTAATATGTTTTTCTGCATCAAGCTGATCCAGCGTCTTAATTGCAAGCTGGGTTACTGTCTCGTTCGTAGCAATACATCCTTTTAAATCAGGATGTTTCTCCATATAATATTGAATTGCATCTTCATCACTCATCTTTGCCGCGCCATCGTTGACCTGCTGCATCTTCTCGGACAATTCATTGTCCACTTCCTGTGCTGTCTCATTCGCACTTTCGTCTGCTGATGAAGAATCCGCATTCGATGCTGCATCCGCAATTGTCTCGGATGCATCACCTGTTCCTGTTGTCTCTTCCTTCTTTTCTCCTGCTTCTGCGGCTGCCAGTTCTTCTGGTGTTACCCCGACCTGTTCAGCTACAATCTGTTTCTTCAACATTTCCAGCTGATCCAGATAAATTGTCTCTGTAACAGTCACATTCGGATGATTCGCTGCAAGTTCATTTTTGATTCCTGCCTCACGCTCTTTCGCCGTATCTGATACTGTATCATGCACAAGCAACAGAATCTCCCCACTGTCACCGATCTTCTCACAGAAATTCTTTGTTCCTGTTGTTGCCGCTTCTATATTATTCGTTTTGCAAGTACTTTGGATATTCTGATAGCTGTTTCCTGAATCAAATGCTACGATCGGAATTCCATTCTCAATCGCAAGATCAAACTGGACGGAGCATGCGCTTGCATCTACACTGGAAATTGCGATCACATCCGGATAACGTGCAAGCTCTTCATCCAGAATATTCACCTGCTGATCGATATTATCATTCTCATCCGGTGCACTGTATAATACTTTCACCTTATCATTTCCGGAATAGCCAAGTGCTGTATTCAAGTCAGTTGCTGCCTGCTCTACCCCTGCCTTTACCTGATTCCAATATGGTGTTGAAGATCCCCTTCCGATTACAGAAATATAAGTTCCAGGTTCCAGATCCAGATTGTCTGCCGATGCATATGCAGAAGATTTAATTGCATCCAGATTCGCCTGATATACCGGTGCTTCTGTCTTATCCCCTGTAAAAACCGGATCATCTGCCTTCTTTCCGCAGCCGGCTGCAAGTACCGTCATACAAAGTGCTGCCGCAATCGCTGCTCTTACATTTCGTTTCCGCATAACTTTCTCCTTCTTTTCATTTATACAATTTTATCTCTATGTTTTCTACTTTTTAACTCTCAATCCATTATGATACACGAATCCTTGAAAAATGGAAGAGATAATTTCTTAAAATCTCGTGAATTTTCGTTTTTTTACTAATTTAATATAGAAATCTTCTATTTTCCACGTTCACAAATTTCATGAAACTAACTTACAAATTACTCAAATAAATACATCAGGAACTCTTGTATATTTCCCCGTCTTGTATTAAAATGAGGATAACGAAAAGGGAAAAACCTATCGTAATCCAAAAAAGGAGGGTACATACAATGGCACACGTAATTAGTGATGAATGTGTAAGCTGTGGTACTTGCGAAGGCGAATGTCCAGTAGGCGCTATTTCTGAAGGAGATGGCAAATATGAGATCGATGCTGATGCTTGTGTAGATTGCGGAGCTTGTGAGGCTGCTTGTCCTACAGGCGCTATCTCTGAAGCATAATTTATAAGCGCTAAGTGATCACAAAACGCAGAAGTCCTGCCCGTCTGATTGATTCAGATACGGCAGGGTTTCTTTTTTTACAACTTTTTTCCTTGTATTCCATACCTTTCTTCAATTACCATTTTTTGCCATAATTTGACGAACGATTAGCACTTCTTTCATAATTTCTCTATGCTATAATAAATATAGCGAAATCAGAACAGTAATCGCAATGATTCTAACAGGAGGATAGAAAATCAATGGGTGAAGTCAGATTTATGATCTCTGAAGCCGCCAAGAAAGTTCAGGTAGAATCCCATGTCTTAAGGTACTGGGAAGAGGAACTTCATATTCCGATCGGCCGCACAGAGATGGGACATCGATATTATACCCAGGATGATATCCAGCTCTTTTGCTGTATTAAAAAACTTAAGAATGAAGGGGTTCTGCTTCGCGATCTGAAGCCATTGATCCCAGAGTTGAAATCTACACGTCAGATAATGAGACACACTGAAAACAAGGAACAGAATGCCCTTACCAAAACACCCGCACCTGACCTGACATCTGAGTGCAAACCAGCCACTACCACTACTCCGGTTGAAGTTATCACAAAGACCCAGCTGGAACATGTACGTTCACTCATCGGAGAAGTGCTGACTGAAGTCGTTACTGAAAATAACAAAGCATTAGAAAAAGAAATCAGCACTCAGGTCACCGCAGATGTCATACGTGAGATGGATTTTCTTTTCCAGGCGAAAGAACGGCAGGAAGAAGAACATTTCCGTAAACTGGACAGCCTGATTCGCCAGCAACAGGCGACCCGAAGAGAAAGTGTGAAGAATAGTCCGGTGCTGAGATTCAAAAAAAGATTTACATAGCATTTCTGCGATTTCTAATTGCACACTGCACATACCGGTAGATTTATTGGATTTGTATACCGAAAAAAGACAGGCGCTCTCCAACAAGTGCCTGTCCTTTTCTTTTTTATATCTCCTGATCCTGCTGACGCAGCTCGTTTCCAAAACGAGTGTACTGTGGCATCCACGCAAGACGCACTGTACCGATCGGGCCGTTTCTCTGTTTTGCGATAATAATTTCTGCAATGTTCTTATCTTCCGTGTCAGGATTATAATAATCATCACGATAGATAAACATACAGACATCGGCATCCTGCTCGATTGCTCCGGACTCTCGGAGGTCTGAAAGCATCGGACGCTTATCTGTTCTCTGCTCAACCGCACGGCTCAGCTGTGACAGTGCAAGCACCGGCACATTCAATTCTCTGGCAAGACCTTTCAAAGAACGTGAGATCTCAGAAATCTCCTGCTGACGGCTCTCATTCTTTCTTGAATTGCTTCCGCTCATCAACTGTAAGTAGTCGATAATGATCAGGTCAAGCCCCATCTCCAGCTTGTATTTTCTACACTTTGAGCGCATCTCTGAAATCGTAATACCTGACGTATCATCAATGATCATTCTTGATGATCCTATTGTTCCGGCTCCTTCGATCAACTTCTCCCAATCCGTATCTGACAGATTACCGGTTCTTAGTATCTGTGCATCCACATGAGACTCCAATGAGAACAGACGGTTTACCAACTGCTCTTTGGACATCTCGAGACTGAAGATTGCTACTGCTTTATTCTGACGAAATGCCACATGCTGTGCGATATTCAATACAAACGCTGTCTTACCCATGGAAGGACGGGCTGCGATCAGTACAAGGTCTGAGCGCTGCAGACCGGACAACTTATAATCAAGATCAATGAATCCTGTCGGAATTCCTGTTACTGTTCCTTTTGTCTTAGACGCACGCTCGATTACATCCAATGCATTGAGTACAACCTGCTTGATCGGTACATACTCTTCTGAATTCCCAGTCTCTGCAAGTGCAAAAACCTGCTTCTGTGCATCTTCCAGAATCTCCTCTAATGGCTGATTCTGCAGATAACAGGCATTTGCCGTCTCTTCATTTACTTTGATCAGGCGACGCATGATTGATTTTTCACGTACAATTTCAGCATAGCTCTTGATATTCGCAGAAGTCTGTGTTCCCATCAGCAAATCTCTTGCAAACTCCATGCTGCTAATCTCTGGCGGGACATCCTTTTCTTTCAGATATTCCTGCAAGGTGATCAGATCGACCGGTTTTCCCGCATGAAACAGTTCCACCATAGAATTAAACAAGATTCCATATGCTGTCTGATAAAAATCATCCCCTGATAATATCTCGGAGGCCACCGTGATGGCCTCCTTGTTCATCAGCATCGCACCGAGCACTGCCTGCTCTGCCTCCGCACTGTGCGGAGGAATTCGTTTCATTGCTGCTTCCATATCCATAAAGATTTCGTCTCCTTATGCTTCTTCCTGTACAACTACTTTCAGTTCTGCTGTAACCTGTGGATGAAGCTTTACAGACACGTTGTGTGTTCCGAGTGTCTTGATCGCTTCTTTTAACTGGATCTTCTTTTTATCAACATTAAGATTCAACTGTGCTTTTACTTCCTCTGCAATCTCTTTGCTTGATACAGAACCGAAAGTTCTTCCGCCTTCTCCAACTTTGATGTGTGTTACAATTTTAGCTTCTGCGATCTTAGCTGCAAGTTCTTTCGCTGCCTCCAGGTTCTCCTCCGCAACTTTTTTCTCGTTATTCTTCTGAAGCTTCAGATCATTCAGATTCTTTCCTGTTGCTTCCAGTCCAAGCTTCTTTGGAAGGATAAAGTTTCTTGCATATCCATCATTTACGTTTACGATCTCTCCTTTTTTTCCAAGAGATTTTACATCCTGTAATAAAATAACTTTCATTGTCAAATATCTCCTTCTTCTATCATTTTATTAATGGTCTCTTTCAATGCACTGACTGCTTCATGCATATTCGTGTGGTCAAACTGTGCTCCCGCAGAATTAATATGACCGCCTCCACCGAGCTTCTCCGCGATAATCTGAACATTCACTTCATCGATGGAACGCGCACTCATATAAATCTTATTTTCATATTCTGTCAATACAAAAGAAGCCTTTATTCCGCTAATATCCAGCAATTCATTCGCCGCTTGTGCTGCAAGCACTGTAGGACTGTCAATATCGCTTGGACATACTGCAATCGCATACTCCTTACGATAAACTTCTGCATTGCGGACTGCCTCAGCCTTTGCCTGATAAGATGCCATATCATCACGGAACATCTTACGTACTCGTGTAATATCTGCACCGCATCTTCTCAAAAATGCTGCTGCTTCAAAGGTTCTTACACCTGTACGGTTCATAAAGTTTCTCGTATCGATCATAATTCCGGCATACATGCACTCTGCTTCAAGTGCCGGGAATTTGATGTCATCTACCATATACTGTAGAACTTCTGCGATCATCTCGCAAGTGGAAGAAGAATACGGCTCCACATAAGAAAGTACCGCGTTCTCAATAATATTACTACTCTGCCTGTGATGATCCAGCACTGCAATCATCTTTGATTTCTTCAAGAGTTCCGGACACTCTGTCATCTGTGGCTTGTTCGTATCTACTACAATGACCATTGCATTGTCATCCACATAATCCAATGCCTGTTCTGACGTAATAAAAATATCATCCTCATATGCAGGGCTCTCCAAAATCTCATCATACAACGGACGAACAGATCCTGTAACTTCATTGATCACAATATGTGCCTTTTTCTCCAGACTTACTGCTGCACGGTAAATACCCATACATGCACCAAACGAATCCGGATCAGCAATCTTATGACCCATAACAATAACTTTGTCTCTGGTCACAATAAACTCTCGAAGTGCCTCAGCCTTAACACGCGCCTTCACTCGTGTATTCTTCGCTGTCTGCTCCTTCTTACCACCAAAATAAGTTATTCCGTTACAATCCTTAATAACTGCCTGATCTCCGCCTCTGGCAAGTGCAAGATCGATTGCCACACGCGCATACTGGTAGCTCAACGCATACGTTGCCGTATTCAATCCCAAACCAATACTCAGTGTTGCTGATCTTGAATTACCGATATTAACCTGTTTTACCTCTTCCAGAAGAGAAAACTTGTCTTCTTTCAGCTTTTTATAAGCATCCTTTCGAAGTACGATAAAGTATTTATCCTTCTCCAGTTTCTTTACGATACCATCTACATCTCCGATATACTTATTGATCTTACGGTCGATCAATGCCACAAGAAGGGATTGTCTGACTTCCTCAACACTCTCCATAACTTCATCATAGTTATCAATATAAATCAATCCGGCAATCATTCGCTGATCTTCGTTCTCTCGGATGTAGGCATTCAGTTCTGTTACATCTCTTAAAGAAACTGCAACAAAATATTCCTGCTCTTCCGGAATCTGAAGCAACTCTTCTTTCTCACTGAATCCCTCCAATGATACTTTTCGAAGCTCTGCCTGATAACTTCTTTCACGATAAGTTACTTCCAATTCTACATGATCCACATCATTTTTTGGAAACACACCCGGATGTAATTCTGGAATCATACGGTTCAGATAACGTTCTTTTCTCTGACCCTCTGTCAGATTCAAAAAGCAATCATTCTTCCACAGAATCCTCCCATCCTCCAGCGCAATCGCATAGGGAATTGCCAGTTCTTTGAGCAACCGGTTTTCAATACCTTTATACTGTACTGAAAACTGGATCAGATCTGCCAGGATCAAAGATCTGTTATAGAAATACAGCGAAAAAGCGATTCCTACATATATAATTATGATCACTGACATCAAAAGTCCGGCTTTCTTGTCCACCATGTACATCCATACATCCATGCCAATCAAGAGAAGTGTCATGATTAGCGGCCATCGCATGTACATTCTGAGCTGTCCCTTCAGCTGCATTTTATTCCTTTTCATAACTAATACCTCACCTGGGACTACTATCAATCACCATCATCTGTGACTAATTACAATATAGCTAATCTATTATAGCATCTTTTCCCCTAAGATGCTATAGGTTGTATTATGCAAAAAAACACGCAAAAATGAATTAGAAAAAGCAAAAAGATCGAATTTCTGAATTTCTCCAAAAATTCGATCTTGCTATTAGCTAATTATCTCAATTAGTCCTGAACGTAAGGCATAAGAGAAATGTGTCTAGCTCTCTTGATTGCTACTGTAAGAGCTCTCTGGTGCTTAGCACAGTTTCCTGTAATTCTTCTAGGAAGAATTTTTCCTCTTTCAGAAACATATTTTTTTAATTTTGCAACGTCCTTGTAATCGATTTCGTTGTTCTCTTTACCACAGAACACGCAAACTTTTTTTCTTCTACGAGCTGGGCCTCTTCTTTTGAATCCACCCTCTGGTCTGCTTCCTTTTTCGTAAGCCATGATGGTTATCTCCTTTCCGACTTAGTTAAACGGTAACTCCTCATCGATACCATCCGGGATATTCATGAAGCCATCACCTGCATCTGCGCTAGGTGCCGGACTCGGTGCAGACTGACGCTGGAAACTTGCTCTGTTAGCTTCTGCCTCGGCTCTGCTCTCTGCAAACTCCTGCTCTTCCACGATCACTTCTGTTGTGTATACTTTCACACCATCTTTGTTCGTGTAGCTTCCTGTCTGGATACGTCCGGAAATAGAGACACGCATTCCCTGATGGAAATACTTCTCAGCAAACTCTGCGGAACGTCCGAATATAACACACGGAATAAAATCCGCTGTCGGCTCACCGTCTCTTCTGAATCTGCGATCTACAGCAAGTGTATATCTTGCAACCGCTGTAGCATTGTCTCCCTGTGAATATCTCACTTCTGGGTCTCTTGTTAACCGTCCTACTAAAACTACTTTATTCATATATACCTCTTTCCGCTTATGCTTCCTGTTTCACGCATAAATATCTGAGTACATTGTCCATAATGCGGATACGCTGCTCTACTTCAGCTGGAACTGTACTTTCAGCCTCGAAGTGGATGAAGTAATAAAATCCTTCTTTCATTTTCTGGATCTCGTAAGCGAATCTTCTCTTGCCCCACTCATCAACGTCTGTTACATTACCGCCGAAACGAGTGATCATTGCTTTCACTTTCTCGATTACTTCCGCTCTTGCTTCGTCTTCGAGTTTTGCGCTTACAACAACAGCTAATTCATACTTATTCATCTTATTTTACCTCCTTATGGTCTCTTGGCCCCCGGTTCCTCCCGGGAACAAGGAAATTGAATGACTGATTGGAATTGTTCCATCAGCATGTCACAGTTTCTTATAATACCATAAAGAATTTGTTGTTTCAAGCCTTTTTTGTAATTTGTCTTGTATTTTTTTCTACCAATTTTCTTGGCACCATAATCTGGTGCCCGCAGCCCATACATTTGAGACGAAAATCCGCTCCGACCCGGAGAATCTCCCACTCCTGACTTCCGCATGGATGCGGTTTCTTCATCTTAATAATGTCGCCTACATCAAATCTGTCTGCCATTCTAATTTTCTCCTCCGTCTGTCGCCGTCAATACTCCCTGCAAAAGGAATCTCTCATCTTCTCTTACATTGGTACAAGTTGAAAGACTGACAATCTGAGACTGCGCATTCACTTCTGTTCCTGTGTCATATGCTGAATCTTCTTTACACATTTTCAAATAACTCTCAAACGCTTCGTCTGTCGCATAAGTCAGATTATACTGATCTGCAGTATCCTTCACGACAGCTGCTGAAAACACGGTATAAGTCCTTGTTTTTCCATCCGGTGTATAAATATAGAAATTCGGATGTTCTTTATAGAAAGATTCTTCCTCATACTTTTTCAGCTGCGAAAACATTTCTCCTCCAACTTTCAGGTTATGTCCATAAATCATTGTATTTCTATCTGAAAAATCACTCTTATTTTTCATGTCCATGAAAATTGCACCCAGTTTATTATCATTTGCGGAAAACGTCTTTGTCAGATATTCTTTGTTATCTGCACTTTTTACAACCGGATAACTGATGATTGATGGTTCATCAAACCGGATCCAGGCTACCGTATCTGGATTTTCCTGCAAAAGCACATCAAAATCTACTTTAAATGTGTCTCCCGATACATCTCCCGGATCATCTGTTTGCTCCTGTACAGTGATTGCTTTATTTTTGAGCTTATCATACTCTTTTCCACCAGAATAATATGGCACCATTGTGCGTACCAGCTGATAAAGCGAAAATGCAAAAACACAGACTGCCACAACCAGGATCACCATTGTTACTTTGTCAAATAAACCGCTTTTTTTCTTTTGCCTGCTTCGTTTCTGTCGCTTTTCTAATCTGTGGCGCACCGGCTTCTTTCTATTTCTTCCCATTCTTTTTCCCTTCTCCAGCTACTAGAAGCCAAGATTCTCATCTACAAGAATAATTTTGAAACGACCTTTCTGACGGCTGAATCTTGTTACCAGAATCTGACAACAGATACATTCCGGGCTCTTGCAGTCAAAGCAGCTTCCAGCCTTGGAACATGGTGTATCAATTCCAAAACGCTGTGCATTTACAGGTGCAGCTTCATTTCTTGCCCTGCTCATTGCATCTTCCTGTGTCTTTACAACTTTGTTCATACCAACAATTAGAAGTACATTCTTTGGTCCAAATGCATATGCTGCTACACGGTTTGCATTTCCGTCAATATTGATGAACACTCCATCTTCACTCATCGCATTCACACTTCCAAGAAACCAGTCACAGGAAAATGCTGCTCTCGCGATTTCCTGCTTCTCTTCCGGTGTAGCTGCTTTATCTCTGTCACAGAAATTATAGTTTCCGGATTTTATCGCATCAATCAGACCGCATTCGTGTACAGAAGAGGCACCTCCCATATTGATCGTACTTCCTTCCGGAATCCACTCCAGTGCTTTCTGCACTGCTTCTTCCTTTGTCTCAGCATAATAAGCATCCATATTTCTGGATTCAAGTGCTTTCACCACACGTTCTCCAAGTACTTTGTTTCTTTTCTGTCTTACATCCATCTTAATTGCCTCGCTTTCATTTTGTGTTATCAACATACATTTTCATTTTTTGAAAAGTTATTCACAAGTTGAATTGATTTTCCCCTGCTTTTTCAACAGTTCATGGATGGTATATGCCACCCCAAAGTCTTCATTTGACTTTGTGATATACTTTGAAACCCGCTTCACTTCTTCATCTGCATTTTCCATCGCAACAGTTGCGCCAAAATCCATAGACAGCATAGAGTAATCATTCAGGCTGTCACCAAATACCATCACTTCATCTTTCGTATAGCCCAACGATTCAATGTACTCCTGAATTGCAGGTCCTTTCTCAGCTCCCTTTGCCGTGATTTCCAGATTATTATAGAAGGAAGAGGCTACTGCGAGTTCTGGATTCTGTATCAGTCTGCGCTTGATCTTATCAAGCATCTCCAGATCTCCTGTGAAAAGAAAAATTTTGTGAACTTTAATTTCCTGTTTCTTCAATTCTTCTACAGAATCAATCTGTCTTGCGCTTGCTTTCACCCGCTTATACAGTTCTGACTGTTCAATCTTATCCCGACATTCTGACAGATGGAATAATTGAATCTGACGGACAATACTCTCTTCCACCTCCTCCGGTGTTCCCACACGATACTCATAAGGTCCAGCGCAATACAATACCGAAATTGGATATTCCTCCAAAACCTTTGCCACCTCACTGCAGACCTCATAAGTAAATCCCACGCTTTTTAGAATTTCTCCCTGTGGATTGCGTATCTCTGCCCCTGATCCTACAATAAAATCACAGCCAAGATCCAGACCTTTTAATTCTTCCATGGCTCCATTGTAGCTTCTTCCGGTTGCTATCATAAAGCGGATTCCCGCCGCCTGTGCTTCACGGATCGCTTCTACTGTCTCCGGTGCTACTTTGTGATTGTCTCCAAGTAGTGTTCCATCCATATCACTTGCTATTACTTTGATCATAATCCGCTTTCTCCTGTTAAAACTTTCTTGTCTTATAAATATATTTTTTTGCCTTTGCCTATGAGTATAACTGTTTTTGTGAAGCTGTGCAAGACACGTCTAAAATGCGTAGCCTTTTGGAGGTTGACTCTGAACAGTTATCCTTTCAAAACCTTTACAGCTTTCACGATTTCTTCTTCCGAAGTCTGCCATAGCGCATAATCCCCACGTTCCGACAGACCAAGTCCGATTCCTTCTTTTCTATATTTCATCATACTGTCCACTACAATCTTTCCGGACATATGATAAGAAGTAATTCCTGTATACGGAAGTAATTTTTCTATTGATTCTGCACCAATTCCACTCGCAGCAAGAATCTCAATCCTTCCTGCACTTTTCTCCTGAAGTGCTTTCAGCATCTCTTTTCCTTCCCACGCAGTTTCTTTCTGTCCACTTGTCAGAATCGTATCAAATCCAAGTTCAATGGCTTCTTCGAGTGCTTTCGTCGGATCTATACAGACATCAAATGCACGGTGAAGCGCTTTCTCTTTATTTCCTGCTACCTTGATAAGTTCTGCCATTCGCTCTGTATCCAATGTACCATCCGGATTGAGCATTCCGATGACAACTCCATCAGCTCCCATCTCACAGTACATCTGAACTTCCTCTTTTAGCTGTTCAAATTCATATTGGTTATAGCAATAATCTCCATATCTCGGACGAAGAAGAACTCTCGTCTTGATATCTGTATATTTCTTGACAAGATCAAATAATGCCTTCCCCGGAGTAAGTCCTCCGATCACAAGATTGCTGCATAATTCGATTCGGTCTGCGCCACCTTTCTGCGCATTGATCGCTGATTGTACACAATCTGTGCATGCTTCTAATATTATTGTTTTCATATGTTCTATTTTCCTTCAATAATTAAGAATTTGTAACTGTTCAGAGCCAAGCAAAATTTCAAAAAAAGGTGTAAAATGCTTACATTTTTTAGACTGTTTTTGAAATTTTATTTGGCGGATACGCCACACCTCCGAAATGCATAGCATTTTGGAGGTTGGCTCTGAATAGTTACAAGAATTTTATATATTAGAAGAAGCTGCCGTTGGCAGCTTCTTCATGGTTCTTATCGTTTACTAAGAAATCTCTCTAGACACAAGCTTCTATAAGCTTTAACCGTATGTCAGTTGATGACCTCTTGCAGGCATTTTACAGGTACTTTGCTGCCTCTTCATCACAGATCACTGTTACATGTGGATGGAACTGTAAGATACTTCCAGGTACCTTTGGTGTAACCGGTCCGTTTACTACTTCTTTCAGGATCTCTGCTTTATTCTCTCCGTTTACAAGAAGTACGATCTTCTTTGCACGCATAATTGTTCCGATCCCCATAGAAACTGCTTTTCTCGGCACATCCTCTTTCTTCTCAAAGAAACGCTTATTCGCTTCAATTGTGCTATCTGTCAGGTCGATCTCACCTGTTACTTTTGTAAACTCATCTGCCGGCTCGTTGAATCCGATATGTCCATTGCATCCAAGTCCAAGCAGCTGGATTTCTACCTGTCCTGTCTTTGCCATCAGTTCTTCGTAAGCTTTTCCTGCCTCTCCAGCTTCAAATCCAACCCCATCCGGTACATGTACATTCTCTTTGTTGATATTTACATGATTGAAAAGATTGTCATTCATGAAATAATGATAGCTCTGATCATGCTCCGGTGCCAGTCCAATATACTCGTCAAGGTTAAATGTAGTAACCTGAGAGAAATCAAGATCTCCAGCCTCATACATTTTAACAAGCTCTTTGTACAGACCAACCGGTGTAGATCCTGTTGCCATACCAAGGATTGTTTTCGGATTCTCCATAATCTCTGCTGCAAACAGTGTTGCTGCTGCCTTGCTCATCTCTTCATAATTCTTCTTTACAATTACTTCCATGTTTAATACCCTCTCATTTCATTATATTTATATCGAGTGCTTTGGAAGCCACCCCATATTTTCATAGATCAAATCTATTTGCTTCCTGCTTCTGTAGATATATTTTATAACTTCTTATTCCTTATGCGAGTTTACCATAGCTGATTGTCTGTACTAAATCAAAGTCCTCATTTAATACGACCATGTCTGCATCTTTTCCTGCTGCAATAGCACCCTTAGAATCAAGTCCGAACTCTTTCGCCTGATTTCCAGAGGTCATCTTTACTGCATCTTCAACTGTAGCACCTGTAAATTTCATAACATTTTTAAATGCCTGAATGTATGTAAGGATACTTCCTGCGATCGTTCCGTCTTCCAACTTTGCCATACCATCTTTCACGATTACGACCTGTCCGCCCAGCTCACTCTTTCCTTCCGGCATTCCTTTCGCACGCATAGAGTCTGTGATCAGATCGATTCCGTCAAATCCTCGTACTTTGCATGCAAGTTTAACCATGTCCGGCATAATATGCTTTCCATCACAAATAAGCTCTGCATGTACCCCTTCTGCCAACATACCATATCCTGTCACACCAGGCTCTCTGTGATTCAGTCCTCTCTGTGCATTGTAAAGATGAGTCACATGTGTTGCTCCGCTTGCATTCAATTCCCCGTATAATGCATTCGAATGTCCTGCGCTTAAGACAACTCCATTTTCCTTGCACCATGTCTCAAATGATGGATCTGCCTCTTCCGGCGCATAAGTAACAATACGCAGGAGACCACCGCTGATCTCATTCCATTTTGCCAGTGTTTTTTCATCTGGCTTCTTAATATAAGAAGGATCTTGTGCCCCCTTGAACACCGTTGAAATAAATGGTCCCTCTAAGTGAATCCCTTTGATTACCGGGTTCTTCTGTGCCGCATCATGAATATTCTGCATTGCTTTCTCGATGTTCTCATAGGTCTGAGTCATAGTTGTACAGAAATAAGTTGTAATTCCCTCCTGCTTTGTCATCTGCTTAACCATCTCATCAATCTCATCCGGTGTAGCATCCATGTTATCTTTCCCATAACCACCATGACTATGAATGTCAATAAATCCAGGAACAACCATTGTTCCTGCACAACTTACCTCAAGATCCCCTTCTTTCGGCTCGAACCCCGCCATATCACCGACTTCTTCAATCTTCTCATCAAAGCGGATATAGCCATTTTCGATTACACCGTCCCCAGTATAAATCTTCTTCTCCTTGATCAGTTTCATGTTGTTCTACCTCGTTTTCTACTTTTTAGAATACTGGTATCTGTGAAGATACTGAACAGATACAGATCTATTACTGTTCGCAGTTACCTGCGAGCAGCAATACAACTCTTACTTTTCTATTATCTCACAATACAAGGTGAGATTCCATCAATATTTCATAATTTATGAAAAAATCTCTGTCCGTTTCTACTAACCGCAGAACTATAAGAAACACCTGAAACAATAGTAGTTTTCCCCAAACTATTGACAATATCTGCCTAATTGCGGTAAATTAAATGTTATTGTGGGTTAAAAATGCCTTCAATTATGATTTTGATACCTATGGATTGTACAAATGCTATACCTTCTTACAATCCTGCCTGATATCATCAAATAAAATAATATAAGGAAAGGATAAAAGAATATGAATTGGGAAATCATTACTTTTATTGCGTATTTCGTCATTTTGCTTGGCGTAGCATTAGTATTTTACTTTAACGGTACCAATAAGAACTCCGAGGACTTCTTCCTTGGTGGAAGATCTATGGGACCATGGGTAACAGCACTGTCCGCACAGGCGTCCGATATGTCTGCGTGGCTGCTGATGGGACTTCCGGGATCGATCTTAGCTTTCGGTTTCGGACAGATGTGGATCGGTATCGGTCTTGCATTAGGAACAGCTGCTAACTGGATTCTGTGCGCAAAACGTCTGCGTACATTCTCTAAAGCTGCAGATGATGCAATCACATTACCACAGTATCTGACAAATCGTTTTGCAACAGACTCCAGATCACTGCAGTTAACATGTGCACTGATCTTCCTGTTTGCTTATACAATTTATGTAGCATCTGCACTGGTAGCCGGTACTTCTGTATTCACAACACTGTTCCCGACAGTTTCTCCTAAGATTGCTATGTTCGCATTCTTGCTGATCATTGTTGCCTACACATTCTTTGGTGGCTTTGCGGCAGTTTGCTGGACAGACTTTTTCCAGGGATTACTAATGATGCTTGCACTGATGCTTGTACCTCTCGTAGTCTGCATCGGTCACAGTGATCTGTTGGATCCTACTGCTCTTACTACAGTATATGAGTATACTGATGCTGCTACAGGCGCTGTAACACAGTGTGCTTTCGGAGGCGGTATCTTTGATGCCAGCTGGCAGGATATCGTCAGCGGACTTGGCTGGGGATTAGGATACTTCGGTATGCCACATATCCTGGTGCGTTTTATGTCTATCGAGAAACCATCCATGATCAAGAAATCTTCTATCGTAGCAATTGTATGGGTAATCATCTCACTGTTCTCTGCTGTCCTGATTGCTTACTTAGGCAGAATGGTTATGGGCGCTGAACTGCTCACTCAGGGAAATCAGAAACTTGTATTCATTGCTATGGCGCGAAGATTCTTCCCGGCAGGCATCTGTGGACTTCTGCTTGCAGCGATCATCGCCGCTTCGATTTCCACTGCAGATTCCCAGCTGTTGGTAGCATCCAGCTCCTTCACAGCAGATCTGTACAAGCCTTTCTTCAGAAAAAATGCTTCTGAAAAAGAGACGCTGATGGTTGGACGTATCCTCGTACTGATCCTCTCCCTGATTGCTTTCGGTATCGCAAACTCCAAGGGAAGCGGTGCTCAGGCTATCATGGATATGGTTGAAAATGCATGGGGCGCTTTCGGTGCTTCTTTCGGACCTACGATTCTACTGTCACTGTTCTGGAAACGCTTTAATTACCAGGGTGCTGTAGCAGGTGTAATCTCCGGATTCGTTGTAGATCTCGGATGGCTGCTCACAGGAATGACAGATGCCACAGGTATCTTCGAGATTGTCCCTGGATTCTTTGCAAGTATTCTGATTGCTGTTATTGTAGCAAAGCTTACTGCTGAACCAAATAAAAAAGCTGTTGAAATCTTCGATCAGGGAATCAAAGCGGAAACTGAATAAACTATGAGAAACACGCTCCGCGAGTTTCTCAAGTTATCGCGGCAGTCGCCAAGGTCTCGTGCAAGCACGGACTTTGGCTCGTTGCTCGCGTAAATTACAAATGTATTATAAAGTCCAAAAATCAGTCGTAAATATTTACGGCTGATTTTTTGTGCGTTTATGATTCATATTTATCTTATTATATATTTCGTACCTCTACCTTTTCCATGGATATCTATAACACCTTTTTGTTCCATCTCTTTCAGCAGCTTTGTTGTCTTTGATTTACCAAATGGTACATATGGTATGATTTCACTCACTGGTTTCAGCATTGTTCGGCTAAGAAGCCGATAAATTATCTTTTCATCCTCTGAAAGATTCATGTTCCTTTCAAATAATGGAAGTACAATCTTAATCGTATTCTCTGATACCTCAAATTCCGGTTTCATTAATCCTTCTTCATACAGTTGTTTTATTCGTGTGATCCCTGTTCCAAATATCTCAACAAAACCTAAACGATAAAATACATTGGCAAGATTCCTGTTTCTTAATACAGAAAGTTTACCAGACAAATATTCTTCCCTTGTTATTCCCGATGGCAAACCACCAGGAGAAATAACTTCAATTCTATCATCAAACATCAATACTCTAATCTGTGCTTCAACATCCCATGCCCGGTGGATTAATGCATTCGCAATCGCCTCTCTAAATGCAGCTTCCGGAATCTTCTCGACCTTTTTCCTGTCAATCCCCTGAATTACTTCATATTGATAATAATCTCTAAACACATCTACTGACTTATCATATTCTTCTAATACAGACCTGTTTTCAAATGTTGATCTTTTTTGAATGATACTGATATTTTCACCGAATTTCACCATATCAATTCCCGGAAAATGATTTTTATCTGCTAAAAGCCCTGCTGCATTATTAAAACCATTGTCGTTATCATATAAGTTCAATGTCTTCAGAGTATCCTTGCTAAAATTTTCAATCTGAATGCATTCTGATAATTTGCGATGCAACACTTCAAAAGATAACTCCTGGTCTTTACATGGCAGTTCTTCAAATCTAATATTTTGACCTTCTAAAATAAGTCTTGAAAATTCTAGTGTATCGACTTCTATCGTTGCTGTATCATTTCGTTTGTATGCTTTTGATTTGTATAAATACGGCTTTTGAAGTCCACTTTTTACAGTAAGTTTTATTGTCTGATCATTATTCTGTATCTCAAGTGTATAATTCGGTTGTGGAGAAATGCTGTCGTTTATTTTATTTTCAATATCTAGACACGATTGCTTAGCATCTGCTAACCCTTTGATCTTTCCATCGTCATCAATCCCAAAGACAATGGTTCCTCCATCATAATTCGAAAAGGCACTTACTGTTTTCAAAAAAGTATTTGTAATCGTTTCCTTGAATTCTAATGTTCGTGTTTCACGCATATCACCCACATCCTTTCCAATCCTATTGATTCTATTATATACAAAAACGTTCATAAAAACAATCGTAAATATTTACGACCGAATTTATGAACGTTTTTGTACTGAAAAAATATGTTTTATACACGTATAAATAGATTTACGCACAAAAAGAAGGGGCCTACATAAGCCCCTTCGACATTTGACACCTGACTCACATCAGTGTTCAAATCATCCTTCGATTGCGATTGTTTTCTTTGTCTCAACTGGTTTTGCCTCTTTCTTCGGCACTGACAGTCTCAGAATACCATTCTCGTATTTTGCTTTGATATCTTCCTGTGTAAGGTTCTCACCTACATAGAAGCTTCTCTGCATTGCTCCGGCATAACGCTCCTTACGGATGTATTTACCTTTCTTGTCTTCCTCATCCTTGTCAAGACCCTTAGCAGCTGATACGGTCAGATAACCATTCTCAAGCTCTATGCTAATCTCATCTTTCTTGAATCCAGGAAGATCGATATCTACTTCATATCCTGCGTCATGCTCACGGATATCTGTCTTCATCATGTTCTTAGCGTGTTTACCGTATAACGGATTCTTCTTTCCCCAGAAGTCCTGCTCAAATGGGAAGTTCATCCAATCATCATCAAATAAGTTTTCTCCAAAAATACTAGGCATCATCATAAGTCATTTCTCCTTTCAATGCTAACTAACTTTGTTGCCTTTTGTGAGAAGATCTCACAATTTATATAAGCTGCTTTCGCAGTTGTTGTCAGAACATTCGGAGGATTCAGAAGTTCATTTCTTTTCTTTTTCTCTGTCTTCCTTTGTTCTACTTATTATATAGCACGCAGTTTTTAGCCAGGTCAATAGGTGAGTGCTAATTTTTTTATGAAGATTTTGTGAACACTACAAGCCATGCAAAATGGTGAAAAAAGACGCCCTGCTAGTTTACTTGCAAGGGCATCTATTTTTGCTATTTTATAGGGCGACAGCCCTACAGCGAGGGAAGTCTTTCCCGAGCTGTGCATGGCATATGCCACTACTTCACAGGGATTTTTCACTTGCTTTCGCACTCGATTTTCTTGATTTGACCACATTTTTACGACAAATTCTTGGAAAAATAGATTTGTCTGATTTTCTTACCACATTTTACGACAACGGCTTCTGGTTTATACCACAGCAGGTACGGTTTCCGGCAGGTTCATTTTAGACATCTCGTTCTCCACATGAGACTTCTCTGCAATATGATTGTAGACATTCATTGTGATCTGTGCATCCGAATGTTCTTCGCTCCGCTACGGTCGGTGCTAAACGGATGTCCACCGGACATCCAGCACCCCATCACATACTGCATAACTTTAGGATTGACATTGTTCTCACCCAATCTGGTACATCCCGTATGACGAAGGGTATGCGATGAAATGGGAGGCATCAGCTCCGGCTCTCTTTCGTATCGAGGGTTTGGGACACTTCCCAACAAGCAATTTTGCAGGGCAAAATACGGAAGTGGGTACTCATTTCCTATGCTTGCTATGAAAGTTTTATCCCTTGTTATCTACTACAACGGAAAGCCCCATTTGCCAAAAGGGAGTAAAGAAAAATCCTGTAATTCCTCTCTATCTGTTTGTTTTCAGTATTATATTGACAATAATGTGTCTGTTGTTTATAATGTGTATGTAGTTACATCACACTAAAAGAAAGGGGCGAGAGGCTTTGTGAAAATACTAATCTCAAATACTTCTGACACTCCCTTATACCAACAAATAAAAGACCAGATTAAGGACGCCATATTAAAAGAAGAATTGGTTGAAGGGGACGCACTTCCCTCTATTCGGGCTTTTGCTAATGATTTGAAAGTGAGCGTCTTAACAATTCGACGGGTATATGAGGAATTAGAACAGGAGGGATTTATTGTAAGTCAAGTAGGAATTGGGACATTTGTATCTACAAGCAATCTTGAATTACTCCGCGACTCCAAACGACGACTTGTAGAACAAAAAATGGCGGATATGATACAAACAGCAAAATCACTGAAAATCAGTAAGGAAGAACTTAATTCCATGATGGATATTCTTTACGAGGAGGATTGAAATGAACGATATTTTGACAGTCAGCGGTTTAAATAAGTCGTATGGCGATTTTTCTTTGAAAGATGTGACATTCTCTTTGCTAGAGGGGTGTATCACAGGTTTTATTGGTGTCAATGGAGCAGGTAAAACAACAACGCTGCGGACACTTTTAGGTCTGACGAACAAGCTATCCGGCAAAATTCAGTTTTTCGGTCTTGACATGGATAAGAATGAAAGAGAAATCAAAGACCGTATTGGTATAGTTTTAGACGGCGGGGGATTTTACGAAGAACTTTCGCTGGGTGAAATGAAAGTAATTATTTCATCTGCGTACACTTCATGGTCTGAAGAGGATTTTAAGCGGTACATGGATATGTTTTCGCTTGACCCGAAGCAAAAAATCAATAGCCTTTCCAAAGGTATGAGAATGAAGTATGCTCTTGCTTTAGCTCTTTCTCATAACGCAGAACTTTTGATTATGGATGAGCCGACAAGCGGACTTGATCCTTTAGTTAGGGGGCAGCTTTTGAAAATCTTAACTGAGTACATGGAAAATGGCGGCAAAGGTGTTTTCTTTTCGACACATATCACCTCTGACCTTGATAAGATTGCTGATATGCTCATTATGATTGATAACGGGCGTATCGTCTTTCGAGAGGAAAAGGATACCTTGCTTGACACATATCGGATAGTCAAAGGTGATAGCGGAGCTTTAACAACTGATGCTCGCAAGCTTTTTTTATCTATATCTGAAACTGATTTTGGATTTACAGGAATTACAAAACAAATATCCGAAGTACGGTCTTATATTCCCAACATTATGGTTGAGCGTCCGACGATTGAGGATATTATGCTTGGAAATATCGGAGGTGAAAAGTGATGTTGTTCGCCCTACTAAAAAAGGATTTTCTGATTGTAAAAAAATATGTGCTAATTATGCTTGTAGTTATTGCACTTATCCCACCTGTCATGCGTTGGCGGACACCGGAGTTTACGGGAGTTTTTGGATTTATTCTTTCTGTCATTTTTGGCGTTTTCATGCTGTTGCAATATGTATCCCTAAAAGAGTATCAATTTCCAAAAGCTGCGACATTACTATGTGCCACACCATTTTCACGGAAAGCAATAGTTTCATCAAAATACATTTTTTGCATGGCTATATATGCAATCTGTTGTATTGTTTTTGAACTTGAAACCTTGTTTATGCCCGGATTAGGAACATCAGATATAAAGCTGTTTGCATTTATGTTTCTTATTGTATCTGTTTTTATTGGTATTTATTTGCCAATACAGTATAAGTTTGGATATGAAAAAACAAAGTTTGCCTTTGGGGTGATTATTATGGCTTCGCCATTTATTCTGCCACTGTTTATGAGAGCAGGAAGTCTAAACTTAAACTTCCTCTCTATGTTTTCCACATACCTTGTTTATGGCGGTATTGTCCTTATTGGTTTTGCGATTTTAGCAATATCAGCATCTTTATCTATAAAGATTTACGATAAAGCAGACTTGGCGTGATAAAGAAAGAGGGTGAGACTATGGATAGAGATACTATTTTTCTTTATGTCATTGCTGTGATAGCATCGTGTTTTGGATTGATAAACTGTATTCAATTTTTTTTAAAAGGAAACAAAACGGCACAAACCGTCGGTACGATTATTTCTTTCAAAACAATAAATCCAGAAAACTCAAAATTTCGTAATTCAAAATGGGCGACCGTTTCGTATAAAGTGAATGGAAGAACGTATCAGTCCCAAAACTGCATACAAGTACCAATGGCGTCACAGATTGGAACAACCATTACCGTGCGTTATGACACGCAAAATCCAGAAAAATTGTATAGTTTTTCCATTTTACGAATTATTGTATCACTTACCGTTGCTGCTATCTGCATTGCAGCGGCTATATTCAATCTTGTATAAGATAAGGAGGATTGAGATTATGCCACATTTTCCAGGTTGGTTTGTAGCTATATGTGTTTTACTTCCTGTTTCCAATGTTATATACAAAACATGGAAGAACAATACGAAAAAATAGTTATCAAAGAGCCTGACATACAGTCACAGAGCTGATGAACTATGAGAAATTGTAGTCCATTGGCTCTTTTGGAATATACTATAAATAGGCAAAAGCCGGACGTTCAACGCGGAGCTATGCCATTATTGGAGGTGTAAAGAGTGAATGACAATCGAAAAAACTCTCTTTGGATCCATTGCCTGATTTGCGGAGGAAAAACGAGAACAAAAGTATATGACGATACTGTTCTCGTAAAGTTTCCGCTGTACTGTCCGAAGTATAAGAAAGAAATAAAGATAGATGCATAGCGTGAAAAATCTTCTAACTGTTTCTTAGGGTAATCAGACAGGCAAAGACGTTTCATCTCAAACCAGACCGCACGCTTGTAACAGGGCAGGTCGGAAAGATACGGATATCCGATTTTTGCCTGCATATCCATAAAAAGGGCTTTCAATCAATCACTCCAATCTTAAATTTGGTAGAGTAGGCGGATGAGAAATTTCAGCCGCCCCTCATCAAACCGTGCATGAGGTTCTCCCTCACACGGCTGTCCAAATTTCCGTATAATACTCCTGATACTAACCATTGTCTTATCAGCTTCAATATCCTACGGTCTGATATTCTCTGCTCTACCAGTTTCATCAGCTTATCTTGGTTTACGTTATCAAAGAACTTCTCAATATCTGCGTCTACTACATAATAGCCCTTGTTGTTACACGCTTTCCTTACCACTTCCAGTGCTTGCTTTGCACTTCTTTTCGGTCGGAATCCATAGGAACAATCTCTAAAGTCAGCTTCGAATACTGGCTCTATTGCTATCTTGGTAGCCATTTGCACAATTCTGTCCTTGACTGTTGGTATTCCAAGAGCTCTTTCACTTCCGTCTGCTTTTGGTATCATAACTCGCTTTACTGGGGATGGTTTGTACTTTCCATCCATCAGTTCCGATTTGATTTCTGACAGGTATTTTTCAATTCCCATCGCTTCAATATCTTCGATTCTGATTCCATCTACACCACTGGAACCTTTGTTAGCTTTTACCCGTTTCCATGCCTCGAAAAGTACATCATCCCGATACACCTTATCGTACAGTGCATGAAATCTTCGGCTGTCACATTTCTTGGCTGTCAGATATAGTTTGTTTTGAAGTTGTCGAACTTTTTCTTTGGAGTTATTAGTCTGCATGACATTCTCTCACTCTTACCCTCTCTACAAACTTGAATGAAGTAAAGAACCTTCCCATAAACTGCGTTTTCTTGCACAGCCATTATCGGTACTATGTTCCTCTCCGACTCCCTCCCATCAGAAATACGATTTCACCAAGCTTATACGCTTTCTTTTTACCTTTTGGTGATGGGTAGGGTCTCTCCAGTTCCGAACCACACTTTTCATACATACCGCTTCCTCTATACCGAGAGATTCTTCCGTGCTGCTTTCCAGTTTCTTCACACGTTCCATGGTTTTCGCCTGTATACCAAGGGCTCAACTTCTCTTTGCTCTCCTATCAGAGACCTTTTTAACGATACGGCAGAATTCACTTAATGTTACGGTCTGCATGATTGCTCGCTCCTCTTGTCGAGGTTACTTTATCCACTCGCTTAGCACCCTGTATTACTACAACGCACCGAGTTTAGCTACACGGCTCACTGGCGATTACCGTGACCGGACTTTCACCAGCAAGTGTGGATTATTTCTCAGTGCACCAGTTTCCAGCTTACCGCCTGCTGCCTTGCATCCACAAATCTCTTATAAATACCTTCCTGTTTCATTAATTGCTCATGTGTTCCCTGCTGTGCAATTCTTCCTTTTTCAACAACCACAATCTGGTCTGCATGTCTGACTGTTTTTAATCTGTGGGCAATCATAATAATCGTTTTTTCCTTTGTAAGTGCATCTACTGCATCCATCAGATCCTTTTCATTCTCCGGATCAACATTGGCCGTTGCCTCATCTAATATGACGATTGGCGCATCCTTCATAATCGCTCTGGCTATCGAAATACGCTGCTTCTCACCACCGGAAAGTGTGGCTCCTCCTTCTCCGATCACTGTGTCATATCCATTCGGAAGTTTGCTGATGAAATCGTGACAGCACGCTTTCTTCGCCGCTTCCACCACTTCCTCATGACTTGCATCCTGGCGTCCGAATTTAATATTATTCTCAATGGTGTCTGCAAACAAATACACCGACTGAAACACAAATGAGAAATTACTCATCAGACTGTTCATGCTGTAGTCTTTTACATTCACACCTCCAAGTGTCACTTCCCCGGAATCCACATCCCAGAACCTGGCAATCAGATTGCAAAGTGTTGATTTTCCTCCACCGGATGGTCCAACAATTGCTGTCGTCGTTTTCTGTGGGATAGAGAGTGATACATCATCAATAATTTTCCGTTTATCATAGGAAAACGAAATGTGAGAAAGTCTGATATCGTAATTTTCCGGCTGGATCTCTTTGCCGTCAATATCCATGGTATCCAGCTCCAATATTGCATTTGCTTTATCTACACATACGCTTACCACATGTAAAAGAGATGAATAATTTCCTGCACATTCCAGACTGGCATAAAGCATAAATGCTGAAATTGTCATACCGATCGCATAGACCCCACTCATAGTTCCATTAATATAAAAATATGCACTGCAAGCCACGATCACAGCACCTGTAATTTTGGTTATCACACTTTGCAGAAAATGATAGGGCACAAACAGCATTTCCATCTTTGTATTGATCTTTTCACATGCTTCATTTGCATCATTTAATCTTTTCGCCTGTTTCCCAAGTAAGTTATATGATTTAACTTCTGATATTCCCTGCAGATACTCCATGATCTGGTTTACAAGCTCCGTATCGCATACCACTTTTTGCTCTGAATCTTTTTTACCCGCATTCTGCATCACAGAATTGACCCCAAAGAAAATAAGTACTCCTGCTGCAGCGATCAGTCCGATTCTCCAGTTAAAAATAAACAGCATAAGAATGATCATTGATGTTTCCAGAATTCCCTGCATGGTCAGCATGACCACTCTCGCAGCCACATCGCCAAGTATTTCCATTGTATTGGTTGTAATGGAAGAAATTTCCCCGATACTATTGGAATTGAAATACCCCATCGGCAGATATCGCAGATGTTCTGCAATCTTGATTCTCATAAAAGCACTTGCATTATATCCTCCCTCTGTCTGAAGCACTGTAGAGTATCTCTTGCAGATTACGTCGACTACAATTGCAAGAACCATAATCGCAACGGAACCTCCAATATATTTCCCTGTCGGTTTCCCACTCAGCAGACCAATCAGTATGTACATAATAGCCGGAATCTTCATTGCTGAGGCAAGAGCCTCTATGAGTCCGATCACTATCGACAGTTTAAATTTATTGCCATTTTCCCTGCCTGAAAAACGAAAGAATTTTGCCAGAATCCCAAACATATCATTCTCCCTCCTTCACCGTATCTTTTACAGAAATGTGGGCATTCCACATTTCCTTATAAAGCGGGCATGACACCAGAAGTTCCTCATGTGTGCCATGTGCTGCTACATTTCCATCATTTACGACAAAGATCTGATCACTGTCCTTAACGGTAGAAAGCCTGTGCGCTATCACAATCAGAGTCTTCCCTGCGACCAGTTTTGCGATAGAATTCTGCAGAATTGCCTCATTTTCCGGATCTGTGTAGGCAGTTGCCTCATCAAGGATCACGATCGGAGCATCCTTTAACATTGCTCTTGCAATCGAGATACGCTGTCTCTCTCCTCCTGACAGATGCCCTCCTGCACCTCCAACAATCGTATCAAATCCATTCTCAAGCTGCATGATAAATTCATAACATCCACTTTTCTTTGTCACCTCGATAATCTGTTCATCTGTAGCCTTTGGATTACCCTGTCTGATATTTTCTCGGACCGTTTCATTAAACAGATAATTGTCCTGTGCAACATATGCAATTTTCCGATTAAAATCTGCAAATGCCAGTTCTTTGACATCAACTCCACCGATTTTGATGCTTCCGGAATCCACATCCCACAGGGACGCAATCAGCTTTGCGATGGTCGACTTGCCGCTTCCGGAAGGTCCTACGATTGCATTTACCGTTCCTGCTTTCAACTCCATAGTTACTCCGTGCAGGATTTCTTTGTCGTGATAACCAAATCTGACATCTTCAAGAGTAACGGAGTTATCTTTTGGAACACTTTTACTTTTCTCTGGACGTTCAAGCTCCGGCTGTTCCAGAATTCCTGCCACTTCACCAACAATCACTCCGATCTTGCCAAGATCATCTGTATAGGAACCCACTGTGATCAACGGTCCAACGATTCCAAGTGATAAAATAATGCAGATGACAAAATCTGAAATCGCAAGTGTTCCATTGGCTACATAATGTGCCCCAAACGGCAATACCGTAAGAAGCGTATAAGGTGTGACCACCATCATCAGTCCATGAAAGATCGAGCACCGTTTCATCCAGGAAATAAAGGAATCTGCATAAGCCATAGCCGCCTTTGTAAATTTTGCATGAGAACTTTCTGTCTTTCCAAATGCCTTGATCACTTCGATTCCGTCAATATATTCCACTGCCGCATCATTCAGATCTTTTGTTGTCTGAACCGTTCTCTCGAAGCTTGGTTTATAATCCAGCATCATTCCAAAATAGGAAAGAAATCCCACTATAACCGGCACCAATGACCAGAGTGCCAGTCTCCAGTCTGTCAGGAAGAAATAAATCAAAATTACAATCGGTGCCAGCAGATTGGACGTGAATTCCGGGACAATATGCGCCAGTGTTGTCTCGATACTGTCGATTCTTTCCACCATGATATTTTTAAATGTACCGGAAGGTGTGTCTTTCACATAGCCAAGAGGTACCCGCGCCAGCTTGTCACAGCAGGATTTTCTTATATTTGCAAGTACTGCAAACGTTGCTTTATGTGACAATGCTGTCGAAAGTGAATGAAGCAGTTCTGCAATGATAAACGATAATGCAATCAGAACCGCTTTTGCAAGATATATTTCAAACTCCTTTTCACCATTTAAAAACAGCTTTACTACATCTGCAATAATAAAATACGGCAAAATCTTAAAAATCACATTTCCTATTGCAAGTAACACACTCCACACATAGGCAATTCTTTTTTGTCCGGCCCACATCAGGATCCAGCTGACTGCCGACTTCTTTTTTTCTTTCACATCTGTTCACTCCTTACGTTCGTTTTATTATTTCACCTTCTGTTAGTTCGCGCTAACCAGCATATAATAAAATAGGTGGTCTACTGGCATCAACCACCTGATATTATTATCCTGTCTGAACTTTATTCAGAAATCCAGAACCTGCAACACACATAACCTATTCAGAATTCCTGCATCAGTTATACTGGAAATTCAATATTCCACAATCGTTCCCAGCCACCTGTATTAAATTCTTTCAGTTGATGTACATTTTTCTTTGCAGTCTCCCTGTCTATATCATGCTCAATGATCTGAAATACTGATGAAAAAAATCCCGTATAGATCATATGCATAAGGCTTTCCTCTACAATCGGTATTTTCACACCGTTCTCTTTCATCTTTTCCATATAATTCAGGCTGGACTTCATTTCCCGCTCTACCATATTGTGTATGAATAATTCAAATTTTCCACTGTCTCCGCATTTCAACAATAATCTGAAATTATCATAATGATCATAGATATAATCAACCATCTGCTCCATCCCATCACTGGATGTATCCGACATATTCCTTGTCTGATCACTGGCAGAAAGCTTTTCAAACTCCTCAACGATCTGGTCATAAATCTGATAAATATGTTCCATATAAGGATCCGTCAGTGCATCAAAAAGTGCCTCTTTCGTCGGATAATATTTGTAAAATGCACCAGTAGTAAGCCCTGCATCTTTTACAATATTTCTTAAAGATGCTCCTGTCAAACCATCTTTCAGAAAATGTTTTCTGGTCGTATCTAATATGTTTTTCTGTGTATCTTCTGCTTTCGTCGACATTCTTTTCGTATCCTCTAAAGTTCTTTTCAAAAATATAACAGTGCTATATAGCACTGTTATATTTTAACTCATTACAGAAATTTGTCAAGTCTACTGTTTAGATTTTCTTTATCTTTTATCTATCTACTCTCTTCCATTTTGCAACAGCATTTCTTACCCGCCAGTCAATATCCAGACCTGCTCTGCGACATTCTTTCAGATGTTTTCTTGCTGCCTGAAATGCCAGTTTCACATTTTGCATTTCCAGTATGCACCATAAAATCCATCTGTTTCCACATCAAAATGTCTTTTCTTCATTTGTATCATCACCTTAATATCGGCCACGTTTCTCCAAAACTATTATTTTGTTTGAGATATTCCGAACGATTTGAATCTTTCCTATCACACGATAAATCGGCATAAGCTTTTTCATTCCTTCAACCAGACTGACTTCCTGTTGAACAGAAAATCCCGGCACAATTCTTTGCAGTTCTGTTCCGTTCTTAACTCCCCATGTGAATTTTGCATTGCTGCCCTCTATGGATTTTTCTTTCACATGTTTTACAACAAAAGGTGCATGGTTTCGACCATTACGGTTACTTCCTGAAATGATTTTTCAATAATAAAAAACATCTTTCTGATATCTTTTTCACACAAATACATTGTAAGCCCTTCGATTATTACCAGAACATTTTCACCATGATAATCGATATCATCTATATAGGAATCATCCATTGCAGACTTTGCAATCTGATATATCGGACCTGTTTCTGTAAGAAACCGTTTCCTTATCTTCATCGTTTCCGGCAAATCCACATTGTACCAACGCAGATATTTTCCTTCCATTCGATAACATCTGGTATCCAGTCCACATGCAATATTTATAACAATTGTATTTACATTTTTCTCCAAATATTGCTCAACCATCCGGTCTAATACAATTGTTCTTGCAATCACGCCATAGTTCATGGCTTTATCTTTATCCGCTTTGGAAAAGTCATACTCAAGATTTTTCACAAGTTCTACTGCAATTTCGTCGTTTATTTTAGCATTTTTCTTTCTTGTTTCTTTTGCTCTTGCATACAGAGTCTGTACCATCGTTTCCGGCACACCTGTCACATTCACTTTTTCTTTCATTATCTGTCGCCTTCCACTGCCTTTCTTACTTCTTCCACCCACTATGCACTATGACAGCAAAACAGTTCTTCATGCTGCATGTTATGTCTCCGAATATCCGGATTTTTGAAATAAGTCCAATATCTCTTTTCATATTTTCTGCCCATCTTTGTAGCGTAAAACACATGGATAGTTGTTCCCGGCACATCAATTCCATGCTGGACTTTCGTAACCAGATCCGAATAGAACTGATTATAAATACTCCGTTTTGTAATCCACGGACTTCCTCCTTTACCGATTCCAAACATATTCAAAAATCCATTATATAATTCTTTTTTAACCTCATCTGTCTTATTCAGTTTTTTCTGCATAAATTTCGGAAGAGCACCTGTATGTATCATTTTATACATGAAAGGGACTACCATGGATGACTTGATTTTTGCCACAAGACGACCTGCTTCGTCCATATCACTGCTCCCAATAATGCCATGATCTATATGAATTCTTTTTCGCTGAATCAAAAGGGATACAAAACTTCCACCAAGGGAACACCCATACGCTGCTTTAATTCTTCCACCATACTTTTTCTTGATTTCCAGCTCAATCTTTTCACATTCATCTTCCATTGAATAAAATTCTGTTTTCTCATTTGGATCAAATCCATCATAAGAAACTGTTACCGTGTAAAAATAAGAATGTAATCTATCCAGTACATGATCAAAGCTGCTATACAGGCAACAGGTACCAGGAAATAAAAATATCACTGGTTTACTACTGTCTCCACTTTCATAAAATTTCATATCTGGCCTCCTTTAGTTTTTTCATATAAGCATAAAATTGCTTATGCAGCTCTCTCATTTCATCTGGTGCCTTCCTGGCATGTTGATACATAAATTTATCTCCAAAGCTACTTTCGAATGTAACAGCAAGCATAATCTTCCAGTCTTTTCCCGCTCTTTCCGGGCAATCTGCTTCGTAATATGCATCTGCAATCGGCACCACCATGGCAAGATGACATAATTGCCACATATGCATATCCACTACTTTCTGATATGGTATATGAGCATGCCTTAATATCTTTGAAAACTGCTTTGTCTTTTCGGATTTATTTCCTGATATTTCTGCAAATGTTGTCGGCTGAATCATTCTTGGAGTGAGTGCTGCATCAAGGATACCATCATTATTTATACTTCCGCCCGCTCCTGGAAAAGCAGGCAATATTCTCCCTTTTCCAACAATATCTTCCCATTTTTTATAACTGTCCAATGAATTTACCATTGTAACAATTGTATTGCTTTTATTATTTTTTAATTCAGCAAGTGCTTCATATAGCTGATTTTCCCTGACAGTTAGCAAAATAAAATCGTAAGCATCATTATCTGACAATTCTCCAAGAATCGTGGCTTCTGCCCGCCTTATGTTCTGGTTTTTCTTATAAAGCAGTCCATTTTTCTTTAAAAACTCAAGTCTTTTACCTCTGGCATAAATACTCGTATCATAACCAGTTTCTGCAAATAAGACCGCATACAAGGATCCAATCACACCTGCACCATAAATCAATATTCTCATAGAAATCCGTCCTCTTTTTCATTTTCAAAAAAACTGCCAGTGCTCATGTTAGTAATATCTAACTCTCATTTTCTAAAAAACCGTGTGAAAACCAAACTGTAATTCCACACGGTTTCTTTTCTTATGCATTCAGTATATCACTTTTACCTGGTTAAGCAACCAAATTTTGTACTTTGTACCACCCTTTTCCAACTGTGCTTTATACTTCTCATACTCTTGTACAATCGCTTTTTTTGCATACTCTGTCGTTTCTCCGTCATGATTGGAAAAACACAATGTCTGAGTGATACAAGCTGCTTTAATTTTTTTCTTGCATTTCCTCTTCCCTTTCGTTTATAATAAGTCCGAAGAAAAATAATTGTAACAAAAGCCGGCTTGTAAAAGCGTGAAATCATGAGGATTTGCTTGTCCTTACAGATTTCACGCTTATTTTTTTGCAATGCCATAAGGAGGTTTTATGAATTTCAGAAACAAACTGGCAGAAATGCCAATCCGTCCTTTACTGTACACGATGGCGGTTCCCTTAATGCTGTCTTTACTCGTACAGTCACTCTATAACATTGTTGACAGTATCTTTGTCGCCAGACTGTCTGAAACGGCGCTGACCGCTGCATCTTTGGTTTATTCCATTCAGTTCTTAATGATTGCTGTAGGTGTCGGAACTGCAGTAGGTCTGAATGCCCTGCTTTCCAGAAAAATTGGGGAACATAAGCCGGAGGAAGCATGTCGTGCTGCCACAACCGGACTTTTCCTGATGATTTTTACGTCTCTTATCTTTTCAATGATCGGGATTTTTCTGTCCGATACGATTGCCACTAAACTGGCTGCTGATTCAGAACTTCAGGAACTCTGCAAACAATATCTTTCCATCAATCTTGTATATTGCTGGGGAATCTTTCTGCAAACTTATGCTCAGCGACTGTTACAGGCGGTTGGAGATACTGTATTATCTATGCTGTCTCTGATCATTGGTGCTGTTTTGAATATTATTCTTGATCCTATTATGATTTTCGGTCTGCTTGGCTGTCCTGCAATGGGAGTCCGTGGTGCAGCGATCGCAACTGTCATTGGCCAAATAACTAGTGCTATCGTTGCCTTACTGTTTAACCGTTTCCGAAATCCAATCATCCACGTCCGTCTGAAAAACTATCATTTCATGTGGCAAGATGTTGCTGATATCTACCGGGTGGGGCTTCCAACAATCATTATGCAGGCAATCAGAAGCATTATGACATTTGTAGTAAACCGTATTCTTCTTGATGTTTCCGCAACAGCAGTTGCCTTTTTTGGTATCTACTACAAACTGCAAAATTTCCTGATGATGCCGATCAATGGACTGGGACAGGCTGCCATACCTATTGTAGGATATAATTACGGCGATAAAAACTACCAACGTGTACAACAGACATGGAAGATCTTACTTCCTACCGGAGCAATCATTGCCTTGTGCGGAACTGTTATATTCTGGTGTTTTCCCGGACAGTTGCTGCAATTATTTTCTGCAAGTTCAGAAATGCTGCTGCTCGGCATTCCGGCACTGAGGATTATTTCCATTTCCTTTGTGATGTCTGCAATTACGATTCTTTGCGGATACTTTTCCTCCGGGCTTGGAAATGGCATTATTAACATGGTTGGTGCTGCCATCCGTCAGCTTATTTTACTGGTTCCATGCCTTTGGATTTTTATAAAAATCTCTGGCATTTCACATGGCTGGTATGCCTTCTGGATTGCAGAAATCATTGCATGTATTTACAGTTATTGTATGTCACATAAATTGCTAAAAACAATTTTTAAATAAATCCGGATGTTTTTCTATCCACTTCTTCATGTCATTTCTCCTTCTTCCAGTTTTAATCTTCCATCAGTTCAAAAGAATAAAAGTCTACTGTCCCTTCTCCCTGAAATCTGAAGAATAATGCTCTTTTTCCTCTTGGGATGTTTAAGGCACCTTTATAAGTATGCATTTCTTTCTCTCTGTTACTTACTTCAATCTCTGCACAAATATTTTCAAAATCAGATTTGTCAGAAACCTGCATTGTTCCCTTTGCATTCCCCTGTATAGTAATTCCGATCTGATTTGCCTCTCCCATTTCGAAATATTTGAAACCAGCGACCGACCCATTCTTCATATTTGCAATGTACTGATCTCCATTATTTTCTCGATCTTTTCCACTCTGCGTGAAATAAGGGTGATCTTTCAATTTTTGTTTCGGTGACTTTCCATCATATCGTCCTGTTCCATTTATCGACCACAAATTGCAAGCTATTCTTTTGTGTTCTGATGAATATGCAAAACAATATTTTCCATCCACTTTTCGTATAGAACTTGCTTCAAAAAAAGCATGATCCTGAAAAGCACCCTTTTTTCCTTTTGTAGGAAATAGAATTTCACAAATAGCAAGCTTTTTCGAAATATATTTTCACAGTCATATACATTCCATAATTATCTTCTCACATCTGTCATACCCGAGCTGGGAACTGTTCAAACACAGCGTATAATTGTCAGCTTTTCCCCACTTCTGGTTTGTATAAAAATTGTAATTTGCCATACGTCTTTTATCTGTATCTGCCATCATTTTGACAGCTTCCTTTTCTTCTACATTATATAACCCCATAATTCGCTGTGTTTTTTCCGGCATATCCCCATGGATAAATACATTCAGTACATCATCCCGGTCTTTCAGAATATAATCTGCATTTCTTCCAATGATCACGCAAGACTCCTTTTCAGCCAGCTCTAAAATAACTTTCCTCTGTGCCTCATACACCAGGTCTTCTACTGATTTTCCTGTGATATCACGTCCGGCAAATGCATATGCGAATAATCCTTTTTTCGGCGATAATTCTGCATTTTCCTGAATATATTCCGGAGATAAACCAGACTTTTCTGCAATCTCATTAATGATATTTTTATCATAATAAGCAATTCCAAGTTTCTTTGCTACTTCTTCTCCGATAAAACGTCCGCCGCTTCCGAATTCTCTGCTGATTGTAATAATTCTTTTTGTCATCTCCGCTTCCTCCTTAACTTAAAACATCCACCTTGTTTTTTCTGATCTTCTTTAAGAACACATATCCTACAAAACATGAGACTATTTCAGTAATTGGAAATGCCCACCAGATTAATGTAACGCCCATCTGACCATTTCTGACAAATATCGAAAAAATTCCAGCCAGTGGCAGGATAATGATAAGCTGTCTCAAAAGTGAAATAACCAGCGATTCCACACCACCATCCAATGCCTGATAAATCCCCTGATAAGCAACATTGATTCCGGCAAACAGGAAGCTGACTGAGATTACCCTCATTGCTCCGATAAAATATTCTCTTGACTGTCCTGCATTAAACAGTGTCGCGAACGCCCCAGGGAAAATCTCTGTAATGGCAATTCCAAGAATCATTAATGCAATCGTATAGATCAGACCATATTTGATTCCATCCTTTATTCTCTTCTTACTTCTCATTCCATAAGCAAATGCAAGGATCGGAGTGATCGCATCACGAAGGCCAAATGCAAGGAAGAGAACAAACTGCTGCACCTTATAGAACAAACCATATGCTGTCTGTGCTGACGGATTGAACTTCAGGATCAGATTCATTACATAAACCATAATCGACATCAGTGCCTGTGCAATGATCGCCGGAAGTCCGATTGCATAGATTTCTTTTATAACACCGCCATCTGGCTTCATATATTTCGCTCCATGCTCAAACTCTTTATTCAATTTTATATGGAAAATGAACAGCAATACTGCGGACGCTACCTGACCAATTACCGTTGCATAGGCCGCGCCTTTCACTCCCATTTCCGGGCAAGGCCCAATACCATAGATCATGATCGGATCAAGAATAATATTTACAACTGCTCCGACCACCTGACCAATTGTGGAATAAAGGGATCGTCCAGTTGCCTGTAATAACTTTTCGAATAAAGAGAAGAAAATAATTCCAAAAGAGATCACGCAGCATATCCGCAGATAACTGACACCTATCTGAAAAACTTCTGCATCTACTGTCTGGGATGAAATGTATGCTTTCACTCCAAAGATGCCAAACAATAAACAAACCACATAAATGATCACTCCCAGGAACAGACTGTTTCCTGCTACCTTTGCTGCTTTTTTACTATTCCCCTGGCCAAGCGTTCTTGCCAGAAGTGCATTGGTTCCGACACCTGTTCCGATTCCCACTGCTACCATAAGCATCTGAACCGGGAATACCAGTGTCAATGCATTTAATGCTGCCTCACTGCCCACTCTCATATTTCCTACAAATGCACTGTCTACAATATTGTAGACCGCCTGCAATGCCATAGATAAAATCATCGGGATTCCCATCTGGACCATCAGCTTATTCACCGGCATATCCTTCATTTTGTTGCTTTCCGCCATTTTGTTTTAACTCCTCTCTTTTCTGCACAAAAAAAGTGTGCACCTTGTCTTATAAGCTGGACTTACGCTGACAGGCTACACACTTTTTCATGGCGATATTCTATTTGTAACTGTTCAGAGCCAAGCAAAATTTCATAAAACAGGTGTAAAATGCTTGCATTTTTAAGACTGTTTTTGAAATTTTATTTGGCGGATACGCCACACCGACGAAATGCGTAGCATTTTGGAGGTTGCCTCTGAACAGTTACTTCTATTTTAATAAGAAAACGAGCAGCCGGTAAACTGGATTTACGCTTACTTGCTACTCGTTTGTAGTTATTATATTTCTTGTTAATCTAAAAGTCAAACAAAATTTTCTTTACTTTTCTACCCTCTAACCAGCTCTCTGAGTTTATCCAGATCTTCCTTATCCGGATGTGATAAAGCACGGTCAAAGTTTGCGATCAGCAGATCAAGATTTGGCATATGATCCGGCTGCTCTTTCATTTTCACATAACGGTCTCTCACCGCTTGCGGCATCTTTCCCTGACACATATATTCACCAACCACCTGATTGCTTTTATCCATAGAACTCTTAACGTTATTCAGAACCTTCTGGAAATATGCTTCATTCTCTCCAAACCCGGCTGTTCCAAACAGAAAGACTTTTTTATTCTTTATCTTCTGCAATAACTCCAATGCGGATTTATCTGCATTTCCCTGGTCTGTCCAGAAACCAATATAAAGCATTTCTGATACCTTTTCTTCGATTTCGCTTGTTCCGAAATAATCACAATTTTCCTGCGGCAATGCATCACGGATCGCATTTGCCAGCTCTGCTGTATTTCCTGTTTTGCTGCTGAATATGATTGAATATCTTTCTTCTTTCATACTATAACCTTCCTTCTAAGCTAAATCGATTCTGGAACAATATCTTCTGACTTCTTATTTCTGCTTAATTTCCATAATAACTGTTTTTCCGGCCTGAACTTCTCCCTCTTCGCATACAAGCTCTTTCCCTTCAAGGCTTGAACCGATGACGATCGGTGTGATGGAATTACGTCCTGTTTCTTTGATAAACTCAAGGTCTGCATCTGCAAGAAGATCTCCTGCTTTTACCTTGTCTCCTTCTTTTACATGGATCTGGAAACATTTTCCATTCAGTGCGACTGTCTCAAGTCCGACATGTATCACAACTTCTACTCCGTTATCGGAAGTAACAGCATAAATGTGACCTGTCTCTGCTACTTTTGATACAGTTCCGTCAACCGGGCTTACAACCTTACCTTCTGTCGGAACGATTGCGATTCCATCTCCAAGAATCTTCTCTATAAAAATAGGATCCGGCACTTCTGTGATTGCTACTGCTGTACCGGTCATAGGTGCTAAAATTGTTTCAAATACATTCTCCTGATTGCTCATATCTAACTCCTCCTTAGACGTCTTTCATCCACTCATTACTTCTATTACCAATTTAAAAATTATAGTCACTGTTTCTGCGAATATCAATCCCATTTTTTGATTTATTTGTGAATTCTATGTTTTGCATATTTTTCCACGCTAGTATCGTTTCTTCTTATTCATAATGATCAGTAAATCTCTACAAAGGTCTTATAGAAATCATATACCTTACCGTCTTCCTGTGCGCAGAGTAGAAAGCGACTGATCACATCCCCTGTTTTATGATATTGCTGTAGATATTCTATATGTTTCTGCAAGTCATTTGGATAATTCTCGGCAACTTCTTCTTTCATAAGAAATGTCATATATCTGCCGCCATGCTTACGCCAGATAATATGTGACTCGTCAAACACATTGCTCGCGTCCGGCAAGACAGTCAGACCACGTTGTTCCTGCTGCAGCGTGTCCGTATGCTGCACACGGGAATAAAGATATGGATCTTCAATATATTGGAGTAACTTCTCCTGCTCGATCAACTCAAAAGAGACAATGCACTCCGTATCGATCTCTGTTTCCTGATAAGGCATTCTTCTCAGTTCTTCCAACGTCTTCACCGCCTCAATATGCCTTTGCAGTTTTTTCATTCGAAGTCTTAGCAGTTCCTGTTCCTGTTCAAGCTCCGATAACTTCTGTTCAAACAGATTTGCCTGTTGTTTCGGTGTATTGGATTTCATCTCTCGGATCTGCTTTAACTGAAATCCGAGATTTTTATAAAAGATCACATCAGAAATTGTCATCAGATCTTCTACCGCATACTCCCGATAATGACTTGTCTCCCCTTTGTTCGGCGATAGAACCTGCATCTCTTCCCAATAGCGCAATGTAGATGCGGGAATATCAAAGAAATGGGATATCTCTCCTATTTGAAATTCCAAAGCTATATTTTCCACCTCCTCTCCCTAGATCATTAGATCCTCTTTTTCTCTTCATCGTTCATGAAAATACCAACATCTTGCTACTGATATTTTAGCAATCTTTTTATTGACCTTCAAGTACCTTTAAGGTTTATTCTATACTAAGAATTTTTAAAAACAAGGAGGCTTCCTTATGGAAAAAACTCTTATATTTCGTTCGGTAGATGAGATTCGATTAAAGAAATTATTACGCTTTATCATTCCAACTTATCTGACCTCATTATTTACTACTGTTTATACGATCGTTGACGGAATCTTTGTTTCCGCCTATGTTGGAACAAATGCACTTGCCGCGATCAATGTTGTCTATCCGCTTGTAAATATTCTGTACGGTATCGCACTTGCCTTTGCGACAGGCGGAAGTGCACTTGCCGCTCTTCATATCGGTGGAAAGAAAAATGATGAAGCCAGCCGGACTTTCTCTATAAGCATGACTGCTGCCATTGTCATTGGCGCTCTTGTTTCTGCACTTATTCTTTTCCGGTTGCCGGTCATCCTGCAGATGCTTGGTGCAACCTCACTGCTGATGGCAGATTGTAAAGCTTATATCTACTGGTGGCTGTTCGGTGCTCCGATCGTGGTTGGAAAAGAGATGTTCACTTATTTCATCCGTGTTGACGGTTCTCCAACGTACAGTTTTCTGACAGCACTTTCCGGAGGGATTTTTAATATTGTTTTCGATTACATTTTTATCGGACAGCTCCATATGGGAATTACAGGTGCCGCACTTGCAACTTTCCTCGGCCTGCTGCTTTCTTTTGTAATGGGAGTGGTTTACTTTGTAACACATCCGAACTTCCTTCATTTTACATTCCACGGATTATCTATAAAGGAAGCATTTCATAGCATGGTCAACGGAACTTCTGAATTCGTAAACCAGCTTGCGATTGCGATCACAACCATTGTCTTTAACCGAAGTGCCCTACTTTTCGCCGGAGAAGACGGCGTTGCTGCTGTTTCAATCATCATGTATTTACAGTTCTTATGTATCGGAATTTACTTTGGATTTTCTATGGGACTATCAACGCCACTAGGATATGCTTACGGAGACAGAAATTTCTCTGTCTGTCGTGTTTTAGAAAAGTACGCTTATCGCTTCTTTGCGATTGCACCGATCATTCTCTACGGATGCACTTATCTGCTGGCACCAATTGGGGTATATTTCTTTGCATCTCCCGGCAGCACAGTCTTTGACATGGCAGTTTCCGGACTTCGCTTATATGGACTCGGATTCTTATTTTCAGGAATCAATATCTTCGCAGCAATCCGTATGATGACATATGGCAAAGGATATATCTCAGGTATGATTACTTTCCTTCGTTCCTTTGCTCTGCTGCTTCTTTTCCTGACAGTTCTTCCAAGGTTCTTGGAATTAAATGGAATCTGGCTGGCAGTACCGGCAGCTGAGATATTGACACTGATTGTTGCTCTTTGGACGTTGAGGAAAAAACTGTAGCTTAACAGTAACTACTTAAAGAGGACTAAGAGACGGAGGTTTCTGACATTTTGTAATCAGAAACCTCCGTCTCTTTTTAATAATATCCTATCTTTTAAAATCCTACTCGACTGTCTCCCAATTCATTCTTCCGTATCTGAGCGCCATATCATAGATTTCCTTCTGCAGCTTCAATGATAACTGTCTTGAATTCACTCTCCATTTCCAGTTCTTTCCTACCGTAGACGGAGTATTTATACGACAATTATTTCCAAGTCCTAAATAGTCCTGCATCGGAATAACACACAGCTTTGCACTGCTTCGCATAATCAGGCTGATCAGAGATTTATACAGTTCACTTTCCGGTGTGTACTGGTCGCACATGTAATCTCTCGCCAGTTTCTGCTCTTCTTTTGTGATACTGCTCCACCATCCAACGATTGTCTCGTTGTCATGAGTTCCTGTATAAGCCACACTATTCACCGGGTAGTTATGTGGAAGATAATCATTTGCGCATCCTGAGTCGCGGGAATCAAATGCAAATTCCAGAACCTTCATTCCCGGAAAACCACTCTCGCGGACCATCTCACGGACAGAATCTGTCACATAACCAAGATCTTCGGCAATAACCTGCTTCCATCCAAGTGCCTGCTCCACTTTGCGGAACAAATCAATTCCAGGACCTTTCTCCCAATGTCCTCCGATCGCATTCTCTGCTCCATGCGGAATGGAAAAGTATTCATCAAATCCTCTGAAATGATCGATTCTGACAACATCATACATCTGGAATACATAATGCAGTCTTGAAATCCACCATGCATATCCTGTCTCTCTATGATAGTCCCAACGGTACAGCGGATTTCCCCACAGCTGTCCTGTCGCAGAGAATCCATCCGGCGGGCATCCGGCTACAGCCGTCGGAACATTTTCCTCATCTAACTGGAATAATTCCGGATGCGCCCAGGTATCCGCACTGTCCATTGCAACATAAATCGGGATATCCCCAATGATCTTGACTCCATTTTCATTTGCATATGTCTTTAATTTCATCCACTGCTCGTGGAACTTAAACTGCATATACTGCTGGAATTCAATATCATAATACAATTCCTCTCTGTAATAATCCATTGCCCATTTCCAACGGAGACGAATATCTTCTGCCCATTTTGTCCACTCTATATTGTCGAATCGTCCTTTTACAGCCATGAACAGTGCATAATCTGACAACCACCAGCTATTCTCATTCACGAATTTCTGATACTCCGGATTCTCACTGATCTTACTTCTCTCATAAGCTTTGCGAAGTAATGGATAGCGTCCATTATAAATCTTCTCGTAATCAATAGAACCCTTTGCTTTCCCCCAGTTTACTTTCTCACATTCTGCACGTGTCAGAACACCTTCCTCGATCAGTTCATCCAGACTGATAAAATACGGATTCCCTGCAAATGTAGAAAAGGACTGATATGGTGAATCTCCATAACTGGTCGGTCCAAGTGGAAGGATCTGCCAGTAACTCTGTCCTGCTCCTTTGAGCCAATCTACAAATTCATATGCGCTTTTTGAAAAACAACCAATTCCATACTCTGACGGTAAACTACTGATTGGCATTAAAATACCTGCTGCTCTTTCGCTCATTTTATCTTCCTCCTCTTAATCTTCTACCTCGATCATTACTCCATAATGATCGGATACTACCGGGTAATTCTTACCATTACATACCACTTGTGATGACTTTACTTTTTTCCGCGTGTTACAGAAAATATAATCCAGACGTTTCGCATCTTTCACAGCGCCACCACCTTCTCCATCGCGCCATCCATCGATTTCTTCTTCCACTGTAATACCGGAATCTTTCTGTTCTGCCAGACAATAACTGTCCTTCCATCCGCTTTTGCAGATCAGTTCATACCCTTCCTGTTTCACATTATCAAGACTGTTGAAATCTCCCATCAACCAAATGGTGTGATCTTTCTTTTCCAGACTTTTCGTCAGCTTTTCCATTTTCTCCCACTGTTTCTTCAGCGGTTCTTCCTCATCATTCCACCACCCCATATGTACAGTAAAGAAAATGTCGTCGCTTCCTTCTGTCTGCATTCCTAAAATCTTTCTTGTCTTCCAGTTATCATAATCATCTGTCTGGCTGATCAGGAACTGCTTTACTCTCATAATCGGTTTCTTTGACAAAAGAGCTATTCCTTCATCATATTTCCCATATCCGATCTTTGCAGACAACCAGGTCCAATAATAATATACATCTTTTTCTCTGAGTGCTTCAACAACTTCTTTCGCGTGATTGTCTTCTCTTACAGGAAGCCCGAAATCCATACACCTCTTATATCCGGCAAGCATTACATCCGGAATGATTCCGGCACTTGCAGTCTGATTCACCTCCTGAAGAGCAACTACATCCGGTTGCTCAACTATTAACGTCTCTATAAACTTTTCTTTTTTTTCTTCGTAAGATGATTCTACAAGACTATGCGTATTTAATGTCATTAACTTCATTCTCTTCTCACTCCTGTAAAAGCACCGGAGAAGTTTCTACATACCTTTCTCCGGTCTATTGTCTGTTATGAACTAAAATCCCCCCACTTATGATACCTAAGGATTGTTTCGTGCAATGCACTCTCACAATCCTAGCATCATAAGATGTCATTAATATCTGATTTTAATACATCTGCTTTTGGCCAATAGACAGCCTGGATTCCATTATCTTTCTTAATCAGTCCAAGTGCTCCCTCTGACTTCCATGCGGCAAGCTCTGCTACTTTATCCAAATCCTTTACTGTGACACGAAGTCTTGTCATACATGCATCCACAAGGATAATGTTTTCTCTTCCTCCGAGCAGTGCAATAATTCTCTCTGCCTTGCTGTCTTTAGCGTCTGTTTTTCCGCTTTCAGATTTTGCAGTAGTTGCTGCTGAAGCAGTCTCATCATCTGCATTGTCATCCATATAATTTCCAAGTCTTCCCGGTGTTGCGAACTTAAACTTACCGATCATAAAATATGCTACAAAATATCCGATGATGAAAAATGCAACTACACAGATCACAAAATTAATAATGTCTCCGCCCAGACCGGCTTTAATCGACATTGGAATTCTTGTAATAAACTCAAGGTTTCCGAAAGAATGTACTCTCAGATGAATGATTCCTGACATTGCGAATGCACATCCCTGAAGAATTGCATAAACAATATACAATGGCAATGCACAAAACATAAACATGAATTCCAGTGGCTCAGTAACACCTGTAAGAAATACTGCAAGTACTGTTGAGAGAAACATAGAACGGTATTTATCTTTCTTATCTGCATCAACTCTTCTATACATTGCAAGTGCAACACCAAGTAAAAGACCTGTTGCTCCGATCATCTGTCCGACTTTGAAACGAGCCGGTGTTACTGTTGTAAGCAGAGTTTTATATGCCTCCATATTTCCTGCATCTTTGTAATTGATCAGATCTGAAGCAAATCAAAATTGAGATTGAATTTCTTCTTTCCTTTCGTTTCCACCTTTAAATTCCTCCTTTAGATCTCCCTGGATGCCATCGCATCATGTGGCACACTTTCTGTTGCATTATTCTGTGCAACCGTTTGCATTAATTATATGCACGTTTTGCACGAAATGCAATTCTATTTATAGATCTATTTTCTATTTCTGCCTTTTGCACAATTTATATGCTCTGTTTTTGTACATTCTCACAACAGTTTCTATGCAAAAAACTATGCAACAGATTTGACATTATTGCGTTCTTTCACTAAAATAGTAGGTGACGAATTTTTTGTGAAAATGTAACTGTTCAGAGCCAAGCAAAATTTCAAAAAACAGGTATAAAATGCTTGCATTTTTAAGACTGTTTTTGAAATTTTATTTGGCGGATACGCCACACCGACGAAATGCGTAGCATTTTGGAGGTTGGCTCTGAACAGTTACGTGAAAATAAAGGAAAATAGGTGTCAGATGCCTGACATCCTCATTTCCTCATCGGAGGGAAAATATGGCAGTAACAATTAAAGATGTGGCCGCTTTGGCAGGTGTATCACCTTCCACTGTCTCCAGAACTTGTAAGAATAACCCATCCATCAGCACAGAAACAAAAGAAAAAGTTCGTAAAGCGATGATCGAACTTGGTTACGAAGTAAACTTTCAGGCCAGCAATCTTGCTTCTCAGTATTCCCGCACAATCGGGATTATCCTTCCGGCATCCGCCCGTGAAGTATATGAGAATGCTTTCTATCTTGAAGCAATTCGCGGCATCAGCCACTACTGTAACCAGAGACAATACATGTCTACTGTTGTGACAGGTCAAGATGAAGATGAGATCTTAAAAGCGATTCAGTCTATGTCACGAAGTGGAAAAGTAGATGGGTTCATCGTTCTTTATTCTCGAAAGGACGATCCGATTATTGATTATCTCTTCAGCGAAGGGCTTCTTTATATCTTGATTGGAAAAGCAACACAGTACACGAATCAGACATTATATATTGACAATGATAATCTTCTTGCCGGAGAGGACGCAACCGAATATCTCTATCAACTCGGTCATCGCAAGATTGCTTATCTGGGTTCCGACAGTTCACTGACTTTTGCCGCAGACAGAAAAACCGGTTACCAGATGGCATTGACGAAACACGGAATCCCTTTCCGTCCGGAATACTGTGCGGAAGTTCTGAATGTATCAGGAGATAACACAGAAGCAATTTCTTCTCTGTTACAGCAGGATGAACCGCCAACTGCAATCGTTGTAAGTGATGATATTCTTGCCGTTTCACTTGAAAGAGTGTGTCTACAGAATCATGTTTCCATCCCTGAAGATCTGTCGATCATCTCTTTCAACAACTCTCTATTTGCAAGATCGACATCTCCACAGCTTACTTCAATTGATATTAATTCCAAGCAGCTGGGTATCGAGGCGGCATCACAGATAATCAATCATATTGAGAATCCGAATCTTGTTGCAACAAAGATCATCGTGCCGCATCAGCTGATTGAACGTGACAGCTGTTGTAAAATAAATGGATAATAGTTTTGGGAACACTACACCTCTCTATGGTTCTAAGTAATACGCAACGAAGATCACAATACTGATATCTACAAAAAACGGAGAGTTCTGACATTTTTTCAATCAGAACTCTCTGTCCTTTTTCATCATTTTGATATTTATAAGACCTTATATTTTTCAAATATTTCCAAGTACTCCTGCTCAACATCCTTGAATGCTCTCACTGTATAATCAGGTACCATACACGTCTCCGGCTTGTCTCCTTCTGAGTCTTCACCCAGTAAATATTTCATATCATACCACAATACCGCATCATCAATCTCTTTGATCAGCTTTTCTTCCTGCTCATCAAGCGGTGAACCCAGGAACTTGGTATACAAAACATCAAGCAAATGATTCTCCTGCTCTTTATATACTGTCATAAATTGCTTCAGCGGACGCGGCACGTCTGACATGTAACACTCACTCGCATCATGCAAAAGTGCACCCTCGATCACACGATTGCTGTATCCTCTGGCTGCAGCTTCTTTCGCGCACAGAATGCAATGTTCTCCCACCGACCAAAACGTACTGACCTGACCGTTTCCTCGACAGATCATCGGAAGTGCATGGGCGATATCTACAATGTTGATCAGTTCCGGATCTGGATTGATCGGATCAAAATGATTTCCCGTGTATGTTGTGATGTAACTCATAATTTTCTCCTGCTTTCTCTTTGATATTATGTCTCATTTATAACTTCTTGGATATCCCTATACGGCACACTTGTAAAAATATTTCTAAGTTCATCTGCCATATCCAATGCCATCGCAATCTTCGTTAAGGAAAGTAATGAAATCATTCCTGTCGTCTCAAACCTTTTAATCGAACCATAACTCACGCCACTCATAGATGCTAATTTTTCCTGTGAAATTGAACGTCTCTTTCTAATATTTCGCACTCTTTGCGCAAGCTTTTGATCCAGTTCTTCTGCTGTTTCCCATACTAACTGTTGCATTCACCCACCTCACTCTATGGATAATATTTTATCTATTTTTAACTATTTTATGCATTTTTAGATAATATTTTATCTATTTGAATCATATCACTTTTATCTTTTAATATCAACCAGGCACTTGCAAAATAACTCTAAAACCTCTAAAATTATTGTATCTGCCAAAACATTTAATTAAGGGAGAAAATTTATGAGTATATACGCAATTTACTTCAGTCCAACCGGGGGAACTGAAAAAATAGTTACATTTATAGCTGAACAATTTGGCGAATATCAGAGCATTGATTTATGCGAAAAGACTTCTGATCTAACAAATGATTTTTCCGAAGAAGATCTCTGTATCATCGGAGTTCCTTCCTTCGGTGGACGTGTTCCTGCCATTGCATTAGAGAGAATCAAAGCCCTGAGCGGAAATAATGCAACTGCGATTCTAATCACCGTTTACGGAAACCGTGCTTATGAAGATACATTGATCGAACTTGAAGATACTCTGATTGAAAAGAACTTCACCTGCCAGGCAGCTATTGCGGCTATCGCAGAACATTCCATCATGCATCAGTTTGCAACTGGAAGGCCTGATCAGAATGATCTTACAGAACTCGCTTCCTTTGCACAGAAGATAAAAGAGAAAACAAACAACACTGTAAAAACTGATTTTCCACCAGTACATGTTCCGGGTAACAGGCCTTACCGCAAATACGGTACGATTCCGCTTATCCCTGGTGCTTCACATACCTGTGGTTCCTGTGGATTGTGCGCAGCGAAATGCCCGTCAGGAGCAATTCCATCTGACAATCCTAAGCAGACTGATAAGGACAAATGTATTTCCTGTATGCGCTGTATCAGCGTCTGTCCAACGCATTCCCGCAAGCTGAATCCACTAATGCTGGCTGCTGCTTCCCAGAAGTTAAAAAAAGCTTGTTCCGGACGAAAAGAAAATGAACTGTTTTTATAAATAAGACTATAAAAACACCCGCTATTTTCATCCTTCTCAAGATAAAATAACGGGTGTCTCTAAATTATTACACTATACCACTACTTCTATCAGTGTCTTGTCACCAAATTGGATTTCTTTCAGCCCTGTCTGCTTATTCTTATTGAAATTAAAACTTAGCAAATACCCTTTATCCAGATGATAGTATTCCAAATACTCTGCCAGTTGTTCTTCGCCTCTCTTATTATACTCATTTCCATGCCAGATCTTCAGTTCGATCACATATTGCTTTCCAAGATAATCTACGATTATATCTGTTCGCGTCTGATCTCTTGTCTGTGCTTCAATATAATAATTTCCTGTTCCATTAATAATTGGCTTGAGATACAACAAGAATAGACGCCGTCCATTTTCCTCTACAAATGTATTCGTATTATCTCCATAAATATCATGAAAATGAATCATAAACTTCTCAAGAACCAACTCCATGTCAAGAACTCCGTTTTTGATAAATTGATTCTTGTCACGTTCTCCAGACTGATAGATGATGCTATTTGTCAATTCTTCTGATAAAAATAAATTATATAAACGTGTTTCAAAAATTCGGTTTGCTATCACAACCTGACCATTTTTCTCTTTTATAAATCCAAACATTGTTCCGATATCGATTGCAAAATTATCCGGATTATATGGATATGACTCCCCACGGAACAAAATTGCATACAACATTGCTCTTAGTTCCGGATAATCCGTAATCTTTTTTCGAAGGTCATCAAACAGCGGATTGGCTTCTCGCAATAGTATTTTCACTGCATCAGATACACCTTGTTTTGTCCAATTCTCGCCGCATCGCTCATCTATTAATTTACAAATTTTTGATACCAGATATGGATACCCTGATGTATATTCAAAAATTGTTTTTGCGCACTCCCGGACAAGCATCACACACGAATGTTCATCATTATATTCGTTCAGCATACCTTCGATTTCTTCCACCGTAAAACTCATATCCACCGGAAAGTCTGCTGCGATATTCCATGGACTGTTCATCTGATGTTCGCGGTCTTCTCGGATTCTGTGCTTCAAATTCTTTATATCATAAACTCCGGCCAATATCACAGAGTGAAATGTCGGTCTTGTGTTCCTCTTTAAGAATTTACTTCTGAGCATTCCGAGAAAATCTATAAACACTTTATAATTACTGGCTTGATCCACCTCATCTATAATCAGCACAACCGGAGCCACTGAGTTCTTGCAGATTTCAGAAAGTGTAGCAGATAGACTCATCATATCCTCTATCTTATTTTGCTCTATGTTTTCTTTAATAATCGCCTTCACTGCTTCATCTATTTGTGGAACTTCATCATATCGAATCGCATCATAAAGCAATTCACATATAGTCTTACAGAACTCTACTTCTGTTTCAAATGCTGTTCCTCCAAGCCCTTCAAAGCTAATGAAGAATACTGTATATTGATCAGCGAGATATTTTACCAGCAGATTCAATGTCGTGGTCTTTCCATACTGTCTTGCACGATTTATTACAAAATACTGTTTTTCATCTACCAGCTCTTTAATCTCTGCCAACTTGGAATCAATATTCACCATGTAATGTTCGTCCGGATAACAAACACCATTTACATTAAATTTTCTGCTCATAAATCTCACCTGCTTTCTTTACATATATGCCCGTTCTTTATCTCTAGTATACAAAAAAAGAATCTGAACAACAAGTGAAATGATTACTGTTCACACGATGTGCGACCAGCAACGCATCTCGCCATTTTAAATCACCTTTAGCGATGGGGCGAGATGCATTCAAGTCAAAACACACATCCTCCGTGTCAATCAGCGGAGTGATTGACACGGGAGTGAACAGTAACGTGAAATGCACGCTTCAGATTCCTTTTATTTTTCCTATTCGTTATTCTTCATCCTCCAGCTTCACGCACGGCAGATTCCATCTGTAGTGCGCCGCTCCGATACGAATCACAAGCACAACCACTGTTCCGATCACAAGTGCCGGAATTTGCCCCCAACTTCTGTATGCCAGTACACAACAGATTGCCCCTGCGATCGATGCACAGGCATACACATGCTTTACAAAAATATATGGTGGAACTCCTGCCATCACATCTCGTAGAAGTCCTCCTCCAACACCGGTCAGCACTCCAAGGAAACTTAAGAAAAACATATTATCATGATATCCTGCTGTCCATCCTGTGGATACTCCGACTGCTGTAAAGATCCCAAGTCCGACCGAATCCATCAGGAATATTAGTCCTGCATAGAGTGCCTGGTATTTGCTATGCACCAGTCTCTTATTAATAGAAAGTAAGAGAAATGGCGCTAATGCAGAAATCACTGCCACTTCTACATAAATCGGCTTCACAAATGCGCTCGGTGTCTTCCCCAAAATCACATCACGCATCATTCCGCCTCCTACCGCGGTCACCACACCAAGCACCAACACACCAAAAATATCCATCTTTCGCCGGATACCGACCATTGCACCTGAGATTGAAAATGCGATTGTTCCGATCAACTCGATGATCAAAACGATCAATGTCTGTAAATCCATATTGTTTCTTCCCCATTTCTATACCGATATTTCGACTAATATCAGTAGTTTCTGTTTGAAATTTTATCATAAAGGATTCGCATTTTCAATAATGTTACACATGTTTTAAACCATATAATATCTTTGACATATCCTCTGATTCGTAATAATCACTTCTGTATTATATGCTGCGACAGCTGCATCATCTGCTATCTGACTAAGCATATAATTGGTTTGACAAATTGCATCATAAAGCATGTACTGATTTTCCTTAATTTCTTCTAATTCCTCATAAATATCATCCAGCCGCATAATAACAATATCCATCCTTGTCTCTTGTTCATACAAATTATATGCCCCCTGATATCCACCTAATTCTGTACAGCGACCAGACAAAATATATTCATAAATTTGTGACACAGCCACCAAATTTCGATATTTAGGAAAGAATCTTCCCATTTCATATAAATGTTGAAGTATTTCTTCTGTATCCTTTATATTTTTTTCACACTGCTCAAGTTGTACCTTAACTGCTGAAACTTTTTTAATTCCGACTCTATACGTTTTTTATCTTTCTGTATTTCAAGTTGATTTCTTTTGTGTTCTTCAATAATCTGTCTATTCTTTTCTCTCCGACCTAATATATCTACAATCCCCCCACCAATTGTAACCAATAATACTATTACAGTAATTATCTGGCCTGGTAAAGCCATATATCTCCATGTTGGAGCATCTATTATTCTCAACCAAATCAAATATGCGATTGCACAACCAAAAAGAAACAAGTCTAACAAATAACCAGTTGTACTTACCTTTGTCTTCAGCTCAAATACTCTCTGAGTTCCAAGCATATTGATTCTCTTCTGCAATTTATCCTTCTCCTGTTGGCAACAATACAGTGTTTTTTCTTCTACATATAAGCTTTCTAAATATTCTTCTAATGTAGCACTATCTTCTACATCCACTTCAATAGGTAAACTATTCATTATACTCTCTACTCCTTTTTACTTTTGTTTTCCTCAATAATCTATTGCTGTTTTCAATAATAATATCTGTTATAGATCATCATATTGGTTGCTATCACTTCCGTATTATACGTGGCTATTGCAGTATTATCTTTAACCTCTCTCAACAAGTAATTTGCCTGACAGATTGCATTGTAAATCATATATTGATTTTCTTTGATTGCATCAAGCTCTTCTGAAATAAGTTCTAATTCTGCAATAATTATGTTCATTCTCAGTTCTTGCTCGTATAGATTGTATGCGCCTGTATATCCTGTCAGATCTTCACATCTCCCTGATAAAAGATATTCCAATAATTGGGAGACACATACAAATTCTCGATATTTTGGAAATAGAACCCCAACATCATATAACTTCTGCAATTTTTCTTCACAATCAACTATATTTTTTCTACACTCATTCATATTCTTCTTATAGTTTGGAACTTCTGCCAATTCATTTTCTATACGGACTTTATCTTCTTCTACTGCTTTTCTGTTATTTTCTTTTCGTACCTCGTATTCCCCAACCTCTTTTCGCTCTGACTGAATAAATTTAACTGTTGGCAGTACAATAGCTATCAAAATTGTAATCTTACCAATCCCTGTTCCAATCCAATAGGGTGCATCATTAGTCAAAAAATCCATTAAAATTAATATAGTAAATACAAGTGCAGTTACTCCAATGCCTAATATAAAAGCAAATTTCAAATTTCCCAAGTATTCTTTAAAATAATATGTATAATAACTTTCTACCCTTTCCTGCACCTGTGCCTGCCCTGCGTTTTCAATTCTGTACTTTAATTCTTCCTCTGCCTCTTGCAGGCTATATCTCTCTGTTTCTATCGTATAAATATCTTTCAAATACTGTTGAAGTTGCTCCTTATCATCAATAAGTTCATCCGCGCATTTTACAAGCATCTCTTCTTTCATTCCTTTAACTCGCTTTCGCTCTTACTTTTCTTCTTTCTTTTTCGCAACCAGATAAACAACCCATCTTACAATATCAATTGCAAAAAGAATTCCCCCTGCAATAACTCCTATAATTAATGCAACTCCTAATACCAGCCATTTTGCCATAAAATCCTCTGTCATGTAACATCCTGACATAATTGAACGGATTACATTAACTCCATAAATAATTCCTACTGCAAGCCAAAAACTGAAGAAGAAGTATAATACTGGCTCTTCAAGATTCCCTGATATTCCCAAACTCAAACACACAATAACTGCTCCAATGATTCCTCCGATTGCCTTCTTCACTAAACTTTTCTCATCAAAATTCCCTAATACTCTCTCTAACATTTTTGTCACCTTTTTCCTTTCATCTCTTGGTTTTTTATATTGTTTTTTGTTTGTTACACTTATAAGACGTAATGAAATTTGATTTGGTTTTATAAAGACAAAAATTTTTTACAAAAATATAGGGCACTATATCACACGATACAGTGCCCACTCTTTTTTTACTTGAAATTCTGTATTTGCTGAATAATTTCTTCAGCCGAAACACCCGATTCACTCAATGATTTTGCCTGATTTAAATCAATCAACTCATTTCTTTTTTGCTCATATTCTTCCTTAGATACTTCTTCTTCAACATATCCTTCTACTTTCCACTCATACTTATAAATGGGATCTCCATTTTCATCATACTGAGTCATAACTTCTGGATCAATTCCATAATTTCCTTCTACAAGCGGCATCCATCCTCCGTTATAAATTGCATAAATCTTATCATGATATTCATCCATGCTACCGCCATTATTATCTAAAATATTACCTCTCTGTATATATACAGCCGCATTTCGATCAATCTTTATTTCAGATACTTCATCATCTGAAAAAGTTCCCAATGTCGTTCCAACTGCCATATTTTCCCCTATTGCTGCAATTTCTGGAATTTTATCTTCATTTACATACAATAATTCAAATGTCATTTGTGGATCTTCCGCTATTTTTTCATTTACCCAGTCAATATACATTTGTTTCCACTCTTCATTAATATTTGTAGTAACCACACTGTCTGTTATTTTTATAACGCCCCATTTTCCATCCTTTTTCACCCAGCATTTCTTACTCATATTCACTGGAAGAATCTCATCAAATTCGCCAAATGGAATAATAATATTTCCTTTTGTGTCGCATAATTCCCACTGGTCTCCCTGTCGAAGCGGTATATAGCCTTGTGAAGATGCATAACAAAATTCCTCTGTTCCATCTTCTGCGTCTAAATTTTCAACATTTATTTCATCGGAGCTATATCTGTTCCATGTAGCATCAAATTGCAATGGAATGACTTCTTTTCCTGTACTGTTTATATATCCCCATTTTCCATCTTTACACACAGCTATTAATTCATCGTTACCGCATGATCCACACTCATCATAAATGAAATCTGTAATCAATTCCCCGTTGTTTGCCAATGCATATTTACCATCTAATTTTTCCCATTCTGATAAACTCCATAACATCTCCGTTGATTGTTGAACTGGCATAAAACTTGAAGTTCTACTATCTGCATAGTCTGATATATGCGCATTTCTAACCTCTCCATCATAATAATAGTATCCATTCCAATAAATATTATCGGTAAGTCCATCCGTTTCCTCTACAAAATCATTTTCATCTACTTTAGCTTCCTCATCTGAATCATCTTCATATGCCATTATTACATCGTCCTCGGAAGTTGCAAGCGCATACTTATTCCCCTGTTGGTCCTTCATGGAATATGCGTCTACATTTCCATGAGCAATTATTCTTTGATATTCAATTTTTGTTCTCAATGCTCCATAAGAGTCTATAAAACCTTTTAATCCATCTTTTTCTATAATCGCATACTCATTTATCATTTGCCGATGATTTTCATTGTAACTATCACCGGAGTTAACTCCATAATAAATCTGATCTGCCTCAATTTCCGGTTGTACCATCCATTGATATCTGTAGGATCCCGTTTCTTCTTTTTGCGGTTCTTCCTGTTCCTTTTGTTCTGTTTTTGCAGTCTCATCCTTTTTCGTTGAATTTTCTACTTTCACAGGTTCTTTCTGTTGAGATGATTTCGCACCTATTTTTCCATATACTGCAAATCCCCCACCAACTAAAACTGCTCCTGCAACAACCGCCATAGCAATCTTTTTTCCTGCTAGTTTCGGTTTTACCACTTCATTGATTTCTTCTGGTACGGCTGTTCCGCACACTGGACAAAACTTTGCTTTTTCTTTTAATTCTGTTCCACAATTTGTACATTTCTTTGACATATTCACTTTCCCCCTTGTAATCGATGATATTAATTCACTTCGCTAACTACATTTTCTATCTTCGCATATCCATTGTCGATTCTTTCAATCTGGTATCCCAAGATATTATTTGACGGAACAACAACTACTGTCTCCTCAGTTACAACTGCTTCATCACTCGGATCCATTGGATTGTCTTTTGTCTTCTCAACATTGATTAAAATCTCTTCCTTCTCTTTGTCATATCCCTTTCCTACAATCTTACATGTAACCTCATTAACCCATGCATCTGTCGGCATCAGATAGTATGCACTATCATCATATGTATAAACGTCCCCCGAAAGATCTTCCGGTTTTCTAGTAATACCTGTCCAGTCATAAAACTTATCAAATGATGTTTTACTGAAACTTCCTGTTCCATTGCTTTCTATTGTTACAAATTGATCATCCGGTATAATCTGACGCTCATCACATATATATTCTTCTCCCAGGTCTGCATGATATTGCATGCAGTACAACATAGCATCGTAATACACTTCATATAAATCTTCTTCTGAAATCTGATCTGGTGAAGAATATACCGGAAGATAAGTACATAACTTCAACAAATAATCTGTATCTACCTCATTAAGAAGTGCATCCAGATCCACTTCAGGTTCTTGATCCTCTGCTTGTACCGGACTGCTATCTACTGTACCGCTGACCAGTTCCAGTACTTCAACTTTTTCAATAACTGTTCCCAGTTCACTCTTTTCATCTGCTTTTCCTGATGCTGTAAATGAATACACAACTCTCGGATCCGGATTATATTGATAATCATACTGATCTGACTCTTTTCTGTAGTCTCTTACCGTTCCGTTAATTTGCACCGATCCATCTGCGCTTTGAACAACCGTCATCTTATCTACACCAAACCATGCGCTAATTGTATCAAAATCATCTCTATAAAAATGTGCCTTGTTGCCTTCTACCAAACTTGAAATATCCAAATTTCCATTCTTCCACCCCAAAGTATTTTCACAAATCTCTATAAACCTTTCTTTAGGAAGTGTATGGCCACCATATCCTCCTTCTTTGTACTCTTTATCCTTCGCAATGCAACTTGAAACATCGATTATTCTATTTGCATAGCTAAGGAACTGATCATTTGTGAATTTAGCCACTTCATGCACACCAATCGGATCATACTGACTATCTAATCCGCTGATTTCACCATCCTCTTTGATCATATTTTGTATAATCAGAGAAAGATCATGCTCTATATCATCCGTTTTATTTGCAGTAAATTCTATTTTGTCAAAAATAAAACCTCCGAACTTACTTTTTTCATCCTTATGTGCTGTGATATCCATTAATCCATATCCTGTATTTGAATATTCCTCTCTCTCAGCTTTCACATAAAAATGATACTCGTCTTCACTGGTCTGTTCACAACGTTCTACATTGTAATTAATACTCTGAAATCCATCAAACGACGCCTCAAATACTTCTGCATGTGAATTTCCGGATGGAGCAAAAACTTCTGATACTTCATCCCAATCATCTGCCTCATATCCAAAGGTATCTTTTAAAAACTCCTGACACTCATCCGTCTTCATATATTTTCTTGATACATAGGAACTGATATCATCTTCCTCATAACTATCACCTAGATCCTCTCCCATGTTCTCATCTGTACATGCCCAACCTCTTGCAACAGCTTTTAAAACCTTTGGCGAAATATGATCTTGATCTAACGGTGTTGAATAGTCTATTCGGTTTCCAGACTCCGTATTATATGACGCAAAACAATTATCAAACAGTGCCGCTGCCACCTTGATTTCGCGGATTTGCTCTTCTGTCAGCACAAATTTCTCTGACGTTTTCTCTTCTGTAGTTGCTGGCTTTTCTTTCTTGTCATCCGTTGTCTGTTCTGCGACTTTTACAGGTTTCTTATGATGTTTCATATATCCCAGTCCAATACCTGTTCCGACAAGAGCAACCGCAACAACACCTGCTACAATCTTTGTTGCAATTCCCTTTGCTCCTGTTTTTACTGCTGCTTTCCCACTGTTTTTTGTAGCTTTCCGCACTGTCTCATGGGCCGTCTTTTGTTCTGCTTTCTGTGACTCTATCTGCTGGGAATGCTTCGCATTATCGTCGATATCCTTTGTCTCCTTCACAATTCCATCCTTATCCTGAATTGCCTGCCATACTTCCTTCTCAGCTGCCTGCACTTGAACTGTATTCTCCTGGCTACGCAACATCCATACAAGGAATGGAAGTGGAGCGATACTGTATAGTTTTGTACCTTTCTTTTCCAGGTTCTCAACTTCATTTTTTATGTATTTTCGTGCATAATTCAGGCGACTTTTTACTGTTCCTGTGCTACAATCTAAAGCATCTGCAATCTCACTTATAGAAAGTTCTTCATAGTAATACATCAGCACACACAATCTCTGCTCTTCTGATAACTGATTCAGAATTCCCTGCATGATCTTTTTTGTTGCACTGTAGTCCACGGATTCTTCCGGCATGAATTCCTTATTTTCATTTTCCAGAACATCTTCGAATTCCACATCCGAATCATCCGGTGTCATTTCTGCAAAAGGTGTTGCTGCATTATTACCACGATATTTTCGCATATGATCAATACAACGATTCGCTACAATTCTGTTTACCCATGCTTCCAGTTTTGACTCATCCCTTAAAGTATCAATCTTTTTGAATACAGAGACATATGCATCCTGAAGAACATCTAACGCATCCTCTTTATTTTTCAGCGTCTGGATTGCAACTGTATACGCCTTTGGATAAGTCTTTTTATAAAGTTCTTCCCACGCTTCTGTATCGTTATTTCTCACTCTCTCAACAAGTGTTTTTTTCTCGTCTGCTTCTTCCACTTTTTGTCCACAGCTCGGACAAAATTTCGCTGCGTCTCTTAATGGTGTTCCACATTTTTTACAAAACTGCCCCATTTTTCTCTCATTCCTTCTCTTTCCCTGTTTAGTATAATAGATCACCCAATGCATACCACTGATCATTAATCTTAATCACATCAAACTCCACTGTAGTTGCATGTTCTCCATCCTCTGTTTTGGCTTCTAAACTGACTTTTAATGTTTTTGCATCCTGAATATCTTTTGACTGAATTCCCATGACTGCAATTGTATCTAAAAGCCCCATCACCGAAATATTCTCTACACTTTCTACTTCGTAGGATACCTTCTTGATTTCTTTCATGTACTCTTTGAGATTCTCATCTCCTATTGAAGTCTTTTCATCCAAAAAAGCTTTTTTATATGTTTTTATATTGTTTTTATTTATACCATCAATCTCATATTTCAACGGTTTCTCATAATCCGGTACGCTTGTCGCTACGTTCTTGATTCCTACTCCTGCAAGTACAACAACAATAACTGCGATAATTCCAATAACCATCGGAGCTTTCTTTCCACTCTTTCGATTTGTTGAAACTGTCTTTGCCTGTACTTTCTGATTTGTTGTTCCCTGCTGTGTGTCTCCAACCGGTGCTCCGCAACTTTTGCAGAACTTGCTCCCTTCTGTTACTTCTGCCCCACATTTTGCACAATATCTTGCCATTTTCATTCCTCCATAATGTTTTTCTTTTGTTTGTTACACTTCTATGACGTAGTAAAAAGTGGTTTGGTTTTATTTCTATTAAAAAGTTCTTACAATTTCATCAATACGGTCTCCCATCAACCCATTTCCTACCATGTAATAACATTTTGCTTGTATCTGGTAATTCTGATTTAACAATATAGTATCTTTTTCATCATACATTGCTTCGCTGTCACTTTCATCTTCTACAGTTGTATCCATTTCCTCTATTTCCGACAAAAATTCTTCTGATAGCTGTTCTATTTCATCTTTTTTATCCGGATATTTCTCACTCAATCTTGTCACAATGTTATGGAATTCATCCGTCCATATTTCTTTTATTTTTTGATTTAGTTCTATCTGCTCTCTTGCACCTGCATGACTCCACTGCTCTTCCAATTCCCAAGTTGTCAACTCTATCTGTTCAAGTTCCTGAGAATATTCATCATTCCATTCTTCCGTAGAAATTGACTTAATTTGATATCCATATATATTCTTTTCTGGTTCATATACTACGTTTTGTTTTTTTAATACTACTGCACCTGTATCTTCATCTTTACTTACAATTAATGAATAATTTATAGCTTCCTTCTTATCAGTATCTACTCGCAAGTGGTAACTCTCTATTTGTCTATCATCTGGAATATAATGCGGTCCATTTGCAAATTCTTTTATTTTGTATTCCTCTGCATTCAAAGCGACCTCATCATTATCTATTTCAACGGCTTTGCTCTCTTTTCTTGATATTCCAGCTATTTCACACCACTCATATAAAATCTCTCTATTGTATTTTGATTCATTCAATGCTAACTTATCTTGTAACTCAAAATTTCCTCTCGTAAAAGATTTCCATCCTTCAGCTAGTTTTTGAACACACTCTTCCTGATTGTTTTCTCCACTCTGATAGTTTTCAAGAATGTCTGCTATTGCATCCTGCTCATCACAACTTCCTATTTTATCCATCGGTAACGTGAACTCTATATATCCTTTTTCGACACTCTTAATCTTATATCCCCACTCATTATCCTCAGGAACAAGCACGATATGTTTTTTTATAATCTCTTCTCCTTGATCTGCTCTTATATCCTGAAAAATATTAAGCGTATCTGCTTCTTCACCAGAATAAATTCCTTTTATCTCTGATTCTTGCTGATCATCTTTATCCCCTGTAAAAGTTACAACAAATTTTTCTCCATCATATACAATATGATCTGATTCAAATTTAGAAAAATCAAATTCAACATCTAAGATCTGATTAAGTTCATCAAATGTATCACCTTTAAAAATCCACTGCTTATTTGAATCTGATCTTTCAATAAGACTATCATCTGATATAATCATCCTATCTCTATAGTTATTCATATACTCTGAGGTCACAATACCTATAACCGTACCGTCATCTTCTATGTGGTTCCTATATGAACAGTAGTAATCCATTGCAGATATATATATTTCTTGTAGTTCATCATCCGTAAGTTCATCACTAGATTTATAAAATGGTAAATATGTACTTATCCGATTGATATACCACCCCGAATAATTCATATTCTTTGTATTATTTTTCTGACCTTTTTTGTCTTTACTATTCACTGTCTGTTTAACTTTTGATTGTACCTCATTTACTACTTTCCCGGCTTTGGTCCCTAACACACCATACCCAAAGTATCCTCCAGCCACGAGTCCTGCTGCCGCAATAATCCCTATTGCTCCCTTTACTGTTTTTTTCATAATCTTCCTCCGTAATTTTCAGCTTTATTCCCATTCACATACAAATCCGTTTTGTTCATCAATGTTCTTATCATTCAAATCATTCCATTGTCCACTGTTATTCCAGATTACAACACGATTTTCATTTGATATCATATTTGATGAATTATTGGGTTCCCCTGATGCCCAGTTCTCGTACTTCCATTCTTCTCCTGTTACCCATACCCATATATTTTTCGTATTTCTTTTCCCACCAATCCAAACACAACTATCTGAATCAATTAAACTATTTATAAAATTCTGTTCTCCTTCAGATGTAATTGTTACAAGGTGTCCACCCTGTTCTTCACATTGTTTTTCAGCTTCACTCCACGTATACTCACCACTAATAACTTTATAGTAATGATGATTAAATTCCACAGCTCCTACTGGTTTGGAATGTGTCTTCATGTAACCAATTCCTACACCTGTCCCTGCAAGCGAAACAGCTACTGCTCCAGCGGCAATCTTCGATGTAATTCCTTTTGCCCCTGTTTTCGCTGCTTTTCCCACTACAGCTTTTCCTACTTTCTTTCCTGCTTCATGCTCTAGCATTCCTGCCTTTGTTTGCACTGCTTTCCACACTGACGGTTCTGCAGCTTTTGCCTGAACTGTATTCTCCTGACTATGCAACATCCATATAAGAAATGAAATTGGTGCAATACTGTAAAGCTTTGTTCCTTTCTTTTCTTGTTTTTCAACTTCTTTTTTTATATATTTCCTTGCATAATTAAGTCGACTTTTTACAGTTCCTGTGCTGCATCCTAAAGTTTCAGCAATCTCTTTCACAGATAATTCATCATAATAATACATAAGAACGCACAGTCTTTGCTCATCTGGCAACTGATCAAGAATACCTTGCATAATCTTTTTTGTTTCATCATAATCTACAGATTCTTCTGGTATAAATTCTTGATTTTCATTTTCCAAAATATCTTCAAACTCCACATCTGAATCATCTGATATCATCTCTCCAAATAATGTAGGCTCATTTTTTCCTCTGTATTTACGCAGATAATCAATACAGCGATTTCCTACAATCTTGCTAACCCAGACGTTTAGCTTGGTCTCATCTTGTAACGAGTCTATATTCTTAAATACCGAAATGTACGCTTCCTGAAGGACATCCAATGCATCCTCTCTGTTTTTCATTGTCTGTACTGCGACTGCATACGCTCTTGGATAGGTCATTTTATAGAGTTCTTCCCATGCTTGTGTGTCACCATTTTTAATTCTTTTAATAAGTAAACTTTCTATAATTTTACATCCACACTTTGGACAGAACTTCGCATTAATTTTTAACTCTGCCCCACAATTTCTACAAAATCTTTCCACTTTACAACTCCGCACCTAAAACATATTCCAGTTACAATTCTTTAACAGCTGCGCTTATTTCTATTATCCTTATCTCTTTGCAAAAAACAGGAAGGGAAAATCCCTTCCCACACCTACTCAAAATATTGTTCAAACGACAATCCTGTCAATTCTGATTCCCCTGTTTCTCACCTTATTCAACAGATTCTCCACAATTTAAACAGAACGCATCTCCCTCTTCAATTTCAGTTCCACATTTTATGCAGGTTTTTTTCTGCTCTTCTTCTTTTGTTTGGCACTCTTTATCTTCTGAAATTTCTTCCACTTTCTCCTCTTCTACATTCGGTTCCACTACCGTATTTTCTTTTGGAACTGGAGTTCCACAGCTTGTACAAAATGCTGCATCTTCTTCTAACAGGCTACCGCAATTAGAGCATTTCTTTCCGGATGTTTTCACTGAAACACTCGCTGCTTCTGTGGAAGACCCACAATAAATGCAGAACTTCGCACCTGCACTTAATTTTTTGCCACAATTCGGACAGATTTCTTCTGTTGATAATCTTTCTATTGTTTCTTTATTTTCTGCAATCTCCTTCTGTAATGTCTCTACTTGTGCCATAAGTTCCGGGAACATCGCAGTACATTCGTCTTTTTTATTTGAATAGAACGCCAAGCCGATTTGATAAATAACTTTCTCGATTTCTTTCTCTTTTGTTTTATTCAAATTATTAAGGCGAAAAATCTCTGTTGTATCCTTCGCTTTTTTTGTCAAATCCTGACTTGTTTCTGTAAAGCTGTTTTTTACATTATCAAAAAATCCCATTTTCTATTCCTCTTCTTTCTTTATTTGCAATATCCTGTGTAATATTTTTCTAAAAATGTTTTCTGCCTCTTCTTTGGGCAACTCATATTCTTCTGATATTGCAGTGATAATTTTTTTTAACCATGTCTCGTATTGCACCCTTTCACTCCTTGTTTTTATTTATTTTACTGACTACACTTTATAGACGGATGCAAACTACTTTTGGTTTTATCTTTTTCAATTTATTTATATACGTGCAATCTCTTACAGGTATTATATTACACACCGTACGCTATTTCTATGTTTTTTTATAAAATCGTGTATCTAATTACACATAATTTCTTACATCTTATTTCTCCACTCTATTTCATTTACACTATCTATAAGATGTCTTTATAAATAAAACGGACATTTCTATATTTACACAACATTTTCACGCCCTGTTTCACATAAATCATAAATTAAGGAAGGTATTTCGCATGATTGATCAAGATTATGGATTTGTTAAAATCAAACTGTTAGATGTTATTTCAGAAAAAGAAATCAGTAAGAATAAACTGGCTCACCTTGCTCAAATGGAACGTACACAATTAAATCGGTATTGTAATAATCAAGTCAAATTAGTTGACTTAAATGTACTTGCAAGATTATGTACTTCTCTGGATTGTAAAATCGAAGACATTTTAGAATTTGTATCAACTGAAAATATTGATTCTGATAAATAATCATAACAAGGAAGCGTTAAAATTTCGTTTCCTTCTTTTTAAATTTCGTCACTTTTCCTCTAAGCAGATGTTCTATCTCATACATTTTCGCCATTTTAACAATAATTTTCAGATTTTTCTCGTCTATAGCCTTAATTTTTTCATTTATCCACCCTTGTTCGACCTCCAAAACCTCAATTTTTCACCCTCCGCATTCTCCTCATTTATCCCTTCCCCTTGACACCGGGTGCTATAGTGTAACTGTAGCAAAGAAAAAGAACACTTAACAAAACCTACTTATTATTTTGACAAGTTGAAGGCTGCTAAGCGAATTCAGTAATTTGGAGGAAAAGATAAATGAATACTTTAAAAGCTGAAAAAAGAGACATGTCAATCAAAGCAAAAAAATTAAGACGCGAAGGATTTGTAACAGGAAACCTGTTTGGTCGTGAACTGGAAGATTCTATTCCACTGAAATTTGATAAAGCAGAAATAGAAAAACTTCTGAAAGTCGAGAGCAAAGGTGGTCAGGTTATGCTGGAAGTTGCCGGCGAGACTTATGACGCTCTGATCAAGGAAGTTGATTACAATCCTTTGAAAGGTTATGTAGATGAAATAGATTTTCAGGCACTGGTAAGCAATGAGAAGGTTCACTCTGTAGCAGAGATTCACCTTGTAAACCTCGAGAAACTGTCTTCAGGAGTACCACAGCAGATGCTTCAGGAGATTTCCTTCAAGGCTCTTCCTGCCGCATTGGTAGAGAAAGTCGAAGTTGATGTTGGACCTCTGAAAATCGGGGACACAATTCGTGTTGCTGATCTTCCAATTGCCAAAGACAAAGATGTTGATCTTATGACAGATCTTGATGCAACAGTAGTTACTATCACAGAAGTACACGTAAAAGCTTCTGATCTTACTTCAGATGAAGAGGAAGAAGAAGCCGCAGAATAATTTTAACTTAACAAGCGACAGGCGCAGAGCTTCATAATTGATTCCCTGCGCCTGTTTTTTTGCCTACATTTTTAAATATTTTTCATTTTTTCCAATTCTTTTTTCAAGTTATCTACTTCTTCTCTTGCCTGCTTTTCTCGATGTTCTGCCTGTTTTGCTCGGCTTTCTGCTTTGTCCGCTCGACTTTTTGCTTCTACAACCTCTTCTTCCATCTCATCAATCATTAATTTTACTGTATTTCGGTCTAATATTGCCAGTTCTTTTGAAAACATCTCCATCATCCTTTCCATATTCAGACAGATGGTATAGACTTCCTCATAAATCTCCTGAAAATCTGCATTCTGATTCAATAACTTAATAATCATATCCGGATCATCCTGACTAAGAAATACGAGCCATTCTTCCAGTCTGTTCTCTATTTTTCTGTCTTCATTTTGAATGATGTCATCAAAAATGTCAAGGCAAATAAACGTGTATTCCTGCAGTAAATTCATTTCCACTCCTGTATCACTCTTCTGCTCAAAATGGTGGATATATATTTCCTTTGAAAACTTAGAAAAATCCGAATTACTCTTTTCAAACAAAACAATGGTATATACTTTCTGAATTTTTCTATATGTGAATCCTTGTCCAAGCTCTACTCTGACTCTCTTATACTGTCGTAATAATAAATCTGACGAATAGCATGCGCTTCTTTGTCCAGGAAATAAATACCCAATTTTTTGAACCTCAACATTCGCTATACTTCCATCTTCAAACTGAACAACAATATCCATGATCAGCAATGAACTTTCCGCTGCAATTTGTGCAGATTCATTTGGCAATACTTTTAATATTTTTTGTTTATAAAATTGTGAATATCTTTTATTGTGCCTACAATATCTACAATAATGCTCACCAGTTCTCCCCCTTTTTGAAGAACACCTGGAAAATGAAATAAAGAGAGCCAGAACTTTTACTGCTCCGCTCTCTTTGTCATTTATTATTTTGCATTCATCTTTGTGAACTTTTACATCGCTATCTTCCCTTGTTTCTTCCACTTCCGTGTCACATAGATATAATACGGGATCAGTGGAATCAATGCGGAGATCCATGCTGCCGGATCTGACAGACACACTCCTGCAAAGCTTGTTTTTCCTGCCACAAGAACTACAATTGCAGATCTCGCCGCAAGTTCAAACACTCCTCCGAGCATCGGCACAAGTCCATATCCAAGTCCTTGCAGGGTATTCCTATATAGGAAGATACTTCCCAGGAATGGATAACACCAGAATACTGTATGGAAATACAGCACTGCTACTTCAATAACTTTCGTCTCTGATGGGCTGATAAAAAGGTATGTCAGATATTTACTAAAGAAAAATACCAGTATCATCGCAATTACGCTGTAAGCCAGAATCATAATCTGTGTACAGCGCACACCTTGTCGTACACGGTCTACTTTTCCAGCTCCCCAGTTCTGTCCCACATAAGTTGCAATCGTTGCACCGAAAGCAACGAATACTGTGCAGATTACATTCTGAATCTTTGCTGCCGCAGAGAAACCAGCCATATAATCTTCCCCGTAAACATTTACAGCACCCTGTACAATAATTGTTCCGATCGCTGTAATAGAAAACTGTAATGCCATCGGAACTCCAAGAGTCATCAATTTTCCGCAAGCTGGAAGAGAAAATCTGAAATTCTCTTTTTTAAGATGCAGAATAGGGAACTTCTTCACGATATATATAAAGCAGAGTACTGCTGAGATTCCCTGTGCGATAACTGTCGCATAGGCACATCCTTCTACACCCATGCCGCCATAAATAATGAACGCCACATCAAGTCCTACATTGATTACTGCTGAAATAATCAAAAAATACAATGGGGACTTCGAATCACCCAGTGCACGCAGAAATGCAGCCAGCGCATTATACGCTGCCGTTACAATCAGACCCGCATAAATAATTCCCATATATGCCTTTACGTCCGGCATAATGCTATCCTTATAATTCATCAAACGTAAAATTGGCTCATTTGCAATTCCAAGACCAATCGTCATAAGCACAGCCCAGCCAGCAGAAAGGTAAATAGACATCGCCACATAATGCCGCATCCTCTCATATTCTTTCGCGCCAAACCACTGTGACACCAAAATAGCAAATCCACTACTCAGACCATTCAGCCAGCCTGTCACAAAGAACATCAAGGATCCCGTACTTCCAATTGCAGCCAGTGCTCTTACACCAAGAAACTGTCCTGCTATGATTGAATCAGCAATGTTGTAAAACTGCTGAAATATATTTCCCAAAAACATCGGTATCATAAACTGCATGATCAGACGGGCCGGACTTCCGGTCGTCATATCATGAATCGTTGTGTTTTTCATTGTTGCATTGTCACTCATACTGTCATTATTTCCTCCAATTCATTACATCTCTCACCGATTTTTGTCGGTTATTCATTCTTTTCTGCACCTTCAAGTCTCGCACCTTCCATCATGGCCAGAACAAACTCTTTCATCTCCTGCGCATCCCAGATCTCCGGAACCGGATAAACCGGATTCGCCTCTTTCTGTGCCCATTTTACAATCTGGTTCACGTCTTCTTCCCGGATCATATCCGGATATTTCGGAATTCCAAGTTTCTCTTTTAACTCTTCCATCCACTGGAGAAATGTTTCGGCACGAACTTCGGCTGAGATCATACCGTCCGGTGTATCTACTTCCATCGCACAGATATCACACAAATCCGCAAGCTTATCATACACAGAAGATCCATAGGCACGCATCACATGCGGAAGCAGAATTGCCATCACAAGCCCGTGAGGCACTCCATAGAGCCCGCTGAGCGCATGGCCAATTGCATGAACATAACCCACACTTCCTCTTGTAAATGCGCGTCCCGCATGAAATGCAGCCTCCTGCATATCCTTTCTCGCTTGCAGATTTGTCCCGTCTTCATATGCTGTCAGAAGACTTTCATGAATCAATCGCACTGCCTTACTACACATCAGACGCTCAAAATCACTGTTATATGTATCATTCGTGTATGCTTCCACTGCATGACACAGCGCATCCATTCCTGTCTGTGCTGTTACCTGTGGTGGCAGTCCTACTGTAAGGCACGGATCAAGTACTGCAAAGCGTGGCATCAATTGCAAATCATTGATTGATGCTTTATGATGTGTCTGAACCTCGGTGATCACCGCTGCAATCGTTGCCTCAGACCCGCTGCCTGAAGTTGTAGGCACGGCGAAGATTACAGGAATCGGACGTAGCACACGGAAAAGTCCCTGTAAGTTCCGAATTGCTTTCTTCGGTCTCGCAACTCTGGCTCCGATCCCTTTTGCACAATCCATCACACTTCCGCCACCAAATGCGATCATGCAGTCACACTTTTCTCCAAGAAATATTCCTACTCCATTTTCAACTTCTTCATCCGTAGGATTCTGAGAAATGCCGTCAAAGATAACATATTTCAACTTCTTCTCTTTCATCTCTTCCAGCAGTTCATTAAGAAGCCCCCTCGCACGGATCTTCGGTCCTGTTACAATTAATACTTTATGAAATCCTCTATCTCGAACCGCCTCTGGCAGCTTCTTCACTGCTCCTGATCCACTGAGTATTTTCGGTGAACGCCACGGAAGTGCAGCCATCAAAAGCTTCGCCCCCGCCTGATATACTCTGCAATATTTTTTCATTAAAACTGATTTCACATTTGCTTTCATCTCACACCTGCCATTTTCATGAATACTGTGATTTGTATTTTGCCACACTCCTGCTTTGAAATCAATCAATTCTTTCTATATTAAAGGAATTTTTTTAATGTTCCTTTTCACTTGTATATAATAATGCCTAAAAATCTGTCTGATTTTCCTTATTTTCTTTTTTTGTGAAAAATGACAAATGATTTTCGATAAATTTTTCCATTATTTTTGCTATTTTTTTATTTTTTCTATGCGAAATCCTAGCAATATCGCACAAAAAAGAGTATACTAAAGAAGTAGTATTATGAAAGAGAGGGCTTTTTATGAAACACGATAATATGTTGGCTATGATCTTAGCCGGAGGTCGAGGAACCCGCCTCCATGATTTGACAAAAAAAGTGGCTAAACCAGCCGTTTCATATGGCGGAAAATACCGCATTATTGATTTCCCACTTAGTAACTGCGCAAACAGCGGAATTGACGTTGTAGGTGTTCTGACACAGTACGAATCCGTACTTCTGAACAGCTATGCAGCAGCAGGAAGAAGATGGGGACTTGATGCGAAGGACAGTGGAGTTTATGTACTTCCACCACGTGAGAAAGCTGATGCGAACCTTGATGTATACAGAGGAACAGCTGACGCTATTTCCCAGAATATTGACTTTATAGATACATACTCCCCAGACTATCTGCTGATCCTCTCTGGAGACCACATCTATAAGATGAATTACGACAAGATGCTCGAATATCATAAACAGAACAACGCAGATGCAACGATTGCCGTTATCGAAGTTCCTATGAAGGAAGCAAGCCGTTTTGGTATTATGAATACAGATGAGACAGGACATATCGTTGAATTTGAAGAGAAGCCTGAGCATCCAAAGAGCAACCTCGCTTCCATGGGTATTTATATCTTCAACTGGAAGCTTCTTCGCAAGATGCTTCTTGCAGATATGAAGAACGCAGATTCTAGCCATGATTTTGGTAAAGATATCATTCCTACTATGCTTAATGACGGAAAGAGTCTGTATGCATACAAGTTCAAAGGATATTGGAAAGATGTTGGAACAATTGATTCACTCTGGGAAGCTAATATGGATCTTCTTGATAAAAACAATAAGCTTGATCTGAATGACCCAAACTGGAAGATCTATACAGAAGATGCAACTGCACTTCCACAGTATATCGGAGCAAATGCAACTGTAGAAAGAGCCTTCATTACACAGGGATGTGTCGTTGATGGTACAGTTAAGAATTCTGTTCTGTTCACTGGTGCGAAAGTTGCTGCCGGTGCAAAAGTCATTGATAGTGTCCTCATGCCGGGTGCTGAGGTTGCAGAAGGTGCCGTTGTTACACGTGCCCTTGTTGCCGATGGCATTAAGATTGGAAAGAACGCTGTTGTCGGAGACGCAGCCAGCGAGAATATCGAGCTCGTTGCAAAACGAGTAAAGGGGGACGAATAAGATGAGTAAAGCTTTTGGAATTATCAACTTTGCAGGAAACAACATACAGGTAAATGACATGCAGGCATACCGTCCAATCGGTGCCTTCTCCTTCCTCGGAAGATATCGTGTGATCGACTTTCCGATTTCTAACATGAGTAACAGTGGAATTGATGTAATGCAGGTTTATGTTCGCAGAAAACCTCGTTCTCTCGTAGAACACATCGGAACAGGACGTCATTACAATATCAACTCCAAACGTGGTAAACTGATTACTCTCTTCCAGGAGAGCAACATTGACAACGGTATTTACAACACAGATATCGCTGCTTACATGGAAAACCTTGACTGCTTCGACGAGATCAACTCTGAATATGTTGTGATTGCACCTAGCTACATGGTTTATACAGCTGATTACAGTACATTCCTTAATTCACATATTGAATCAGGTGCAGACATCACTCTGATGTATCACTCTGTTGACAATGCGAAGGATCATTTCCCGAACTGTCAGACACTGAACATCAACAAACAGAAAGGTGTTCTCTCCATGGAGCCAAACCTTGGAAATGCTAAGAACAGAAACATCTTCATGGATACTTATGTAATGAAGAAAGATCTGTTCCTTGACCTGGTTCAGAAGGCACACAAACTTTCCTCCATGTACACACTGGCTGATATCGTGAATGAGTCTTGTGAGGAACTTGATGTTCGCGCATATCCACATCGTGGATACTTTGCAACAATCTCAGACTTCAATAGTTACTATGAAGCAAACCTTGAACTGATCGACCTGAAAAAAGCAACAGATCTGTTCCATGATAACTGGCCGATTTATACACGTACAAATGACTCCTGCCCGACACAGTATTTTGAAGGCAGCAAGGTAACATCCTCCGTAATTTCTAACGGATGCCTGATTGAAGGTGCTGTTGAGAACTGTGTTATCGGACGTGGATGTACAATCAAAGAAGGGGCAATTGTTAAGAATTGTGTCATCGGTGCAGACGTGGTTATCGGAAAAGGTGTTCATGCTGAGAACCTTGTGATTGACAAACATGCACGCCTGATTCGTGGTAAGCGTATTATCGCATCCCCTGATAAACCGGGATACATCAAACGTGGTGACAGACTGTAAGCTTAAAATCGTTTTTTACAGAATCTTATAGGAAAATAATTTTTCCATAAATACGTGTCGTTAATACATATACATAAAAAACCGGAAAGTAAAAGATAAATTTAAATTCTTTTACTTTCCGGTTTTTCAGTTTATACTCAAATTTGATTTACATTTTTATTTGCGTCATCTTTTACTTACGGTTCTTTTTGTAAATAATTGCAAGTCCTTTCAGGAGCAGATCATCGTCCAAGATAATTTCTCTTCTACAATGAGGAACAATCTTCTTCGCCAGTCCGCCTGTCGCGATCACAGTTGCCTCTCCGCCAAGCTGTTCCTGCAGACGATCAATGATTCCATCCATTGCGGCAGCGCTACTGTAGATCAGACCGCTCTTCATACACTCTGTAGTATTCTTTCCAATCATATGCTCCGGTGCTTCAATACTGATTCCGCCAAGCTGAGATGCATGAGCTGTCAGAGAATCCAGAGAAACTCCGATTCCAGGATAAATCATGCCTCCGATATAATTCTTATTTTTATCAATCACACAGACTGTATTTGCTGTCCCAAGATCAAAGATTAGAAGTGGAGCCGGATACTCAACAATTGCTGCAACAGAATCGACCACCAGATCACTTCCCAACTGTGCTGGGTTATCGATTCGAATGTTCAATCCTGTCTTAATTCCGGCTCCCACAACAAGAACATTCTTCTTCAGGATCTTCTCTACCGCCAGCTTCACGATGGTTGTAATCTGCGGCACGACAGAAGAAATGATTCCGCCTTCGATTTCATTTCTATGAATATGATAAATATCAAGTACATTCTTAATATCGATTGCATACTCTAACTCTGTCTTCGTACGAACAGTTGACAAACGTTCTACAAAAAGAGTTTTATCTCCATCAATACAGCCCAATACAATATTTGTATTTCCAATGTCTATTGTCAGTATCATCTTTTAAACTTCCCCTCTCTGTGCCAGAATCTGATCAAGGATTCGATCTGCTGTTTCCTCTTTTGTCAGCTTGCCGAGCTCTTTTTCAAAATCTTCTGTGATCACTGTGACCACATTCGTATTCCCGCCAAACCCGGCGCCTTCCATTTTCAAACTGTTTGCTATAATCATGTCCAGGTTCTTTTTCTTCAGCTTCTTTCTGGAATTCTCGAGCATATTTTCTGTTTCCATCGAAAATCCACAGAGAAATTGATCTTTTGTTTTATGCGCTCCAAGATACGCAAGAATATCATCTGTGCGTTCCATTTCAAGTGCCAGATCGTCATCCTTTTTCTTCACCTTTTCATCACTGACATAGCGTGGTCTATAATCCGCAACTGCTGCTGCCTTAATAATAATATCCTGTTCTTCGGCCCGTCCTGTCACTTCTTCAAACATTTCTCTCGCCGTTGTGATTGGAACAACATTTACAAAATGTGGCTTCTCAATAGAGGTCGGTCCTGTGACAAGTGTAACATCCGCTCCACGCTGCATACATACCTTTGCAATCGCATACCCCATCTTTCCGGTAGAATGATTCGTAATATAGCGTACAGGATCAACGGACTCCTGTGTAGGACCTGCTGTAACCAGAACATGCAGTCCTTTCATATCCTTTTCTCTTGCGATTTCCCGCAAAATATATTCAAGCAAAAGCTCCGGTTCCGGCATTTTCCCTGCTCCTGTATCTCCACAGGCAAGATAACCAACCGCCGGGCTGATCACTTCATAATTATAATGCTCCAGTACCTTCAGGTTATCCTGAACGATTGGATTCTCAAACATATTCGTATTCATTGCAGGAGCAACGATCTTCTTACATTTGCACGCCATGATTGTTGTTGTCAGCATGTCATCCGCAATGCCATGAGCAATCTTCCCGATCACATTCGCACTTGCCGGTGCCAACATAACTACGTCCGCTTTCTTCGCTAATGATACATGTTCTACACTATATTGAAAATTCCGGTCAAATGTATCTACAAGACACTTATTTCCTGTCAGTGTCTCAAATGTGATCGGATTAATAAAATTTGTCGCATTTTCTGTCATAAGCACATGCACATCTGCATGCAATTTCTTCAGCGCACTTGCAAGTGACGCAATTTTATATGCTGCAATACTTCCTGTCACTCCAAGAAGTACAGTTTTTCCCTTTAACATGAGTACATTTTTCCTTTCTGTTAAACTCTTTTTTTAGTTTAGCACAACAAATATTCTTAGAAAAGTCCTTTACCGTTATGTTTTTCACAAAATACCGTATAATTTTGTATTTTATCCACATTCTATATAAAGAAACCCACATTCTTTTCTTATAACTGATGCACGTATTCCATCTTTGATATTATTTCGTAACAAATAACACACCATAAAAAGGAGGATTTCATCATGGATGAACAAACACGAAAACTATATGAAGAATGCAACACAGGATGTCAGATGGCAATCGAAAGTATGCAGCAAATCAAAGATTTCACCCAAGATACAACCTTATTCCAATTAATTGAAAAATACATTGATCGTCATTCTCGATTAGGCGGTAATGCAAAAGACCACCTGATTGATTCGGGAAATGAAGTTAAAGCTCCGGGAATGATGGCTTCCGCATTTTCCTGGTTCAGCACAGAACTTAAACTGAATCTGAATGATGATAACTCCGAAATTGCAAAACTTCTGATTGATGGATGCAGCATGGGAATTAAAACACTCGGAGAACGTGCCAATACATTGAACAGGGCTGACAAATCTGCCGATGCGCTGGCAAGAAAAATTATCAAAACAGAAGAAGAAATGATACGAGAATTAGAATCATTTTTATAAAATTTGCTTTCTCTTATCTGTAATGTTAGTATAGTGATATTAAGTTATTAACATTACAGATAAGGAGCATTCTATGCTGAAATCATATATTGCATTTGACCTGGAGACAACCGGGCTAAGTCCTCAGGAACATGAAATTATAGAGATTGGTGCCCTCAAAGTCCGGGAAGGAAAGGTCGTTGACCGTTTTATGGAATTCGTCCATCCAGACAAACCGATCACACCGATGATCACCAACATCACACATATCACAAATGATATGGTTGCAGGAGCAAGATCCTGCCCGGAAGTCATCCACGATTTTCTCTCCTTTTGTGAAGATGACGTGCTGATCGGACACAACGTCATGTTTGACTATAGCTTTGTAAAATGCAGTGCAGTCAGAGAAGGTCTTACATTTGAAAAAATGGGGATCGATACTTTAAAAATTGCCCGCAAAGTACATAAAGACTTTGAGTCTAAAAGTCTCGGTGCGTTATGCGACTATTATCATATTGAGAATCCTGCTGCTCACCGCGCATACTATGATGCACTCGCAACCGCAAAGCTTTATCAGACACTGGCACACTATTTTGAGCCACAGGATCCGAAAGTGTTCCAGCCTCTTCAACTTCAATATAAAATTAAAAAAGTGCAGCCTGCCACACCAAAGCAGATTGCACTCTTAGAACGTCTGACGGAACAGAAAGAACTGATACCTGACTGGGATACAACTACGCTGACAAGAAGCGAAGCCTCCCGGATCATTGACAGACTTTTGAAATCTTAATCTTCCTGAAGTCTCTGTACCATTGCCCAGATCGCCTTTGCTGAATTGAAGTTCACCGGCATCATCTCAGAGGCTTCAATGCTGATATCAAATGCATCCTCCAGCTCTGATACAAGTGTGATGATCGCGAAAGAATCAAGAAGCTGATCATCGATCAGAGCTGTCTCGTTCTCATAGTCAATACTATCATCAATCTCATTTAAAATCTCTAATAATTCTTCCATTTTTTCTTCCTCTTTTTCTATTATTTTAAATTTCATTATATCCTACGTTATATCACAAATATCTTTTTATGACAACTGTTCTACCATATTCAATTCATAAGTTTCCTGCTGTACTCTTGCCTGGATCCATCCTTCTTCCTCACTGTAAAGTACAACTCCCGGAAGTTCATGACTCAAGAATAATGCCATTCCTTCCATCGCTGAATATGCACCGGTTCTCTCAAACACAAGGATACTGCCTTTTTCCAAACCTCTCAAGGTAATTTCATTGCATAGAACATCATTCAATGTACATAAAGATCCACAGACTTTCCATGTCTTATCCTCTGTATTCTTGTCCTCAGAGTCTTCCGCATCCTTCATTGAAACTTCTTTCGGAAGTACCTTCACATATGGCTCATACATTCCCTTAATCTGTCCGTCGTAATTAATCTGATGACAGCCTCCATCAACAATGCAATAATGAATTCCATCACTTGTCTTTGTATCTTCCACTTTGGTCAAATAATAGCCACACATCGCAGCCAGCGCACGCCCCAGCTCTACTGTTACATGCCCCTTCCACTGCATAGCCTTCACAGCGTCCTGAAGCCCCTTTAGACCAGCTTCTTCAAAGGTCTCTGCCGTTTTATCGCGGAAATACGGAACTGCCGTTCCAGAGCCATATTCAAGACATTTCACATCAATCTGTTCTTCTGCCGCCTTCTTTAAAAATTCATCCAGATATGTCAGTTCTTTCTGATGACGCTTCAGATTCTTCTTCTGTGTTCCTGAGAAATAATGGATTCCCTCAGCCTCGATTCCCGGAAGTTCCTTTGCCTTTTTCAGAATTTCTAATACCGTATCTTCGTCCATTCCGAACTGATTTCCACTTGTAAGTCGCGGATACAATCTGAGAATACCATCCTCCGGATGTTCCTCGCTCCATTCCACAAAATATTGGAAATGCAGTGGGGATTCAACCGTATATGCACATCTATTTCCACAATATGCAAGTATCTCCCGAATATCATCTCGTTTTTTCATAACACCTGAAATAAACAACTTTTCCGGTGGAACTTGCAGTTTCCTGCAGATTCGGAATTCTCCCATAGAGCAGACCTCGATTCGGTCTGACCACTGAGCCATATATCCTGTCAGAAATGGATTCGCCTTCATTGCATAACAAAGGTTGATCTCCGGACCAAATCCCGCACGAATACGTTCTGTCTGTTCTTTTAAGATATCCAGATCAAACACATAAAGGGGCGTTCCATACTTTCTAAACGCCTCTTGAAGCAGTTCTTCTCTCATAACATTTATCCTTTCCCCTTATTCTTTTTCCTGTGATTAATTTTAAGACATCACATTCTATTTTTTCCATAATTCTTAAAATAATTACGGTCTGTCTTGCCATTCTTGTTCAACGGCATCTCGTCTACCTGAATCAATTTTGTCGGAACCATATAGACCGGAAGTTTTTCCTTCATCTGTTTTCTGACATCTGAGGCTGCTTTCTCTCCAAGATAAAATCCCATAATACGGTTTTTCTCCGTATCAAAGACACAGCAACTCTTCTCCACTCCATCAAGTGCTGTCATAGAACGCTCAATTTCCTCCAGCTCAATCCTGTGTCCCATATGCTTGATCTGGAAATCTTTTCTTCCTGCAAATACGATATTTCCTTCTTCGTCATAACTTCCAAGATCTCCGGTTCGATACATTCTCTGTTCTGTTCCATCTACAGGATACAGCACAAACTTCTCCGCTGTCTGCTCAGGTTCTTTATAATAGCCATTCGCCAGAGATTCTCCTGCCGAGCAGATTTCCCCCTGTACACCAGGTTCTGTCACCTGTTTGCCTTCCTCGTCTACAAGGATTACTCTTCTTCCCGGGAATGCCTTACCGGCCGGTATTTTCTCACTGTCCTCATACTGTCGCTCAATCGGAAAATACGTACAGTTGCAAGTAATCTCTGTCGGTCCATACAAGTTTACAAACTTTGCTTCAGGCAGTTTTTCCTGCCAGATACGCAGCTGTTTTGCCGGCATTGCTTCTCCGCTGAACATAACCCTTTTTACTGATTCCGGCACTCTGTAATTCAATCCTTTCAACGCAGACACAAGTGTTAATGCCGAAACAGCCCAGGTCAGATTAGTCACTTTCTTATCGCAAAGATAATCCAGAAGTCTCGGCGGTGTTGAAAAATATTCCTTCGGTATCAAAACAAGCTGTGCCCCTGTCATGATACTGGAATAAATATCCTTCACAGACACATCAAAATCAAACGGTGCCTGATTTCCAATTACATCCGCTGATGTAATCTCAAAGATTTCTGTAAAATGACGGATAAACCGGCTGGCTGCTCCATGACTTACCACGATAGCCTTCGGTGTTCCTGTTGATCCGGATGTAAAGATTCCGTATAAAACATCCGTCTCTTTCCACTGCCCCTGGATCTGTTCCAGTCTACTGTACTGCTCTTCTGACAATTCCGTTCCTGTCGCTGTCTTAAGTGCCTCCGGACCCATCACTTTATTTTCCAGTCCATTTCCAATAGCTGCCAGCTGTTCCTTCCCTTTTTCATCGGAAATAATCACTTCAGGATCCAGTTTCTCCATAATCTTTCTCAGACGTTCTGTTGGATTCATCGGGTTCACCGGCACATAAAAGCATCCTGCATAAACGATGCCGAGCATCACTGCCAGTGTTTCTGAACTTTTCTCTAAAAGAACCGGAACCGGGTTCCCCGGTTGAACTTTTTCACTTAATTCTGCGCCTATTATCTGAGCTTTCTTCACAAGTTCCTTCCAGGTCAGCTCCTGATTCACATCCGAAACTGCAACCCGGTCTGCATACTTTTCCGCTGTCTGCTCCAGACTCCATAAAATATTCAACTTCTCTTTTGCTATCATTTTTCTACACCTGTTTCTTTTGCCACTTCTATTTCTCCTCGTATCTTTGCAAGATTTTGCTCGTACTGTTCCGCCAGCTGATTCCATGCTTCATAAGCCGGATCATTTCTATGATCTTCCAACTCATAATTCTCTTCTAAATAATTTCCAAGATATGAAGTCACCTTCTCTGCCCCATAAACATTCAGATGATCTCCTTTATCTTGTGTATCTTCAGTCCAATTCAAACCCAGTTCTTCTACCTTCTCATTCAGATCAAGATATGCAATTCCTTTTTCATCTGCGTATTGCTGCATCTCCGCATGACGTTTATGATTCCAATTCTTCGGTGACGGCATACTGACAAGCAATAACTGCGCGTTATTCTTCTCACACAGTTCTTCAATTTTCTCCAAATAGATTTTAACATACTTTGGCATTGTTTCACATTTTTTCTTTTTCTTCATATAATCCGGTTTGCCTTCATATGGGGCAACCTCATCTCGAATCACAAACCCCTTGTAATTCGTATGTATTTTCGGCTCATCCACCGCTGTCTTCCATAGATTATGATAACGAAACACCGGAAGATAATATTGACCCATCTGTTCTAAAATTGCCTGCGTACTTTTCACTGCACCGATGTCACGGAACAAGGTATTTGTCTCGAGCATAACTATTTTAGGAGACTGTCCTTTAAATCCCTGTTTTAACATATAATAAGTTTCCGGTATTCTCTGTGCTCCCTGCCCACAATCATAAGCTGCAATTCCCTTATCTTCCCACAACCGCATTGTAGACACGGAATTATAGCTTTCACTATCACCGGCCACCAGCATATCCAATGTATCTTCCGGCTCAACTGTAAGAGCCGCAAATGGGCGGTTTCTTCCGGTCACTTCTCCATTCAGCTGATGCACCACATAATATTCCATCCCGACAGAACTTGTCACCAAAAATACTGCCAGTATTACAATAAAGAGAATTCCTCTTTTTATCTTACTCATTCTTCTCACCTCAGAAACCAGCATAGATCAGATCCTGAATCTGATATCCATCCCCATACGCTGCGAAGATCAAAATCCCTATAACTAAGGCATAATACAATCCCCAGCGCACCGGTACAGCCAGTTCTCCCATTTTCTTCTGTACAGAGATTCCGCGCTCTTTCATAGAACCTATCACTCCCACGATCAGACAACCTACAATTACTGCCAGATAATCTGCCCGCTCAAGTCCAAGTGTATACAGTGTTCCATCCGTTAATTGTCCCACATCAAAATTCTTTATCATACTACAGAACATATACCATCCGGCCTTCAATCCATTTGCACGGAAAAATAACTCTCCAACTACAATAATCACCCATGTCTTTGCAATCTGGATTGTTCTCCAGATTTTCGTCTCCGGATCAATATGACACGCTTCTAAAATATGGTCTCGAACCGGCTCCACAGCAATCCCAAGCATGATCAATACAAAATAATACATTCCATAGAAAATATAGTTCCACTGTGCGCCATGCCAGACTCCGTTCGCAACCCACACTGGGAACAGGGCGATTGCAGAAGTCACCAGTCTTGTAATATGCTTTCCGCAATGCTTTCTTCCATACTGGTTCCATTTCTTAACCAATCCGGATACCGATACCGGATAGAAAATATATGCCTTGAACCACGCGCCGAGTGTAATATGCCATCTGCGCCAGAATTCCGAAGGATTCTTCGCACAGAACGGCTGTCGGAAGTTTTCCGGAAGGCAGATACCAAACAGCTTTCCACTTCCTATAATGATATCCATACAACCGGAGAATTCCATATAAAGCTGAATCACATAACCGATCGCTGCCGCAAGAATCACTGCTCCATGATAGTCTGCATAATGGTCAAACACCTGATTTACCATCAGTGCCATACGGTCTGCTATCACCATCTTTTTAAAGAGTCCCCAGAAGATTCTTACATAACCATCGACCACATTTCTATATTCCAATGGCTTTCCTGTATACAAAGTATCTGCCACATCTGAATATCTTGCGATTGGTCCCTCCATGATCTGTGGGAAGAATCCAAGAAACAATGCGGTTCTCCAGATTTCTGTCTCTGCCTGGATGGTTCCCCAGTATACATCTGTCATATAACCAATTGCCTGCAATGTATAAAATGAAATTCCAATTGGCATTAATAGCTTTTCCGGTCTCCATCCTTCCAAAACCGGATGTCCGAATAAATAACTCAAGTTTGTCGTAAAGAAATCAAAATATTTTAAATAACCAAGAACTCCGAGTAAAATCAGGATTCCCAGTATTAATACTCTTCTTCCCTTTTTCTGATACTCTGCTTTAATTACTTTCTTTTGTTTCCGATCCATGCCTTCCACGGCTTTTGCTTCTTCTGTTTTGAGCAAAGTCAGCCAGATGCCAATACAATGGGTCAGAAGCGTTGTCCCCAAAAGATAAACCAGCAATTTTCCACTTAACAGATAAAAGAAAATCCAGCTGAATGCAAGCAAGACTCTTCCTCTCCATTTCTCCGGTGCAAGCTGATAGGCCAACAGACAAACCGGAAGAAATAAGAATATATATATAATTGAATGATATCCCATCTTTGAAGTTCTCCTTTTTCATATGTTGTAAACTATACTTTCTTTCAAAGTATCTATAAAGTTACCATACAGATACAAACGTTTCTATTTTAAACCTTTTTTATTATTTCATCAACATCTTAAAGCATACTCTCTACATTTCTTAAGATTTTATAAATTTGTCTCCCGTTCAAACTGGTATGGTTTATTTTTGTAAAAGTGGCTCTTTTTTATAGTCCACTTCTGTTGTATAGTATGATAAATCTTAAAGGAAAGAGGTTTTTGTTATGAATTCTAAGTCAACAGTAACATTAAAGAAACTTGTCATGGCTGCACTGTTCGCAGCGCTTGCCTGTGTTGCTACGATGTCAATCAAGATTCCTACTCCTGGAACAAGCGGATATATTCACCCAGGTGATGCGATTGTTATTCTTGCCGGCGTTGTTCTCGGACCTGCATGGGGATTCCTCGCAGGCGGTATCGGATCTGCTATGGCAGACCTGCTCGGAGGATATTTTGTCTATGTTCCGATCACATTTGTGATCAAAGGACTGGTATCCCTTTGCTCCGCCCTTCTTTACCGTAAAGTAGGTAAGAATTCCAAAAGCCGTTACACAGCAGTCATCCTCGGCGGTGTTGCTGATATCATTCTCGTTGCCGGTGGTTACTGCCTGTGCGAGTACTTTATCTACGGAGCCGGTGCATTCGCAAGCGTTCCGGCGAACCTGGTCCAGGGAATCGGTGGACTGATCCTTTCTGCTGTACTTTATCCGATTTTGATTGCAATTCCAGATGTAAAACAGACAGCACTTGCGAATTCATAAGTTTTGTTTATTAACTGATAAGCCCTATAATATTGCACGTAAAATTCCCCATGGGAAGACAGAATCTTTACTTCTTCTCATGGGGGATTTTGTCGTATCTAAATACTTATTTTCACATAAAGAAAAAAGTCCGGAAACAATCATTTCCAAACTTTCTAAGAGGCGCAGACCGGATTTGAACCGGTGAATCAGGGTGTTGCAGACCCACGCCTTACCGCTTGGCTACTGCGCCATATCTTAAATTTTATTACATCCAGCAATGCTTTCTGTAAAATGACCCCGACGGGAATCGAACCCGTGTTACCGCCGTGAAAGGGCGATGTCTTAACCGCTTGACCACGGGGCCTCAACGATCACTTTCTTGCGTGACCGTTTTATATAATACCATATGTTTTTGTGGAATGCAAGTGTTTTTACAAATTTTCTTTTATTTTTTCATCACAGTTCAAGAATGTAACAGTTACTCACCATTTTTCACTTCGAACCTGCTGATTCCCATCATGCTCACTGTTCCATCCGTGCTGTTCGTATCGATCTCGCAACTATTATAAAAACTTCCGTCTTCATACCAGTTATATACATTTACAAGCTCAGATTCTGTATGTTGGGATGCTTCTCCATATGCTGCCTGAACGACATCAATTGCCGTTCCTAATTGGATTCCTCCCGGGAATATTACTGTCAGGTCTTCGTTTCTCAGTGAATACTGTTCCACATAGATTCCTCCGACCAGACAATCCTTCGCTTCTTTCACATCATTCCCTGTATTGATCAAATCCACCATAATCGTATTCTTCGAAGCATCCTTGAACCATGCATTCTGATAATCTCCTGCTTCAATCTCATACTCCTGCGGAAGGCTTTTTTCATCCAGCGTAAGTCCAGTGCTTTCCAGGTCTGCAATCGTACACGGAAGTGTCAGTACCTTACCGTTAATCTGAACGGTATAAGAATTCCAGCTTGCTCCAAGTTCTTCACTTTGTGGTGCGGCACCTTCTATATCCGACTGGATTCCCTTAGCGGCTTCTGCTTCTGCCGTTGCTTCCTGATTCTCTTCTTCCAGCATTTCATCTGTACTATTCTCCGCTTCGTCCTCACCGTTATCCTTCGCAGATTCCTTTACAGCCTTTGGCACTTTAATCTTCTTTGTATCATTATAGGACACAAATGTCACTTCCAGTGTATAGGATGTCACCTGTGCATTCTCTTCTCCTGCTGCCTTCAAATAATCTGTCAGATCAAAGGTAATCTTTGCCGGAAGTATATTATTTCTATAAATATCAATCACACAGTCCACTTTTACGTTGTTCAATTTCTGCTGAAGCTCCTCGTTGTTTTCCTCATCCTCGGAAGCCTGTAGATTCCAGCCTGACAGATCAGAGGAATCTTCTCCGAGTAAAGCTTTCAGCGTATCTGCAAATGTCTCCTGGAACTGTGTTCCACTGATCGTTCCTGTCAGCTCAAAACACTCTTCCTTATTCACGGTCGCAAGATCCTGTGAAACGCTGAATGCTCCGGACAGATTCTGAAGTCCATTGAACAATACAGTCTGCTGTGAAGATGTCTCTTTCTCCTCAACAGCGTTCTTCTCCCAGGCTTCATCCGTTCCACTGTAGATCACAGTCTTCCCGTCTTCTTCCACCTGATAAGATTCCATCTCCTGTGTCTCTTTCGTTCCGGCCATATTCGTCTTCTGCTGACCTTTTCTGTGTACTGATGCCGGATTCCGTGTCATCTCGATATCCAGATTGCTCTCCTGGCTGATCGCACTGTCGCCATCACCCATCTGCAGTTTTACGATCTGATTCTCTTCTGCCGATTCTACTGATGTCATATTAACCTCAATATCGCGGAACAGATTCTCCGATGTCGCTGCTTTCTGACAGCCACTCAGACTTCCAACTGCCGCAAGAAATATAATTCCTGCTGTTAACTTCTTTATCCATTTACATTTCATAGTTAGTCTTTCACTTCCCAAGTCGTATATTCAAGAATGCCTCGACATTCTTGCTGCTATCCCTTATCGTAACCAGCTTTGCACTTCATTATACAAAATTATTTTCTCAAAAACAATGCTTACTTCCTGCCTGTGACATCTCACTACTGAACAATAGTTACTGTTCACACACCACTATCCCGCGAGGTGTTTTGGCATGAATATGCCAATAACCCGAGCATTCCCCTATCGTCTTCTATTTTCCTACTATTTTCATATGTTTATTGGGTTTTTCTATTGACTTTCTCATTGAAATGCTTTATCATACTTTTCATACTTGTTTAATATGTTATTTTGTTTGAGTGAGGAATTTGCTTATGAATATCTTATGCTTTGGAGATTCGAATACTTACGGATACCGCCCGGATGGAACCGGACGCTTTGATGAAAAAACAAGATGGACCTGCCTGCTTCAAAAGAAATTCGGCAACGGACATCGCATTATCGAAGAAGGATTGTGCGGCCGCACAACTATTTTTTCGGACGCTTTTCGCGAAGGCCGCCGCGGATTAGACCAGATTGGAATCACAATAGAGACTCACAATCCTATAGATCTTCTGGTTCTCATGTTAGGAACAAATGACTGTAAAACGCGCTTTAACGCTTCTTCCAAAACGATTGCCAAAGGATTGATTCAGGTTATTGAAAAGGCGAAGAAATATAGTTCTCAGTCCTTTGAACTCTTGATCATCTCTCCGATCCATCTTGGCAATGGAGTCGGAGATGACAGCTTTGATCCTGAATTCGATCTTGCGTCTGAACAGGTTTCCAGACAGCTTGCACAGGAATATCGGAAAGTTGCCACTCATTATCACGCCGGTTTTCTGGACGCTTCAAAAATTGCTCTTCCAAGTGAAATTGACCGGGAGCATCTAGATGGATCCGGTCATGCGGCACTTGCAGATGCTGTTTATAAAACAATTACTGAAAGTGGATTGCTTGAGAAAGGGATGGACTCTTCTTTCTGTCATATTGCATGATTCGTAATGTGCGCCGCAAAGCGTACCACCAAAAGAAGCATCAGTGGAGGAAACTGATGCTTCTTTTGATAAATTTATTTCAATTCTGGCCAATACTCTTTATTTACTTCATAAAGATCATCCAAAATCTGTTTTGCTACTTCGCCGCTTGGCACTGTTTTTGACAGTGTGATTGCCTGCCACAGTTTCTGATAGGAACCTTCTGTCCATGCTTCTACAACCAGTTTTTCTACGGATACCTGCTGTTCCATTAATCCTTTCTGGAATGTCGGAATATTTCCGATAGATAACGGCTCAGGTCCATTTTTTCCAACGATACATGGAATCTCAACCATAGAATCGGAATCAAAGTTTGCGATTGCTCCATCATTTCTGACAATCAACAGCATACGCTCACCTGTGTTAAATGCAATCGCACGTGCAAGATCAACAATAAATGATGCATGGTTATCTACATGAAATGCACAATTTTCGGCTGTTCCTTTTTCCACGATCTCTTTGGCAGCTGAGAACACTTCTTTTTCACGGCCGTTCATAACTTCGTTTGCTCTTGTATAATTCTTGTCAGAATGTTTTACTACATAATCCTGGCAAAGGTAATATTTCAAATATGTATTTGGCAATGTCTCTGGATCCAGTGCATATACATCTTTTACCTTTTGATATGTATCTTTCCAGCTTGGATCTTTATGCTGGAAATCTACTGTATTTACAACATATCCATTATCTTTTACATATGCCTTAAGCTGTGGCATCAGATCATTTCCCTCTTTATCTGTAATACTTGTCCACCATCCGAAATGATTCAGTCCATAATATCTGCAGATCATTTCTTTTCTGTCTTTCAGACCAAGGATAGACGCAAAGCTTCTTTCAATACCGATTGGCATATCACAAATATTAATGATTTTCGCATTCGGACGAAGTCTTGTTGTTGCTTCTGCTACAATAGCAGCTGGATTCGAATAATTGAGCATCCAAGCATTCGGAGCGTATTTCTCCATGTAATCAATAATCTCAATTACTCCTCCGATAGAACGCATTCCATATGCAATTCCTCCTGGTCCGCATGTCTCCTGTCCGACTACATTATATTTCAGCGGAATCTTTTCATCCAGCTCTCTCATTGCATATTTTCCAACACGGATATGAGCCATTACAAAGTCTGTGTCAGGAAATGCTTCTGCCGGATCTGTTGTATAAGAGAATGCCACTTCTGGGAATCTTTCTTTCAGAAGAATCTCACATGCTTTTGCAATCTTTTCCTGTCTTTCTGCGTCATTGTCATAAAGTTTAATTCTTCTGATTGGAAATGTTTCCATATGGTCAAGAAGCATTAAAATAATTCCTGGTGTAAATGTACTTCCTCCACCTGCAATTGTAATTGAAAATTTTTTCTCACTCATAATAATTCTCCTTTTTAGTCTTCTAATGTTTCCAGATAATCTTCAAGCATTTTTCTGTATTTATTAACATCTGTTCCGTAAATGATCTGCGTTTCCTGTCCTCGCTTGACAATTCCTTTGCTTCCGGTTTCTTTTAAAAGCTGTTCATCTAATACATCCAGATCTTTTAGCTCTAATCGTAATCGTGTAAAGCAGTTATCAATTGATACAATATTTTCTTCTCCTCCGACAGCTTCTAAAATCTTACGTCCTGTTTCCAGTGCTGTTGTCTTATCATTTTTTATTTTATCATCAGATACGTCTTTTGCTTTTTTCTTTTTGTAATCATCTTTTGTTACAAGTGCCACTTCATCGCTGTCATCTCTTCCCGGTGTTTTAACATCGAATTTTAAGATGTACCATTTGAATACGAAATAGTAAACAACAAGAAGTACTATTCCTACTACAAAGAACATTGGCCAATTTGTTTTCTGAACTCCTGCCGGAACATTATAAAGGAATACATCGATCAAGCTTCCCATTGTACAACAGCTTACGTTCAGAAGATAAAGAGCAACCAGTGCACATCCTGTTAAAACTGAATGGATCACGAAAAGCATTGGGCTTACAAAAAGGAATGTAAATTCCAGTGGCTCCGTAATACCTGTTAATGCAGATGTCAGAATTGCCGGAATAAAGATTGCTTTCGCTTTTGTTTTCTGTTCTGGTTTTGAACATTTCAGCATCGCAAGTCCTGCACCTGTCAGACCAAACATCTTTGCAATACTTGCACATGCAAATACAGTTGAAATATGTAATTTCGTTGTTTCTGGATCGGCAATCTCAGCAAGTGCAATATTTCTTGCTCCGGCAATCACCTGTCCGCCTACTTCTGCCACACCACCAAGATCTGTATAATAAATTACACTTTCCAAAATCTGGTGAAGTCCTGTCGGAATTAAAAGTCTGTTTAAGAATCCAAATACAAAGAATCCAGGTGCTCCTGATGTTCCGATAAAATGTGTCAGATTGTTAATTCCATGCTGGATTGGCGGCCAGATATAAACAAATCCGATTGCCAATACTAACATGATCGGAATCATAACCAGAAATACGAATTTTGTTCCTCCGTAAACTGAGAAAATACTTCCTAAATCTTTGTCACAATACTTGTTATGTACAACACCAACAATAACTCCGATAATAATTCCAATGAACACACCTGCATTGATCACCTGGAAGCCCAGCATCATTGCCTGTCCGGTTGCTCCTCCGGTAGTCTCTGTCAATCTGTCTGTCAATGTAAGAAATGACTGCTGTGCTGCAAGATATACAAACAATGACATGAATGCTACTAATGCCGCATGTTCCTTTTTCTTCTTTGCTAATCCAAATGCAATTCCTATAGCAAAAATAGGACCCAGATTCGCAAAAATGGAAAGTAGTGCATCGTAAATTACCTTAAACGGTATATACAACCAGTCCTGCTGTAAAAACGGTAATGCATTTGTTATATTTGCATTTGTAAATATATTACATACAACCATAACCAATCCAATTGCCGGAAGGTATAATACTGAGGATATCATAGCTTTTGAAAACTTCTGAAGTCCTCCTATCATTTTTTCTTTCATATTCCATCTCCTCACCTTTTCACATTTTTTCTTTTGGATTTATCAACATGTTGTCCTTACATCTGGCATATTAACAGACATTTTTCCGCCTTTCAATACTTTGGGAAAGTTTCGGTATTCTTCTATATGATAGAAATTTTTCCCAGGTGTTGACACTTTTTCCCAGTACCTTTTTACACACTTTTTTTCTAAAAAGCTTCCCTTTTTTTAGCTTTATTCATCTCACATAAGCAACATGCATTTCACCTGTTTTATACAACAAAAAGGCTGGAATCTGTATCTGATTTGATACTAATTTCCAGCCTTTTTAACGCTCCTATTCCATTTTAGAAGAAATGCTTTCCTCTGTCTTTTCTTTTAATATAGCAGATGAATTCTCTTTTTCTCTTTTCTCTTTATATATAATGTATTTTACAAGAAGTATTTCCGTTAATATAAGATAAAGAACCGAAGTTTCATAATGACGATCCATCGAAGCATTTATTACTGATGTTCCGGCATAAATAGATTCATCGGAAAGACGTACTAATTTATTTGCCTTCATCTTTGTAATCGCAATCAATGGTATATTCTTCATTTTAATCTGTTTTGCATATGCAAGCGTACTCTCCGATTCTCCTGATAACGAAATCATAATTACAAGATCATTTTTATTCGCCAATGCGATTGTTTGTTCAAACGCTCCCTGCCCATCACAATTATACATACACTTTCCTGCATACAGGAACTTTCTCTGCATCTCTTTTGCCACAGCTTCCTGCATACCGCCGGTTCCATATAGAAAGATTCGATCGGCCTCGTAAATCATTCTGCATATTTCCATACAGTCTTTTGTTCGAAATTCATTGATTGCCCGGTGATAATCGTCACACACTTCTGCCAGAACATCCCTTTCCGGCAGCTGCTCTCTTTGCACATCCATTTTAAGATACACTCTTAATTCACTGTATCCTTTTAATGACAGTTTTTTCGCAAACCGCAGTATGCTGCTACGAGAAATGTGACTCTTCTCTGCCATTTCTTCAATTGTCATATCTACACATTCTTTCTTGTGTTCCCCGATGAACTGACACAGATACAGATCGTTTTGATTCAGATTATCATAATATTTTATAATGAGTTCACTTAGCATTTCTCTTTCGATTCCTCCCACATTATTTTTTATAGTATAGCCTTTTTCTAACAGCTTCGCAAGATTTACTGCTTACTCCCTTGTCTTGCAAAGATTTTACTCAATTGAAAAGTTAAATTCCACCCCTCTATGGAATTTAATCCTGCAAAACGTTGCACTTCTA